>PDWI01002405.1_pt1 | contig 28177 bp, 30 predicted proteins | sample 1430891 | NCBI WGS metagenome assembly PDWI01 (sample SAMN01162508, study PRJNA174530) | Oral metagenome, whole genome shotgun sequencing project. | biome: Marine environment; feature: Marine mammal; material: Swab sample of the gingival sulcus; isolation source: swab sample of gingival sulcus... | reverse complement strand
TTTAGTGGTTGGATTAAACACCAAAAATGTTATAATAGGAAGACACCTAGTTTCAATTGGTACTTTAAATCAAACATTGGTACACCCGCGCGAAGTGTTCAACTGGGCAATTAAAATTAACTGTGCATCAATTGTGGTTGTACACAACCACCCAAGTGGTTCGGTAGAACCGAGCCCAGAAGATATTCTATTAACTGAAAGAATTGCCGAATCGGGTAAAATATTGGGTATTAAAGTGCTAGATCACATTATCGTCAGCAACGATAATTACTACAGTCTTAAGGCAAACGGAAAGATGTGAAAGGAGTTCTCAGCATGGCATTTTTGGGCTTATTTACAAAATATATGGGTATCGATTTAGGCACGGCCAATACCCTAGTAAACGTTAGAGGAAAGGGCATTACAGTAAGAGAACCCTCTGTTGTGGCGATAGATGACTACACTAAAGAAGTAAAGGCAGTTGGTGAAGAAGCCAAGCGCATGATTGGTCGCACGCCGGGCAATATCGTGGCAATACGCCCACTGCGCGACGGCGTTATCGCCGACTTTGACATTACGCATCGCATGCTCAAGTATTTTATGCAGCGTGCCAACCCCGGCAGGTCATTTTTTACATCGATTAAATTGATTGTCGGTGTACCTTCGGGTGTTACCGAAGTAGAAAAAAAGGCGGTTATCGATGCGGCATTGGCCGCCGGTGCCAAAGAAGCACTACTAATAGAAGAACCAATGGCGGCAGCGATTGGTGCCGGTTTACCTGTTTCAGAACCAACCGGCAGCATGGTCGTCGATATCGGTGGCGGCACAACCGAAATAGCAGTTATTTCACTTGGCGGTATTGTCACGAGTAAATCAATTAGACTTGGCGGCGACGAGCTCGACGAGGCGATTATCAATTATATTAAAAAGGAATACAGTTTAATGATTGGCGAGCGCACGGCTGAAGATATCAAAATAAAAATTGGCAGCGCCTATAAATTAGATAATGAAGAAAAAATAGAAATAACCGGTCGCGATTTAGTAACGGGCCTACCGAAGACACTCATCGTCACATCAGAAGAAATTCGCGCAGCGCTCAGTGAGCCAGTCGCTACCATATTAGACGGCGTCAAGTCGACACTGGAAAAGACGCCACCTGAACTATCGGCCGACATTATGATGCACGGCATTGTACTGGCCGGCGGCGGTGCCTTGTTAAAGGGCTTAGATAGACGCGTCGCCGAAGAAACCATGATGCCTGTACACATTGCTGAAGATGCGCTCGATTGTGTGGCAATTGGCACAGGGCGCGCAGTAGAAGAATATGATGCGTTAAAATCTGTTTTTATTTCACTTAAGAAAATGAACTGATTAGGAGCCAACAGTTGAACGATCGTCCGATGATTCGCAATTGGATAATCATGATAACGGTCATTTTGCTTATAATTACAATTGGCGTGACCGTCAATGGCAGAGCGCGCATCACGGCAGTTGAGAACATGTTGGGCAACGTCGTAAGACCTGTTCAAGCGGCACTGACAAATATATCAACTGCAATTGCCGAATCAACTTATCCAATTAGAAATGTCTTTAATTTATCGCGCGAGAATAAATCGTTAAAGCAAGAGCTGTTAGAAATGCAGCGCAAGTTAATTCAGCAAACGCTCTATCGCGAAGAATATGAAGACCTTAAAGACTTAAGAAAGGCGCTTAATTACGCCTATCGCAACAATATAAATAACTATATCACTGCCGACGTCATTTCACGCGACGCCGGTAATTGGTATGGCATGTTTGTCGTTAATGTCGGCGCAGAAGATGGCGTTACTGAAAACGCCATGGTGTTTAATGGCAGTGGGCTGATTGGGCAAGTTTTTGAGTTGGGCCAAGACTGGGCAAAAGTGCTGGCCATTACCGACGTGCGCGGTGCAGTTAGCTTTAGAATCGTCGACGATGTCAGAAATTTTGACGGCGTTGTTTCAGGGCGTTCCACCTCGCAGTTGGCTGGTTATCTATTTGACCCAGATGGCGAGGTGCGCATTGGCGACCAGCTTATTACCAGTGGCTTGGGTGTTTACCCAAAGGGCATTGTGATCGGTCAGGTGATTGGCGTTAAAACCAACGACGAAACGCTTTTAAAACACATTACAGTGGCACCCAGCGTCGACTTTAAGCGAATTGATCGCGTTTTTATCATACCAGAAATCAATGTTATAAAAGAGTAAAATATGAAATCGATTTATCTAATTGCCATCGCATTAGTGATTGTCATTATACAGACGACAGTTATGCAATTGTTTAGAATTGTCGGTGTCGTCCCAAATTTAATGCTTATTTGGCTGATTATTGCCGCCGTCATCTTTGACAGGTTAACAAGCTTTAAGGCGGCTTTTTTTGCTGGCCTGTTTACCGATATTCTAATTGGCAAGGGCATTGGCATAAGTATTGCTATCTATATTCCCGTCGTTGTCGTCATCGCCTCATTAGAAGAAAAAATATTTAAAGACAACTACATTACACCGATAATTTTAATTGTGATGTCTACACTGTATTATCATCTGTTTTATTTAATTGTACACTACTTTTCAACCGGTGATTTTGTGCTGTTCCCCAGATTATTTACGATTGTTTTTCCGGAAACGCTCTACAATTTGGCAATTGGTGTCATCTGTTACGTCATGGCATTTCGCATAAGTGCCGGCTATCAGATGCGATAGGAGCCACCATGTTAAAAATATTTGATCGTCGTTTATTTATATGGCTTTTATTTACCGCATTTTTGGTGTTGCTTGGCTTTAGGTTATCGCAACTGACCATTATTGAGGGTGAGGCACTGGCCGCGCAGGCCTTAAACACACGCCTTAAAAAAGTAAGTGAAATTGCCAAGCGCGGCGAAATATACGACCGCAATGGCACGTTATTGGCCGGTAATTTAACCTCGTACACGGTGCAGTTTTTGTACGATCAAAAATTTGATGAAGTGCAGCAAAAAATGGCAATCGATTTATTTACACTACTCGAAAACGACGGCGAAATAATCATTGAAATGCCAATTGTCTATCGCGAAGGGCGCTTTGTTTACCAAACCGATATCGACCGTGAACAGTGGTTGTTAGACAACGGTTTTGAAGCAAATACAACAGCTAGAGAAGTGTTTAATTACTACCGTGAAAAAGAACAAATTGGCGCTGATATCGATAAGTACGCCGCTCAAAATATTATGCTCAACAAGGGCATTTTCTTGCCAATTAGAGTAAAAGACATGGAATTTAGTTATGATTATAAGCGCCACCGCTTTTTAAAAGACTATGAAATCGCTGAAGATACAACCGCGCGCGAGGCAATACTGAAATTAAAAAAGCGCTTTTATATTGAAAGTGACTATAGCAATAAAGAGCTCTATTACGTTATTTTGCTCAGACATGCCATTGCCAAAAAGGGTTTTTTAAAATACGAGCCCATACCAGTAGCCAAAAATATTTCGAAGAAGACGGCAATACTGATTCAAGAGCAAAGTATTAAATACGCTAACATTTCAATTGTGGTCGAGCCGGTCAGGTATTATCCATTGGGCCAATTATCGTCGCATATCTTGGGCTATATGGGCAAAATTGCGACCGAAAAAGAAATGGAAAAGTACAACGAAGAAACCGGCTATCGGCCTTCAGATTTAGTTGGTAAAATTGGCATTGAAGGTGCCTTTGAAGACCAGTTAAAGGGCAAAAATGGCAGGCATTGGATAGAAGTTAACGCCTCTGGCCGCTATGTGCGCGATATTGCCAATTCAATTAATGACGCGCGCTTTAAAGACGCTGAGTCGCAGGCCGGTTCTGATATTGTTTTGACAATTGATATGGAATTACAAGCCAAAGTTAAAGAGTATTTGATACGCACGCTTGAGGCGCTCAGTAGCGGTGGTGTCTACAAATCGCCCTACGGTGATACCAAGTATAAAACGGCTTACCCACATGCCAATACCGGCGCAGTTGTCGTACAAGATGTGCGCTCTGGCGAAATATTGGCAATGGTCAGTTACCCTGATTACGATTTGAACCTATTTGCCAACGGCATAACCCATGAAGATTTTAAAAAGCTGCAACCGGAAAATACGCGCAATAAATTAGCGCCGCGCCCACTTTATAATATCGCGACGCGAACAGCAGTACAGCCCGGTTCGACCTTTAAAATGGTGACGGCCTTTGCTGCACTTAAAGCTGGCCTTGACCCCTATGCAAAATACCGCGGTGCCGGCTATATTGCAACGCGCGACAGCAAAACCTTTGGCTGTTGGCTGTGGAACCGCTACCATGGTTCGCACGGTCTGCTCAACTTAATGAAAGCAATCGAAGTATCGTGTAACTATTATTTTTACAGCGTCGGCAATGGCTACGATTACGCCCGAAATGTCAAACTGCCATTTGATGTCGGCTCTGAAAAAATAGTTGAGGCTGCCAAAATATTTGGCTTAGATAAACCGTCGGGCGTTGAAATTGGCGAAACAGTAGCCGGCGTGCCCGACCCAAACCGCAAGCTGAACAATAATTTAGCCATTTTAAGACGGCGCCTCAAAGAAGTGGCCAACGATTATTTTCCACTCGATATTAATGCTGACGAAGAGCGACTTGACGATGTTATTGCTTCTATTTTAGAAATTGGCAGAACCAACGCTGCAATTTCGCGAACAGATTTATTTATATTTTTAACTGAAGAGTGCGGCATTACCGACAAGAAAAAGGCCAATGCTTTAACCGACCTCATAAAATATGACTACTTTAGCCAGTTTAATTGGTCAGAGGGCGATACCTTTAACTTGGCAATTGGTCAAGGGCAACACAGCTATACGCCAGTGCAAATGGCGCGTTATATCAGCACAGTTGCCAACGGTGGTTATTTGTACGATTCAACACTCGTTAAAACCATTGATGGCGAACCGGTTGTGCGCCGCCCCTATAAGTTTATTGATCCCGACGGCTATCTGAAATACATTCGACAGGGTATGCGTCAGGTTGTGGTTGGCTCAAGGGGCTCGGTTAAATCGTATTTTAAAGGTTTTCCACTAGAGGTGGCAGGTAAAACTGGTACAGCTGAAAAAGACGGTAAAATTCCGCCACCCAATGAAGAAGATTATATTTTAAAATACCTCAAATTATTGGCGCCCGACATCGACGCGCTCAGCTTACAGCACGCAACAGATGAAGAGCTGAAAACACGCACCAAAAAAGTAGCTGATTTATACAGTATTATCAACACCACTGAAAATGAACAGCTCAAGATTAATACAAAAAAAGAAGTTGAAAATTTACTGGCGCGCAATTATTTAGACAGGGGCAATGCTATGGTGGCGGCCCTAAAGGCGCTATCTGGCAAGCGCTTAACCAGCGATGATATTAATCAGTATAAAGAAGACTACGATAACTTCACCTGGTTTGTGTCGTTTGCGCCTTACAAAAACCCTGAAATAGCAGTGGTCGTATTGATACCGCAGGGCGGTAGCGGCGGCTATGGTGCAGCGATTGCCAAAGATATTTATGGCTATTACTTTAATTTGCCGACAACTAAAACTAAATAAGCGAATTTTTTGTTTTTTAGCTAAAAAAATGCGGCCAGTTATGATATACTTGTAAGGGTACGGATTTAACTGGTTGATTAGCGACAAAAAATCCACAATTTTAGTTTTTTGGAGGTAAAGCGTAAGCGTGAGCTTTGATATAGAATTTAAAGGAACCAAAAACGGCATTATACTGCGTTATAATCCGAAACTGAGCTATCTGCAATTTCGCAACAGACTAATTGCCAAATTAGAGGGCGCTAATCGCTTTTTCGAGGGCTCACACATTATCGGCTTAGAAGGCCCTGAATTTACCGCCGAACAAGAAGCCGATATCAGTCGCTTAATTCGCGATTTAGGTGGTATGAAAGTACTGACGCTAGAAAGTGTCAATCACATAGACGCCTTGCAAAAATCACAAAGGGCAATGCAGGCTTCTGCTAAGCCGTCAACTGTCGAACAAGAAGATAGGCAAATGGCGCGCGCAGCTGATGCGATGGCAGCAGCGAGCAATAGCGCCAATCACAGTGCCGTCATACACCACGGCACACTGCGCTCGGGCAGTCGCATAGTTTCAGAATCAGACATTGTGTTATTGGGTGACGCCAATCCGGGGTCTGAACTGTCGGCGGCGGGGCACATTATTGTTATGGGCGCCTTGCGCGGGTTGGCGCACGCCGGTAACAAAGGTGATGATAGCTGCTTTATTATAGCCTTAAGGCTGCAACCGTCACAAATAAGAATAGGTAATCACATTACGCGCGCGCCCGATGATGGCAGCGTTGAACCTGACTATGCGGAGATTGCCATTGTTAAAAATAGTCAAATCATTATAGAACCTTATCGTAAGTAATTGGAGGAAAGAATGGGCGAAGTAATTGTTATCACTTCAGGTAAAGGCGGCGTTGGTAAAACCACCACATCGGCCAATATCGGTACTGGCTTAGCCATGCTGGGTAAAAGTGTCGTTGTCATCGACGCAGATATTGGGCTTCGAAATCTCGACGTCGTAATGGGCTTAGAAAATCGGATTGTGTTTGATATTGTCGATGTCGTGCACGAGGTTTGTAAATTGCGCCAGGCACTTATTAAAGATAAGCGCCATGAAAATTTATACTTATTGCCGGCGGCACAGACTAAAGATAAAACCGCTGTCAGTCAAACGCAAATGAAAAAGCTGTGTAAAGACTTAAAGGCACAATACGACTACGTCATTATCGACTGTCCGGCAGGTATTGAACAGGGCTTTAAAAACGCCATTGCCGGCGCCGACAAAGCGATTGTCGTGACAACACCTGAAGTATCAGCAGTGCGCGATGCCGATCGCATTATCGGCCTTTTAGAGGCGGCTGAGCTCTATTCGCCAAAGTTAATTGTCAATCGACTGCGCATGGATATGGTCAAGCGCGGCGACATGATGAATATAGAAGATATGAAAGAAATACTGGCGATCGATATTATGGGTGTCGTGCCTGACGACGAAGTTATCGTCGTGACGACAAACCGCGGCGAACCGGCTGTTATGCTCGAAAAATCGCCTGCCGGTCAGGCATATCGCAATATTGTCAGAAGAATCGACGGCGAAGATGTACCGCTAATGGACCTCGAAGCAGGTAGTGGTTTTCTTGCAAAATTGAAAAAGTTTTTTAGTGGTTAGGAGGTCGTCATGTTATTTGATTTTTTTAAATTCCTAAGAGGTGACAGTGGTCAAAAAAATAGCAAAGACATCGCCAAAGATCGCTTAAAAATGGTACTAGTACACGATCGTAGCGATTGTTCGCCCGAATTTTTGGAAATGGTAAAAGAAGATATCATCAAAGTGCTTATGAAGCATATGGATATTGACGAAGAACACATCGACGTGCAAATTACTAAAACAGTTGATGATGCCACTGGCAAGCCAGCGTTGGTCGCCAATATTCCAATTCTCAATATGAAGCGCAAAAAATCTGAATAAACTCTATACCCTCCATCATCTGGGGGGTTTTTACAGCTAGGAAATAGCGAGGAAATATGTTTAAATTAAATCGCTTGGTCGACCTTAACTTATTAATCATTGTTTTACTCTTAGTCGCTATCGGCTTTGTTATGGTGGCAAGTGCCACCCATGTCGATATTTTAGGCGTTAACCGCGAACTGCGCTTTCAGGTTATTAGCTTTGGCTTGGGTTTTTTAATGATGGTCATTTTAATGATTATTGACTACCGCGTGTGGGGTAAGTTTTACCTGTTAATTTACGCCTTGTCAATTGGGATGCTGCTGTTGGTTTACATACCTGGCTTGGGCGAAACGCGCAACAACGCCAGAAGTTGGATAAACCTCGGCTTTATGCTATTTCAAACATCTGAAATTGCCAAAATTGGCTTTATTATATCGTTTGCCAAATTATTATCGCTCAGGCAGGGCAAACTCAGTTCGCCATTAGACCTAATACTGCCGCTACTGTTTATTGCCCCAATTCTCTATTTATTAAAAGAACAGCCCGATTTGGGCACAATGCTGGTATTCGTCTTTATATTTTTGGGTATGCTGTTTGTCGCCGGCATCGACTTAAAAATAGTCGTGTTGTCGGTCATTGGTTTTGTCATTACGATACCGCTGTTGTATTCGTCGCTCGACAGTTACGCCAGAAGCAGAATCGACGCCTTTCTCAACCCGAACGATCCGGGCCAGCGCGGCTACTGGCAAGTAAAAATGAGTAAAATTACAATCGGCTCTGGTCGCATTTTTGGGCAGGGCTTGTTTAAGGGCAGTTTTAGTGCCAATAATTTTTTGCCAGTGCAAGAATCTGACTTTATCTTTGCCGTATTAATTGAAGAATTTGGCTTAATTGGCGGTATTGTCGTACTGGGGCTTTACTTTTTGTTTTTCACTAGGTTAATTCATATCGCTTTTTTGTCAGACGACCAATTTGGCACCAATATTGTCATTGGCGTGCTGTTTATGTTTGGCTACCACGTCTTCCAAAATATTGGTATGACCATGGGTATTATGCCAGTAACTGGCGTGCCGCTGCCCTTTATAAGCTACGGCGGCAGTTCAATGTTGATAAACATGATTAGCATTGGCTTAGTTATGAGCGTTTACTTGCGCCGAAAAGAGAAAAAGCAAGAAGATGAAATATAGAGAGAATAGGTTTAGATATATAAATGAACATCGATAAATTATTAAATCAAGTAGAAAAACCAATGCGCTATATTGGTCATGAAATCAACGCGATATACAAAGACCTTGCAACAGTTAAACTGCGTTATTTACACAGTTTTCCCGATGTTTACGACGTCGGCATGTCGCACTTGGGCTCGCATATTTTGTACGGCGTCGTCAATGAAGAAGCCGACATTTATTGCGAGCGCCTCTATGCGCCGTGGGTCGACATGGAAGCACAAATGCAGCGTTACGGTGTTCCGCTATTCAGCATTGAAACGCAAACACCGATTGCGCAGTTCGACGTCATTGGCTTTACCCTGCAATACGAACTGAGCTACACAAATATTATACACATGTTAAAACTGGGGGGCATTGAACCAGAAAAGGCCAAGCGCACAGCTAAAGACCCACTGATTATTGCCGGTGGGCCATGTGCTTATAACCCCGAGCCACTTGCCGATATTGTCGACGTCTTTTTAATTGGCGAGGGCGAGGCGCTACTGGTTGATTTTCTCAACTATATAAAAGAAAATAAGGCGCGTTTACCCTATGAAGAACTGTTGGTTGGCGCTGCACAGTTGCCGGGTGTATACGTGCCGCAGCTATATAAAGTAGATTATAACGACGACGGCACGATAGCGTTATTTGAGCCAACCGACCCGCGCGTACCGCGCACCATTGTCAAGCAAATTGTACGCGATTTAGACAATGCCTATTATCCGCACAAAATGCTGGTGCCATTTAGCGGCTCTGTACACAACAGGGCAGTCGTCGAAGTGTTTCGCGGCTGTACGGCGGGCTGTCGCTTTTGTCAAGCGGGCATGCTGTATCGGCCGGTGCGTGAAAAATCAGTTGAAACCATAGTAGAAACAACCTCAAAAATACTGGAAGAAACCGGTTTTGAAGAAGTGGCGCTGTCCAGTTTATCAACGCTTGATCACAGTGGAATCGAAAGCATTATCGAACAGTTAATTGAAAAGTATCAAGATGAAAAAATTGGCGTTTCGCTGCCGTCGTTGCGGCTTGATTCGCTGTCGGTTAAAGTGTTAAGCGATATTCAAAAGGTCAGAAAAACCGGCTTAACCTTTGCGCCTGAAGCTGGTACGCAGCGCCTTAGAAACGTCATTAACAAGGGTGTCAATGAAAGCGATATTTACGATACCTTAGAAAAAGTGTTTGCGCTCGGTTGGCAGCGCGTAAAGCTCTATTTTATAATGGGGCTACCAACCGAAAACGACGAAGACATCGCCGGCATTGTCGAAATAGCCAAACGAGTAAAACAAATATACAAGCAAGTGCGCACGACTAAAAAGGCGCTCAGTTTGACAATATCAACGTCGGTGTTGGTGCCGAAGGCGTTTACGCCATTTCAATGGTTTGGCCAAGAGGGCATTGCATCGATTAGGCAAAAACAATTTAGACTAAAAGATGCCTTAAAGGCCCTAAAAGTCACTTATAACTATCACGATGTCTACACCAGTCACATTGAAGGTGTCTTTGCCAGGGGCGATCGCCGCTTGGGCAAAGCGCTTTTAATTGCAGAACAAAACGGCTGCAAATACGATGGCTGGGAAGAATTTTTTGATTATCAAAAATGGCAACAGGCCATTTCAGATGCCGGCTTAAGTACTGACTTTTACGCCAATCGCGAGCGTGACCTAGACGAAATACTGCCGTGGGAACATATCGATTGCGGCGTAACAAAGCAGTTTTTAGCGCGTGAGTACGCGCGCGCTAAAAGGGCAGAAGTAACTGTCAACTGTCGCGAAAGATGTCTTAATTGCGGTATTAACAGCGGCTTAGTAGGTGGTGATTGCCCATGATTGTTCGCTTTCATTACAGTAAGACGGGCATGATGAAGTATTTGGGGCACCTCGATTTAATACGATTTTTTGAGCGCGCTTTTCGCCGCTTAAAACTGCCTTTGGCATTTAGTCAGGGGTTTCACCCGCACCCCAAAATGACATTTGGCGGGCCATTGTCTGTGGGTGTTTCCAGCGAATACGAAATTATGGAAGTCGAGCTTGAAAAAGAAATTGCAGTAGCGCCGTTTATGGCAAGTTTTAACACCTTTGCACCAGCTGGCTTAGCATTAGTCGACTATAAAATCATTGAAAAGTCGACGTCTTTAATGCATGCCGTAGCGCTGATTCGCTACCGCGTTGATATGCCGTCGGCATGTTGCGACTTGGTTGCTGCCTTTGCCGCTGCCGAATCGATAATACTGCGCAAAAAAAATAAAAAGCATCGCTGGGTCGATAAAGACCTAAAGCCATTCGTGGCTGACATTGTCGATTGTGGTCTGCAAGAAACCCGACAGCGCTACATTATTTCGATTCATTCACTCGATAGCGGCAGTGCCAAACCGCGCGACGTCATTGCCATATTGTGCCGCGACACAGCACTCGACATTTACGAGGTAGACATCACGCGCACAGCTTTATTTTTTAACGACAACGGACAATACAGACCACTGTTAGAATTGTAGGAAACCATGAAAGCATTAGAATATCGTTTAGCCTTTAACAGCTACCAATTTATTATCGACGGAGATAAAGTCGTCGACTTTGCCCTGCATCGCCACGCCGAAAGCGTTCGGCTGGGCGATATCTACCTGGCAAAAATTGAAAACTGTGATGATCAGTTTTGCTTTTTAGACATTGGTCAGGCCGAAAAACTGTTTATCAGAAAAAAAGACATGCAGTCAACTTTAAATAAGGCGTTGTGTAAACAAGGTGAAAGGCTTTATGTGCAAGTTAACGCTATGCGCCGCGCCAATAAATGGGCGCGGGCAACTGCCACTTTTGAGCTGACAAGCACCAATCTGGTGTTGACAACCGATCGCAACGGTTTGTTTATTTCAAATAAAATAACAGACCAAACCATACGTGGTGCATTAAAAACCATACTCAACCCGTTAATGAATAAAAATTTTGGCCTTGTCGTTCGAACGCGCGCCAAAAATGTCGAATACAATGCGCTGTTAAACGAAGCCACGCAGTTGATAGCAAATTTTAATGCAGTATTAGTATCACCAGTTGAAAAAAACTACAATCCCTTGCGCTACCGCAGTGAAGATGCGCTGTTTAATAGATATTACGATACAATTGAACACTATATAGGCTGCCAGCCCAGCACGCTAAAATTTCCCATTAAAAAGGGCATTGCCCTATACCAACAATTCGATCTACTAGCTTGGTTAAGAGACAATCAGCGGCATACCGCTAAGCTGCCATCTGGCATTGAGTTGACGATTGAAGAACTAGAAGCTATGACAGTTGTCGATATCGATTCAGCCGCCTTTAAGTGGCAATCACAGGCCGAAGATTTTAGTTATGCTGTCAACTGGGCAGCGCTAAACGCCCTGCCGTCAGAACTGGCCAAGCGAAAAATTAGTGGCAATGTATTGGTCGATTGTCTGACAATGCCTAAAAAAGAGCAGCGTTTCTTAATACAACAGGCAAAGCCAATGCTACAAGAAAACAATCTTATTTTAAAAGAAATGACGGCAAGTGGGCTTTTAGAACTATCAATTAAAAACAGCGTACCCTCGGTTAAACAGAGTTTTTATAAGCGCAGTCAGCAAGCGGTTATCATAAAAGAAGACGTGTTAATTGACTACTGGCTAGACTATATGATCTACTATTGTAAAGCCAATCAGCAACAGCACTTTTACTTTATGGTCAGTCGCGATATTTACTATAAAATGCAAACGGCAGAAGACCGCATTAAAACACTTTTGAAAAATCATGATATTCGCCTGTCACTAGCGTTCTGTGAAGTGGCCGATGGCATTATGCAACCAATTAAGCACGGCATCGATACAATCGCCGAAAAAAGCCGTAAAACAATTGACTTAATGCCATTTATATGATAATATTACTATCTGTGAAGCCGCACAAATCAGGTGGAAAATGCATTCGGCATACCTCGGTTTGGCGAGATTAATGAGGAGGTTCAGATATGTACGCAATTATTGAAACGGGTGGCAAGCAATATCGCGTCAGCGAAGGCGATGTCTTATCTGTTGAAAAATTACCGGTAGAAGCCGGCGATACAGTTGATTTTGACAAAGTTGTCGCCGTATCAAATGATGCTGGTTTAACTGTTGGTACGCCCTATGTTGAAGGTGCCAAAGTTGCTGCATCAGTCGTCAAAAACGGCAAGGCTAAAAAAGTATTAATGATGCGCTATAAGCCTAAAAAAGACGTTCGCGTTAAGCGCGGTCATCGTCAGCCGTTTACACAAGTGAAAATCGAATCGATTACTGTTTAATATGACAACTGCTTACTTATATCGTCAGAATGACCACTACAGTGGGTTTGAAATTGACGGTCATGCCGGTTACAGCGATGCTGATGACATCGTCTGTGCAGCCGTATCGATTAGTTCAATTACTGCTTGTAACGCGCTTGAACTGCTGCTCGGCATTACGCCTGAGTGTGAAGAAGACGAGGCGCGCGGTTATCTGAAATGTATGTTGTCTAAAGGGCTATCTGCCGACTTACTGGAAAAGTCAGATCTTATCATCGGGCAATTTGCAATCGCAATCACCAGTTTGGCAGAATCCTATCCCAAACATGTTATGGTCTATACAAGGGAGGTGTTGTAAGATGATGACGTTAAATTTGCAATTATTTGCTTCTAAGAAAGGTGTCGGTTCTTCTAAAAACGGACGTGACAGTAACGCTAAGCGACTCGGTGTCAAGCGTGGCGATGGCCAGTTTGTCAGTGGCGGTAGCATCATTGTTCGCCAGAGAGGAACAAAAATACACCCTGGAAATAATGTAGGAATTGGTGGCGACGATACGCTATTTGCTAAAGTAGACGGCGTCGTAAGGTTTGAACGCAAAGACAAGAACAGAAAACAAGTTAGCGTTTATCCTGAAAACTAATTAACAGGCTTATTTGCGATGTGGTAAGCGTTTACCACGCCAACTACATCGCGAATAAGAAATATCAGATGGCCCCGCGAGCGGCCTCTTTTATTGCGCAGGAAATGAGGAAATTATGTTTGTAGATCACGCGAAAATAACGGTTAAAGCCGGCAACGGCGGCAATGGTGTCGTTTCGTTTAGGCGTGAAAAATACGTGCCAGATGGTGGCCCTGACGGTGGCAATGGTGGACGTGGTGGCCACGTTATCTTTGTCGTCGACAGCGGTATGCGCACATTGATGGATTTTAGATATAAGAAGAAATACGCCGCTGAAAATGGCAAAAACGGCGAAAAGAAAAAGTGTTTTGGCAAAGATGGCAAAAACTTAGTGATTAAAGTGCCGGCCGGCACCATTATTAAAGATGCCAAAAGCGAAGTTGTTATTGCCGACTTAACCAAAGTGGACGACCAGTTTATTGTCGCACGTGGCGGCAAGGGCGGGCGTGGCAATGCCGAATTTAAAACGTCAACGCGCCGTGCACCAACCTTTGCCGAAGCGGGGTTTAAAGGCGTTGAAAAAGAACTGCTGTTAGAACTAAAAATGATTGCCGATGTCGGCCTAGTTGGTTACCCCAATGTTGGTAAGTCAACACTTTTGGCGCGCGTTACCAAGGCCAAGCCCAAAATTGCCAATTACCACTTTACGACCATTAAACCCAATTTAGGCGTTGTCGAAGTCATTAAAGGCGAATCGTTTGTAATGGCCGATATCCCCGGGTTAATCTCCGGCGCTGCCGATGGCGTTGGCCTCGGGCACGACTTTTTAAGGCATGTCGAACGCACCCGCTTAATACTGCACGTTGTTGATGTGTCGGGTTGCGAAGGGCGCGACCCAATAGAAGATTACAAAGTGATCAATAACGAACTATTGCAGTACAACGAAAAATTGGCACAACGGCCCACCATTGTGGTTGCTAATAAGAGTGATATCGCAGTTGATGAAACGCTACTGAACGATTTTAAAGCCTTCGTCGAAGCTAAAGCATTGCCGCTTTTTGTCATTTCAGCTGCTACTGGCGAAGGTGTCGATCAGCTGATGCGCTATGTCACCGAAAAACTGGCGACAATTCCGGTTGAGCCACTGGTTGAAATCATGACGCTAGACGATTTAGAAATGCTCGAAGAAAAACATAACCCTTACGAAATTAAAATTATTAAACGAGATGATATCTATATTTTAGAAGGTGAGGGCATTGAGCGATTGGTTTATTCGACCAACTTTGATGACTACGACAGCTTGCGCCGCTTTGAGGGCTATCTAAGGCGGCGCGGCGTGTTTGACGAACTGCGCAAGCGCGGTATTGAAGAGGGTCAAACCGTTAGAATTTTTGATTTTGAATTTGAATTTTATGATTAAAGGAAACTATTCAGTTAAAAGGCGCCGCTTTATGTCATCTCGACCGAAACGCTAGTGAAGTGGAGAGATCTCGCTTTTGAAACCCGAGATTTCTCGACTCATGCATTGGTCGTAAACGCAAGCGTTTACTGCTCGTGTATGCAACCTACTCGAAATGACAAACGGGAGATAGTTCTCGATTACAGCTACCTTCACTCGAAATGAAAACTTGGCTGAACAGTTTACGATTAAATATGACTAAAGAGGTATTTATGCTAACCGGTAAACAGAGAAGTTATTTAAAGGCACTTGCCAACCCTTTAAAACCAGTGATACAATTAGGTAAAGAGGGCATTACCGATGCGTTTGTCAATCAAGTAGACGAAACAATTGAAAAGCGTGAATTGGTAAAAGTTCACGTCTTAGAATCGTGTTCATTGTCAATTGATGAAGTGGCAGATATCGTTGCAATTCGCACAAACAGTGAATTTGTACAGAGCATTGGTCGAAAATTTGTGATTTATCGCAAGAATCGAGAAAAGCCAGTTATTGAACTGCCAAGGGTAAAAAAGAAATGAAAATAGGCATAATGGGCGGCACGTTCGACCCCGTTCACTTAGGACATTTATTTTTAGCACAGCAAGTGCTTTACGCCTATTCATTGGATAAGGTGGTGTTTGTGCCGTCAAAAATTGGCCCGCACAAGTTAAATGTCGTTAAGACGTCGCCCGAAATGCGCTATAAAATGGTCGAAGCTGCCATTGCCGATAATAAGTACTTTTCGGTATCTGATATTGAACTTAAACGGCAAGGTATCAGCTATACAATTGATACGATTAATCACTTTAGAGATACTTACAAGAGCGACTCGATCTATTTTATTACTGGCGCTGACGCCATTATTGACATCGAAAAGTGGCGCGATTACGAAAAGCTACTCTGTAGTGTTACGTTTATCGCGGCAACGCGCCCCAGCCTTAACGATGATAAATTAAAGCATGAAATTAACAGATTAAATAAAACTTATTGTGCTGATATTCAGCTGATGAAAATGCTGCGCTTAGAAATTTCTTCATCTGATATAAGAAAGCGCTATGCCAGTGGTGAGCCGATTAAGTACTTGGTGACTAAAAGCGTTGAACAACTGATTGTGGAGAACAATTTATATGCCGTATGACATCAGCGCGATTAAGCGCTATCTTGCAGAAAACTTATCAGCTAAGCGCTATCAGCATACTGAACGCGTCGTCGCTTGGGCGCTTAAATTAGCTGAATTATACGATGTCGATTTAAAGGCAGTAGAAGTGGCAGCTTATTTGCACGACGTTGCCAAACAGATGGCGTTTGCCGATATGATTCGTTTAATAGAACAAGATAAAGACGAACAAATCGACCCGCTATTTTATGATATGCCGCAAATTGTGCACGCAACAGCGGGGGCCTGCCTTGCCAAGCGCGACTTTGGCATTACCGACGAGGCAGTTTTGAACGCCATTAAATATCATACGACGGGGCGGGCTGAAATGTCAGTGGTTGAGGCGGTTATTTACATTGCCGACGCCACCGAAAAAGGGCGCAACTATCCAAAATTAAAAGCGCATCGTGCAATTGCTAAAAAGTCGTTGCGCGCTGCTTTAAAAACCATAAGTGCCGATACGATTTGTTATTTAATAGCACAGCAAAAACCGATTCATCCCAATACTGTGGCACTTTATAATCAAATGATGATTAGTGAGGGGGCTTAAAATTGAACATTAAAGAGCTAGCATTAGCAATGGCCGATTACATTGACGACAAAAAAGGCGAAGACATTATCGTGTTAGACTTAATCGGCAAGTCGTCGATTGCCGATTATTTTGTGATTGCCACTGGTCAAAGTGATAAGCATGCCATGGCGCTTGCCAAGCACGTTGAAGACATGGTTTGGCAAGACTATCAGCTTGACTTGCACCACAGAGAAGGTCATCAGAATGGCGATTGGGTTGTGCTCGACTTTGAAGATATTATTGTACACATCTTTAATGACGAAAAGCGCAACTATTATGATATAGAAAAGTTGTGGGCAGATGCACCCGTTATAAATAAGTAAAAGCAGCTAGTGATGAACGCAAAAATTGATAGTATTCTCAATTACGATGTAAAGCTAACAGCTGAAATGCGTGCCTTGACAGGTGCTTTTTATACGCCGCTAGCGCTTGCCATCAGCATGATAGAAGACGCCACTTGTCAATATTTGATGAACATTGGCTATAGCAGGGCAGACGCGCTGGCCTTTATGGCAGGTGACGTTAAAGCGCAACAGGCGAACAGTATGCTGGCTAAACTGAGCCAGTTACACTTTATTGATATGGCCTGTGGTACAGGTGTATTTGGCTTTGCCAGATTATTAAAATTGTTAGAATGGCAGCAGACGTATAAGCTGCAAAATGGTGCTAAACTGCTTGAAACGGCCATGCAAGGCATGGTTTTAAACGATGTAAATGCCGCTTCTGTAGCGCAGTTTAATACGCTGGTAGAACAGTATTTTGGCGTGCCTTTTCGCGGTCTGCTATTAAACTGTGACGCGTTATTAGAACTGGCCGAAAAACCGGCGGTTCGGCACATTTTAAGCAGTGGTGGCTTTGATATGGTCATCGGTAATCCGCCCTATATTGGCGAAAGGGGTCATACTGCACTATTTGCGCCATTAAAGAATCATAAAGCATGGGCTAAGTTTTATCAGGGGAAAATGGATTACAGCTATTTTTTTGTGCATCAGGCCATTAACCTACTGTCGCAAGATGGTGTGATTACGCAAATAATGACCAGTTATTTTACGACTGCTGACAATGCTGCCAAACTGCGAAGCGATATTAAAGCGCGGGCTACTTGGCGATTGATCAGGTATTACGATACACTAAGTGTATTTAATGGCATCAATAGTTTAAGTTTTATTATTTTTAGTTTGACGCATAAAAAAGAAAACGCTCGCTGTAGTGTTCACAGAAATGATCAGTTTTTTGAGGTTGACAATAAAGCGCTTTATAATCGCGCTGGTGCAATACAATTAATTCCTCAAACTGTAATGAACAAGCTTTCAAGTTTAGAAGAAAGTAGTTGGTTCGTACTTGGCGACATTTTAGCAGTTAATCAGGGGCTGGTGTCGGGGGCTGACCGCTTTAAGCGGCGCCACAGTAAATTAATTGACCAACAATTTATTTGCGAAAAGCCGATTTTTGTATTTGAAGAAAATGAAATTACAAAAGATCAACACCTTAAGCCATTTCTTAAAAATAGCGATATTGCAAAATATCAATTGGCGAAAATGCCAACCCGACACGTTTTATACAGTGCATATGGCAACTTAAAAAATAATAAAAAATGGCAGCAGCATTTAAAGCCCTATAAGTCATTGCTGGAAAGGCGTCGCGAAGTTAAAAGTGGCGCAAGGGCTTGGTATGAACTGCAGTGGCCGCGCGCTGAAAGTATATTTACCGGCGCAAAAATAGTTGCGCCGCAGCGGTCAGCTACGAATACTTTCGCCTATGTTGAAGCGCCGTTTTACGGCAGTGCCGATGTTTACTTTTTATCAGCTAAGCCCGTTAAGATGTTTTTAAATTACAGTGACGAAATTCTATTAAAAGGGTTAACGATGTATTTAAATAGTAAAGTTGTCGGTCTTTGGCTATATTATAAGGGCAAGCGCAAGGGCAGTTTGTTAGAACTTTATGCAACGCCGTTAAAGCAAATTCCGTTGCCAAATTTTAAGGCAAATGACATAAAGACATTGGCAAAATATTATGATGATTATATTAAAACAGGGCAGCAAGAAATAATTGATAAGAGCGAACAGCTAATCGAGCGATTGATTGATGAATAAATTTTATTTCAGAGGAGGCAAACAAATGACGACACGACAACTGACAGTTGCCGGTGTATTGGCAGCACTGGTTTTTATTGCAACGCTATTTTTGGCGATACCAATACCAACCGGCTACGGTTATATGCATTTAGGTGATACCTTTGTTTACCTATGCGGGGCATTAATGGGTCCGTTAGGTGCATTTCCGGCGGCAATTGGTTCGTTATTGGCCGATTTTGGCGCAGGTTACGCAATGTATGCCATTCCAACATTTGTCATTAAAGGGCTTGACGCTTTTGTCGTTGCCATTGCACTCGGCTTTTTCAGAAGAAAAGCTGCTGATAATAAAATTAAAATGATTCAGTTGGCAATTGCTGGCTTATTTGGCAGCGCCGTTATGGTAACTGGTTATTTTCTAACAGAAGCTTTTTTATTAGGCTACGGCATAACAGTTGCACTTGCCAATGTATTTCCCAATGCGGTTCAGGGCATTGGTGGCATCGTGATTTTTGTATTGCTCTACTATCCGCTACGCATGGTCGTTAAAAATGTTTAGCAAAAGCACTGCTTTTTAAACGTATCAGAGTATAATGACATTTTCGCGCGCAACGCACATTTTTGAAAGCGCCCCTCGATTGGGTGCTTTCTGTTGCTTAAATTTAGGACTGCGATTTTTAAAACAATTAAAAACATGCTATAATAGTATATACAGTTTTTTGGGGGTAATATGAGGCGCATTTTGTTATTGGCTTTAACCGTTTTGATGGTTTGCACTGCCAGCTACGCGACTAGTGATTTATCAGATGAAATATATGAATCAGCTAAAGTGATCAGTGTCACCGAAATAGAAGCTGCACCCGATGAATTTATCGATAAAAAATTTCTATTAGAGCTCAAACTGCTGGACGGCCCCGACAAAGGCGAGACAATTCAATTGGAACACAGCTTACTTGAAACCGACCCCTACCCAATGTTGGTAAAAAAAGGCGATAAAATTGTCTTATTTAAATCTGACGGCGACTATTATGTTCACGACTACAAGCGAGATAATGGCGTCTATGTATTAATTATTTTGTTTATTATCACTATTTTATGGGTTGGCAAGTGGCAAGGTGTCAAAACAGTGATAACGCTGTTTTTGACACTGACAATTATTGCCTTTTTACATATCCCTTTATTAAACAAAGGGGTGAATCCGATTTTCGTGACAATTGCGGTGGCGACGATAATAACTATCTTTACGCTGTTTTTTATATCAGGTGTGTCGCGCAAGAGCATTGCGGCCATCATTGGCACGCTGGGCGGCGTCATTTGCGCTGGTGCCTTGGCGTTGATATTTGCCAATGTCATGCACGTGACGGGGTTGTCAAACGACGAGGCGTTAATGCTTAAGTACATACCGCAAGGCGATATTTTTAATGCTTCTGAGCTGTTACTATCGGGCATTATACTGGGCGCATTAGGTGCAGTAATGGACGTTGCCATGTCAATTGCCTCTTCAATCGAAGAAATACGCCTGAATAACCCGAGCGTTGGCGTAAAGCGATTATTTCGCTCTGGCATGAACATTGGTCGCGATGTTATGGGTACGATGACCAATACTTTAATATTGGCTTATACGGGTAGTTTTTTACCCTTAATACTGTTGTTTAACGCCTATCAAATGTCGCATAAACGCATTATGAATATGGACCTTATTGCTGCTGAAGTGGTACGCGCGCTGTCGGGCAGTATCGGCATTGTCATGTGCATACCGATTACGGCGTTTGTGGCAGTGCAATTGACAAGACAGATCAAAAAAGAGTTGCCCAAATAATCGGAGGAAACAGTGGAACACAAGTTTATTGTTGGCGAATCAATTGAATTAGAAATACACGGTGCAAAAGCTGGCGAGGCAGCAACAGCCAAAACCTTGGTAGAAGAAAGTTATCAAGATGACAGTCTATTAGTTCACGCACCGATAAAAATGGGGAAAATCGTTATTTTACAACCTGAACAAACTGTCAGCGTACTGTTCTCGCAATACGATGAATCACATGATCGCTACGAAGTATTTCGCTTTAAGGCAGTTGTTGAAAGTCGTCAATTAATCGACGAAATTGCCATGTTGAAGATCAGAAAGATCGGCGAGGCAGAAAAAGTGCAACGACGCGATTTTTTCAGGCTCAATTACGTTAAAGAAATGAAAGTGATTCTCAATGAAAGCACTGAGCAAATTACGGCACTCAGTAAAGATTTATCGCTTGGCGGCATGCGCTTTATTACCAACTATGCGCTCAAAAAAGACGAGCAAATTATTTGTTTAATCAATTTTGAAGAAATCGAATCTATTTCGGTTAGCGCGGCGGTATTGGATAGCAGATTGTTAAATGCGGCAACTAGCCAATACGAAGTGCGCGTAAAGTTTATTAAACTCAGTCGAGAAGTAAAAAAAATAATCGTTAAAAACATCAATGAATTACAGGCAAAGTATTTAAAAAAACAATTTAACGAACAGCACGAACAACAGATAGAAGCTGTTATGCCACCTTTGAACGTTGAAAAAATGGAGCAGTACCAAACTGACCAAAAGTTTGACATACGGCTCGGCTATCTCAAGAGTATTATTTGGTTGCTACTGATTATTTTAGCGACAACGTTGCTGTTTGCGCGCCCCAGTAGCGCTTATTTGATAACCAAAATGCTACGAATGCCATTTCGCTACCGCTGGAACCGGCTACTGTTAGATATAAGCGCAGCTTTATCGGGGGCAACGTTGCTGCTTTCGGCAGTGGGGCTCTATATATCCTTTAAGCATTATGGCGAGCGCCGCAAATCTGACAATACACTTATTTACAGCGTTGTATTTTCAATTATTGCAATGTTTACAGTGTTTTATATTCTAAAAACTAAGTTAGGATAAACACCCAGAATACGAAAGGGAAAACATGAATAACGTAAGAGAATGGAAAGCAACCCTTATACCATACGAACAAACGGTTGCAGAACTCAAGGTAAAACTAAAGTCGATTCGCAAAGAATTTAGAGAACTCAACCAGTATTCGCCAATTGAATTTGTAACTGGTCGCGTCAAGCGCGTTTCGTCTATTTTAGAAAAGGCTAAAAGACGCGAAATACCACTTGATCAAATTGAAGCGCTAATGGAAGACATAGCAGGCTTGCGCATTATGTGTCAATTTACTGACGACATTTACACTGTTGTCGACTTATTAAAAAAACGCGATGGTCAAGATATCACAATTGTCTATCAAAAAGACTATGTTAAATACCCCAAGCCGTCGGGCTATCGCAGTTATCACATGATTATTAAATATCCGGTGCAAACCGCCTTTGGGCCAAAAGAAGTACTGGCAGAACTACAAATTAGAACACTGGCAATGAACTTTTGGGCGACGATTGAGCACTCATTGAACTATAAGTATAAGTCAAATATACCGGAAGAAATTAGAGAACGCCTTAAAAAATCAGCCGTCGCCGCAGCTGCCCTTGACGCAGAAATGACCGAAATTAGAAAAGAAGTCATCAATGCGCAATTGTTATTTGAATTAAAGTCGAACCTGGTGTCAGATATTACTAAAAACATTCGCGTTTTAATGGTGGCCGGTCGCACTGACGAAGCCATGCAATTTCAATTAAAATTCGAAAAACTTTGGAAAAACGGCACCCTTGAAGAAATTGAAGACCTATCACAAGAAATAAAAGAAGTACTGCCGCGTTATCAGCCATTTAAAGATTCAGAAAAAAATTAGGAGACGCGCATGGCAATTTACATAATTGGTGATTTGCACCTTAGCTTTAGCAGCGAAAAACCGATGGATGTGTTTGGTAAGCATTGGCTAAATCATTACGAACGGATTGCCGCTGATTGGCAGGCGCGCGTTGCAGCAGATGACCTCGTCATACTGGCCGGTGATAATTCTTGGGCATTGAGCTTGCAAGAAGCAGCGGCAGACCTAGCTTGGATCGATGCCCTGCCGGGTAAAAAGATTATGTTAAAGGGTAACCACGACTATTGGTGGACAACCCTAAAAAAGATGCGCAATGCAGTAAAAACAATCGATTTTTTGCAGAATAATTCACACGCTTTTGCAGGCTATAGCATTGTCGGAACGCGCGGTTGGGACGTACCGCCCAATTTAACCGGCGACAGTGCCGACACCAAAATATATCTGCGTGAGTGCAATCGATTAAAACTGTCAATTGCAGCTGCTGCCCCGCACCTAGAAAAAATTTGCGTATTGCACTATCCACCTTTTGATGATGCCGGGCAGCCCACGCCGATGATCGAAATTATCGAACAAAGTGGTATTAAGCAGGTTTATTTTGGCCATATTCACGCCAATTATCAGGCAGTTAAACAGGGCGTTGTAAACGGTATCAGCTATCGTTTAATCTCTTGCGATTATCTCGACTTTAAGCTGCATAAAATAGTTTAGCTCAGATAGGGAATATTATGAAGACAATAGATTTTGCTGCACATGCCAAACGGCGTTTACAGCTAATTGAACAGCTGGAGAGTGGCGCACTTGACAAATTGCAATTTATCGAATTAAATGTTGCGCTCTATCGCGATTATCAAATTGAAGTGCCCGGTTCAATTGCCACACTAGACGAGGGGCTTTTTTACTATCAGTATTTCAATATAATGGCAAAGTACTACCAAATGAAATATAAACAGCTAATTGAAGACAGCATCTTTGAAGCCATTGAGTTGCGCAATCGCTCGAATGCCTATTATCGTGATAAAGAACGAATTACTGAACTGCTATTGACAGATTTAAAAGAAGAGCCGATTACGGCTTATTATGTCGATGTCAATTCACGGCGCTTAAACAATAAATTAGTTGAAATTGTTTTTTTAGAGCGCGAAAAAGTTATACTGCACAGTATGGATAAACGTGTAATTGCGCTATTAAAGCGCAAAAATTATTTCAAATACAGTAGGTCAAAGTCACGTATTGACAGCTATATAAATCAACCATATTAAAGTAAAACGAGGAATATAATGTTTGACGTTTCTAAATATCAAGCCGTCATTTTTGATTTAGATGGCACGCTGGTAGATTCAATGTGGATATGGAAAGATATCGATATTGAATACTTGCAAAAATATAATTATAAAATGCCGCAAAATTTGCAGCGTGAAATAGAGGGTATGTCGACGACAGAAGTTGCCATATACTTTAAAGAGAAGTTTTTAATTGAAGATGAAATCGAGGTTATACAAGCTGAATGGCTCAATATGGCGCACGATTACTATGCCACACGGATTGGCTTAAAAAAAGGTGCGCGGGAACTATTGGCATATTTAAAAAAATGTGACATAAAAATTGGCATTGGCACATCTAATTTCAGAGATTTAGCAGAATTATCACTTGCCAAAAATGGTATTGCCGACTATTTTACTTCGCTGCGTACTGCCTGTGAATTTGAACGTGGCAAGCCATTTCCCGATGTGTTTTTAGGCGTTGCGAATGACCTTGACGTCGCACCGCAAAATTGTTTAGTATTTGAAGATACCTCGGCTGGTATTATCGCCGCTAAGCGCGCCGGTATGGATGTCATTGCGATTGCCGATGATTTATCAAAACCCTATGAAGCGGAGCTGCGCGCCGAGGCGCTCTACTATTTAGACGATTTTTGGGCTTTTTTGGCACTGATTAGCTAGTTTTTTTGACGCTAGCCGTTTGCATTTATACTAAAAATAAGGTAAACTGAAAGGGTAATAATTTGGGTTTACCAATGGTTTATAATAGCGTGAAAGGGGTGTACAGTGGTTGGAAGCTTAAATCAATTATTAGATGCAGCTAAAAAAGGTGAAACAATGCGCCTCGTCGTCGCTGCGGCAGAAGACTCAGAAGTGCTTCATGCTGTTGTCAGGGCGGCAGAAGAAAATTTGATTGTGCCCATTTTAGTAGGTGACACGGCCAAAATAAAAGAAATTGCTAAAAACAATAACCTCAACATTGGCAGTTATCGCTTAATTGAAACAGATTCACTTGAAGAATCAGCTTTAAAAAGCGTTGCGTTGGTCAGTGCTGGTGAGGGCGATTTCTTGATGAAGGGATTAATCGATACGGCTATATTATTAAAAGCAGTGCTCGACAAAGATGTTGGTTTGCGCACTGATAGTCAGTTGTCGCACGTAATGGTTTACGAAATACCGCTTTATCATAAATTGGTCTATATGACAGACGGTGGCATGAATATAAGCCCCGATTTAGAGGCGAAAGTTAAAATATTAAAAAATGCAGTTGCAGTAGCCAAGGCACTGGGCAACAAAATGGTAAAAGTTGCCTGTCTGGCCGCCAAAGAAAAAGTCAACCCCAAAATGCCGGCAACGGTTGATGCCAGAGCATTACAAGACAAGTGTCAAACAGGCGAATTTGGCAAAGGTGTCATCGTAGAGGGCCCTTTGGCAGTTGACTTGGCATTTTCTAAGGCGGCAGCTGATACAAAGGGCTTTAAATCTGACATCGCAGGCGAAACAGATGTCTTATTGGTGCCCAATATCGAAGTTGGCAATGGCATTGGTAAAACGCTTACCTACTTGGCTGGTGCTAAATCGGCCGGTATCATTATGGGCGCGCGCGTGCCTGTTGTGCTGGTATCGCGAGCTGACGACTATGAGACAAAGCTAAATTCGATTGCATTGGGTAGTGTTATTGCAAAATACGCTTAAATAACTTTATACGATTAGTCTATATTTCATTTCATTAACGAGGAGAGTGCATGATGAAAAAACTGATGACAGGTAACGAGGCTGTTGCTAGAGGTGCCTATGAAGCTGGTGTAACGTTTGCATCGGCTTATCCAGGCACACCTAGTACTGAAATCTTGGAAAATATTTCCAAGTACAAAGATGCATTGTATTGCGAATGGGCGCCCAATGAAAAGGTGGCGCTTGAGTCGGCAATTGGTGCATCAGTAGCGGGTGCCAGAGCACTTGCCGCCATGAAACACGTTGGCGTTAACGTTGCAGCTGATCCGCTGTTTACGATTGGCTACACCGGTATTACGGGCGGCTTGGTCTTAATTTCGGCAGACGACCCCGGTTGTCACTCGTCGCAAAACGAACAAGACAATAGGTATTACGCCAAACACGCCAAAATTGTCTGCATTGAAGCTTCTGATTCGCAAGAATGTAAAGACTTTATCAAAGAAGCCTATAAAATATCTGAAGAAAACGACGTTGCCGTTCTGTTTAGAATGACAACGCGTACTTGCCATTCTAAGTCTTTAGTTGAAGAAGCTGAACGCGTTGACGTAGCGATGCAAGAATATAAAAAAATGCCTGAAAAATACGTCGCAGCGCCAGCAACAGCTAGACGACTACACCCAGTAGTTGAAGATAAACTCGTCAAATTAGAACAATTATCAAATCAGTCGCCACTCAATCGCTTTGAGTGGAACGATAAAAAAATTGGCATTATTACCTCTGGTGTTTCTTATCAATACGCCAAAGAAGTATTTGGCGACACGGCATCGTATTTAAAATTAGGCTTTACCAATCCGCTGCCAATGGCAAAAATAAGAGAATTTGCCGACCAAGTTGAAACACTTTATGTCATTGAAGAACTCGAACCCTTTATTGAAGATCAAATGAAAGTTGCCGGTATTGATTGCATTGGCAAGGCCAAAATACCAAATATCGGCGAATTAAACCCCGACATTATCGCCAAGGCGCTACTAGATGAAGATCGCCCAAGCGAAGTGATCAGTGAAGAAAATATCGTTGGCAGACCACCGACATTATGTGCCGGTTGTCCGCACCGCGGCTTCTTTTATGCGCTCACTAAAAAGCGCAATGTCATGATAACGGGCGATATTGGCTGTTATACTTTAGGCGCGGCAGAGCCGCTTAAGCAAATTGATACGGTTATCGACATGGGGGCTTCAATTTCAATGGGGCATGGCGCGGCACAGGCCTTTGTGCAAAATGGCGTCGATAAAAAAGTTGTTACGGTCATTGGCGATTCTACCTTCTTCCATACCGGCGTCAACTCGCTGATGAACGTCGTTTACAACGGTTCTAATACAGTTAACGTCATTCTCGATAACCGCATAACTGGCATGACTGGTCACCAAGAAAACCCTGGTTCTGGTTATACTTTAATGGGCAAAAAAACCAAAGAAATCGATATTCCGGCGCTCTGTAAGGCGATTGGTATCGAACACGTTGAAACGGTCAATCCATTGCAATTAGAAGATGTATCTAAAGCGCTGGATAATGCGTTTGCCTTTGAAGGTCCGTCGGTTATTATTACGCGTTGGCCATGCGTGTTGAAGCGTTTTTCACCGGAAGACATCAACGAATTTGCCTTAAAGCGACCAATTTGCCACGTTATTGAAGATAAGTGTCGCGGTTGCCGCGTTTGTACGCGCACCGGTTGCCCGGCGATCAGTTTTGATAAGACGGCTAAACTGGCGTCGATTGACCCCAACATGTGTGTGGGTTGTACGGTTTGTTTACAGGCGTGTCCGTTTGATGCAATCGAAAGGGTAGGTAACTAATATGAGTAAAACAACGAATATTTTATTATCAGGTGTCGGCGGTCAGGGCATTATATTGGCCAGTAAAATACTGGCGACCGGCTTATTATCTAGCGGCTATGATGTAAAGATGTCAGAAGTACACGGCATGGCACAGCGTGGTGGTTCAGTTACCACACAAGTGCGTTTTGGCGAGAAAGTCTATTCGCCAATTATTGGTAAGGGTCAAGCCGATATTTTAGTATCATTTGAAGAAATGGAAACCGCCAAATGGATCGAATTTGTCAGACCAGATGGCACGGTGGTTATCAATACATACCGCATACCATCGGCACCAATTCTAATTGGTTCGGCCGATTACCCGGTGGGCGTTATAGATGAAGTAAAGTCAAAAATTAAGGATACCCAACTGTTAGATGCAGCTGCGCTCGCCAAGAGCTTAGGCAATATTAAGGCGATGAACGTCGTAATGGTAGGCGCTCTCATCAAGGGCTTGGGCCTAACCGATATCGATTGGGAAGCCGTTATTAAAACAACGGTTAAAGAAAAGTTTGTCGACCTCAATATTAAGGCATTTAATTTAGGGCTAAATTCGGTAAAATAAAAAGTTGATTATTTAGTCGAAAAGCATAACGTGGTGTTATCTCGACTGTAGCGTAGCGAAATGGAGAGATCTCGCTTTTAAACCTGAGATTTCTCGACTGTGCTCGAAATGACAGTTCGTAACTGAATAATTGCAATAAAACAAATAAAAAAGTTAGCATAAAAAATAAATTCTGTCCTAATGGGCAGAATTTCAGACTGTAGACAAAGTCCGAAAAAACGGGCTTTGTTTTTTTGGGGATTTTGCATATAAAGCCTTTATTAATAGGCATTATAAGGATGTTATAGTA
>PDWI01002404.1_pt1 | contig 28188 bp, 30 predicted proteins | sample 1430891 | NCBI WGS metagenome assembly PDWI01 (sample SAMN01162508, study PRJNA174530) | Oral metagenome, whole genome shotgun sequencing project. | biome: Marine environment; feature: Marine mammal; material: Swab sample of the gingival sulcus; isolation source: swab sample of gingival sulcus... | reverse complement strand
CATCACGATAAAGAGTACTGCTTGTCAATAAATCTGGAACACTACTGCTTAAACATGGTGGGCGAGGCGGGATTCGAACCCGCGGCTTCCAGCTTCGGAGGCTGACACTCTATCCAGCTGAGTTACCCGCCCTTTTGAGGAATATTTACTCATCTTGGTAAGGCATCTTTTCAAACAATCACAAAACGCACTGGAAACTAGCATTATATACAATTCTTGGCAAGAATTTATTTGCTTCTTTATTTTCCTGCCTGTTTTTGCAGGTGTGGAGACTGTTATGTCAACTGTTTTTATGCAAAGGTTACCGTTGACATGGGCCGGGATATTGCTTAATTAGTTGGCAGGTTTTTTTGTTACTGAATCTTGCATCAGCAAGCTAAATTTTTGAAAGTCAGGAGAAAGTTATGATGAGGATTTTGTTGTTCCTTGGAACCAATATGGCCATCTTGATACTGCTTGGAATAGTGATGAGTGTTTTGGGGATTGATACCAGAACCACTTCCGGGCTGCTGTTTTTTGCGGCCATTTTCGGCATGGGCGGTTCATTTATCTCCCTTGCCATGTCCAAATGGATTGCCAAGAAATCGACCCGAGCCCGTGTAATTGAGCAGCCGCAAAACAGCACGGAACAGTGGCTGATTGACACGGTATCAAGGCAGGCCAAGGCTGCCGAAATCGGGATGCCGGAGGTGGCAGTTTATGACTCACCGGATATCAACGCCTTTGCTACCGGCATGAACAAGAACAACTCCCTGGTGGCGGTAAGTACCGGCCTGCTCCGCAATATGAATAAGGATGAGGCCGAAGCGGTGCTTGCCCACGAAGTAACCCATGTCGCCTGCGGTGATATGGTAACCATGGCCCTTATTCAAGGAGTACTAAATACCTTTGTGATTTTCTTGTCCAGGCTGGCGGCAAACCTGATCAATGTGTTCTTGGCCGGAGATGAGGAAGGAGAGGGGCTTGGTTTTTTGGGCTATATGGCGGTTACCATCGTGCTTGAACTGGTGCTTGGCTTTTTTGCCTCGATTATCGTTATGTGGTTTTCCAGAAGGCGTGAGTTTCGGGCCGACAGCGGGGCGGCCTATCTGGAAGGCAAGGGCAAGATGATTCAGGCCCTGCAAAAATTAAAGGCACAGCACCAGCCGTCCCAGCTGCCGGATCAGGTGGCGGCCTTTGGTATTAGCGGCGGCAAGGGCAGATTGGCTGGTTTGTTAAGAAGCCATCCGCCGCTGGACGACCGGATTGCTGCCTTGCAAAATATGAATAATTGATTTTCAGGCGGTTGATTACCTGGGAGGATTGCAAGATTATGTCCATAAGGGCCTTGGCGATTGAACTATATAAGGCACAGCAGAAGGTTAGCGGCCTTGAACGGGAGCTTGAAAATCCTTCTTCCCATGACCATAATAAGATAAGGGAGGAGCTGCGTCTTGCCAGGGCAGAATGGAAATTGCTCAAGAAAATGCTGGATGGAGAGAAAACTACTGTTGCAAATCGGCCGGTACCTTCATCTTACGGTCAATACCGCTGGTAGTTGAACAATTTTTACGGGATCAGCAAATAATGAATCAAAGCAGCGGGGAATTGGCAAGACTGATAGATATTATCAAATCTTTGCGCGGGGAGGGCGGCTGCCCTTGGGATAAGAAGCAGACGGCAAAAAGTCTGGCCCGTCATATTGAGGAAGAGACCGGAGAACTGCTTGAAGGAATCAGCCGCGAAGATGAAAAAAATATCTGTGAAGAGCTGGGCGACCTGCTCTTTTTAATTATCATGGTGGCTGAAATATACGATGAATCCGGCAAGTTTAATTTGGCGGATGTAATGACCTCAGCATCAGATAAGCTGGTCCGCCGCCATCCCCATGTATTTGCCGATGCAGTCTGTAGAAATGAGGAGGAGTTAAAGGCACAGTGGGAAGCGATTAAGCGTGCCGAAAAGGAAGGTCGGATATGAAGATTAAAAAAGCTGTTTTTCCGGTCGGGGGCTTGGGTACCAGGTTCCTGCCTGCCACCAAGGCCATGCCCAAGGAAATGCTGCCGGTGGTTGATAAACCCATTATTCAGTACGCCGTAGAGGAAGCTCTGGCTTCAGGTATTGAGCAGTTGGTCTTTGTTACCGGCAGCGGCAAGACTGCTCTGGAAAATCATTTTGACCGTTGCTATGAACTGGAAGATACCCTTAAAAAGCGCGGCAAGGATGAGCTGTTGATGGCAATCGAGTCGCTGGTTCCCCGTTCCGGGCAGATTGTTTATACCAGACAGAGCGAACCCTTGGGGCTTGGTCATGCCATTTGGTGTGCCAAGGATGTGATAGGTGATGAGCCTTTTGCGGTGCTTTTGGCCGATGATCTGATTAAAAGCGAGGTGCCGGTGTTATATCAGATGATCAAGGAATTTGACCGCCTGCGTGCTTCTTTGGTGGCAGCCGTTACCGTATCCGCTGAAGAAACCTCAAAATACGGCATTCTTGATACCGAACCGGCCTATAACGGCACTGTACGCATAAAATCCATGGTTGAGAAGCCAAAACCGGAAGATGCCCCTTCAAATCTGGCAGTGATTGGACGTTATATCTTTACCCCCCGGATCTTTGATTTTCTCGGCGAAATGAAAATGGGGGCAGGCAACGAAATTCAGCTAACCGATTCAATAGTCTCCCTTTTGTCCGAGCAGCCGGTTTTTGGTTATAATTTCAAGGGAACCAGATTTGACTGCGGCGACAAGGCTGGCTGGCAGATGGCCAATATTGCCTTTGCTTTGGAGCATCCTGATATCAAGGACGATATGAAGGAATATATCACCTCGGTTGCTGCTCAGTTATAATGTGCTGAACATCCTGAAGCTGAAATCCTGCTGCCGGTAAATCATTTCTAAACAGGGGCAGAAATTGAAAAAAATGCTCTCAGAAGATACTACCTCGGTAATTTTGGACAGCATTTCAGACGGGGTGTTTACGGTCGGCCATGACTGGAAGATCACCTCTTTTAACCGGGCCGCAGAAAAAATAACCGGCATCAGCCGTGATGAGGCCGTTGGTCATTACTGCTGGGAGGTGTTCCGCTCTAATATGTGTGAGGGTTCCTGTGCCCTGAGAAAGACCATGAAGGAGGGCCGGGCCTTTGTCTCTTCTTCGGCCTATATCATCAATGCCCAGCGTCAGCGGGTTCCCATCAGTGTTTCCACCTCAGTTCTGAAAAATAGCGAGGGCGTGGTCTTGGGAGGGGTTGAGACCTTTCGGGATCATAGCCTGGTTGAGGAGCTGCGCCGGGAAATTGCCGGTCGTCATTCCTTTGGTGAAATGATTAGCCGTTCCAAGAAGATGCAGGATATCTTTGCCATCCTGACCCAAATTGCCGAGAGTGAAAGTACGGTTTTGATTGAAGGCGAAACCGGAACCGGCAAGGAAGTGATGGCCAGAACCATCCACGGTCAGTCGCACCGTCAGGATAAGCCTTTTGTGGCGGTCAATTGCGGGGCCTTGCCGGACACCCTGCTTGAATCGGAGCTTTTCGGCTATAAGGCCGGGGCCTTTACCGGTGCAGATAAGGATAAGGCCGGGTTGTTTGCGGCGGCGGACAGCGGCACCATTTTGCTCGATGAAATAGGGGAAACCAGTGCCGCCTTTCAGGTGCGGCTGCTTCGGGTGCTGGAAGAGCGGGAATATCAGCCGCTTGGTTCGGTGGAAAAACATAAATGCAATGTCCGGGTGATGGCGGCCACCAACCGGAATCTTGCCGGGATGGTGGAAGAGGGCAGTTTTAGAAGGGATCTTTTTTATCGGATCAATACCGTGTGCCTCAGCCTGCCGCCGCTGCGTGAAAGGGCGGAGGACATTGCCTTGCTGGTGGACAGGTTTATCAAGAGAAACAATCGGATACAGGGTAAGGAGGTGTCCGGCATCGGTGAAGAGGCCATGTCAATTCTGATGTCATATTCCTTTCCCGGCAATATCCGTGAGCTTGAAAATATTATCGAACATGCCTTTATCCTCTGCCGGGGCGGAGAAATCAGGCCGCCCCATCTACCGGCCCATCTGACCTCACCTGCCGATGCAGGCACCCCGCCGCCGGTTAAGGATGATAAGCCGGATAACTATCTGCATTTTATGGATAATGCCGAGGCCAGGATTATCCTGCAGGCCCTTGAGCAAAACCATTTCAACCGGCAGGAGACCGCACGTTCCCTTGGCATTCATAAGGCAACTCTGTTTAGAAAGATTAAGAAGCTGGGGATTACCCTGCCGGAACGTGACGGCCGTTCCAGAAGTATTCAGTAATGGGCAGTGTCTCATATTTGCTGATTACAGCATTTTAAGAAAACACTTTCCTTAAAATAGAAGCGATTTATATACATCCCTATCACCTTGTGTTGTGTTTCTTCACTTTTCGAAAAGCAAATTGTTTTTTTAGCTAATTGCTTAATATGTGTACTAAAAAAAGGGAGATTGATATAACAAGTTGCCGTTTTATGTTAGATTAGAGTAGATAAGCGTGATGGAGGATGGCTCTAAACCCTTCTTCCACGTTTTGGTAAGCACCCCGCTAGAAAGGAGGGAAAAGAAAGCGGACAGGAGTTCGTCTTATCCCAAACAGGGTTGGTGTTGAAAATCGGCCGCAGTCTTCCTCTTACGGGTGCGTGGCAGAAGATAATATCAATTTCTCTAACGTTATCCGGCCATTTGCACCATTACCAGTCTGCCGCCGTTTTCCTTGGATAGGAGAATCTGACCGCCATCTTCCAAAGCAATTTTACCGCCTATGGCAATGAGATTTTTGGTTTTCATATCAAGCAAATGCGGCATATTTTCGTTAACCAGATACCACTTCCCCTGATGCTGAACAAAATAGCCGACCCGTTTGCTTTGTTCGGAAGAAAGTTTTTCATTCGGGAAAATATTACGGTTTACATGCCACGGAAACAAAGACTGGCCGTCATAGACCATAATGCGGTGATTATCAGGAAAAAACGAACCCTTTTTGGGAGAAGAATAAAGGTTTAGTACCGGTAACTTGCCGTTATATGCAGTCTTGCAAAAAGGGCATTGCGGTTTTCTTGAGTTATCAAAGGCATACCATTTCTGGGTACATTTTTTATTATTGCATGGCTGCAGCAGATCAACCGTTTTGACCAGGGCTGTCTCCCATTCATCAGCCGTAGGCCGGGCAGCAGGCGAATGCAGACCATTGATAAACGAACGCTCAAACAGCTCAGATAGATACGGGCCGGTGATGCAGTAGGGGATTTTATCGGTATCTTTCCACGGCAGATCACTATCCTTTACATCGGCAAGGTTGATACGGTTGGTACTGTCGGTTGGATGCTCAACAAAAAGGGCTCCGCTGCCCATCATCAATTCATCATCGCGTTCGGCATCATTTTTATCGTGTATCTTGTTGCCTCTCAAGGGGTGCCGATACAGTAAATACATATAAACCAGTACGGCCAGGGCATGCAGGTCGGTGGTTCGGGAAGGAAGAATCCGTCCTGGGTCGTCTGCTGCCAGTCTGGCTGAGGCTACCACTTCGGGAGCAATAAAATCGGGAGACCCGATCACGGCAGGCGGATGCCTCTGGGGTACCACCAGCCCGTCAAGGTCAATAAGACATGCCTGCCCGGTGGTTGGATCAATCAGGCAATTATTATATCCCAGGTCTGAATGACTTAAACCGGCCATATGCAGGCGGCGGACTGCACGGGCAAGCATAATGCAGACCCGCAGATGTCTCATCCAGTCTCCAAGTTCCCGGGGATCAAGATATTTGGCCCGGTGGGTGGGCGAGGCGAACCATTTGCCGACCTTCTCTTTATGATGAATGCCGAGCATGTCGTTGTTGCGGGAACCATATTCAAAAAAGAAACAATCACGGTAAAAGGGTACGACTACCCCCAGATGATTATTATATTCCACCACCGAGGTCGGCCAGCAGTATAGATTTTTCAGATATTCACCGCCTTCCTGGGTGAAGATACGCTCTCTATAGCGGCCGGTTATCTCCAGCAGCCGGTCGCGGGTTTCGGCATCGGCCGGTTCCCGGAAAAAGGCCACCACATAATCACCATCGGGGGAGAACATAACATCTTTTACTCCGCCGCGGGCCTTGACCTCGTTGATAAAACGGACGGTGGAGCCGTCACTTGCAGTTATTGTAACAATATCAGCCATAATTCAAGCATATTGGTTAAAAGAGCAGGGCAATGGTTCGGTCGTCATGCTCGCCTTGCGACCAAAAGTTAAGCCATTCCAGCATCCTTTCCTCTTTATTGCCGGTTTCCTTGCTGGTAAGCTGGACGTCTTCTTTTAGTTCCTGCCATAACTTATCCCAAGGAGCAAGGTTTCTTAGCTGAGCCTCAGTGCCGAATTTTGGGTCTGAAACACCATCGCTCATCAGCATAAAGGCAGTAAAATCTTCGCAGAGATGGAATGCCGCCCGCTCCTTTTGCTCACCGATTTCCTTCCAGTCGAGAAAGCAGGTTTGTCCCGAATATTCGCCGCTGTCCGGGGTGCCGAGCAGGACTATCTCCTTGTTTTCCCGATATACCGCTACAGCACCGTCTCCAACCCAATATGCCGCACAAAGCCATTTTTGGCCGCATTTTCTGGCAATCCCGGCCAAAAGTGTGGTGGCAAGATCCCGATGTGCCATCTCCTTTGTGTTTCCCGCCTCTTCCCGCAAGGCACTATCTGCCCGATATACGGCATTGCCAAGCACCTTGTAGAGATTTTCATGCAGATTTTTTTCAGCGTTGTCCTGCTTCTCCAACCCCTCTGCCTGCTGTACGGAGATAACATCTTCTACCAGCTGCTGACCGTCCTTGTCCGATAATCTTTCCGCAAGATAATTTCCGGCATTTTTTACGGCCAGCTCCGAACCTCTCCGTGCATATTTGGCACTGCCTGCCCCGTCAGCCACCACGAGGATAAACCACTGGCTGTCTTCGTCATAGTGAATAAAAAAATCGTCATCACAATAGGTGGCATTGTTGGCGTGTGAGCGTCCTCTCACCCTTGCTGCCAGCATATTTTTCTCCAGACCCTGCCGATACTCACTTGCCTTGTGTTTTTTGGGAAACGGCAGTTTTTCGTCAGGTTCAAGCTCTTTCCAGAGCGTTTTCGGGTCAGGATTAACACAAAGCTGTGCCTCTCCCGTTTTGGTTCCTGGAACTTCATGGTTCCTGTACCTGAAGTGTATCTTATATTCCCCTGCCTGCACCGGTATACCCTTGAGGCGGCCGCTATCAAATTCAAGCCCCAAGGCATCATCCAGCCGGACATCTACTATGGTCAGTGCAGCTGGTGTTCCGGCGATATTCTGAAAGGGTTCGTCATAGAATTTTCCCTGAAAGGCGTTGGGCAGTGTGATTGATAACACTGGCGGCTGCAGAACATCATCCTGCCCTGACGGCTCGGGCGGCAATGCTTTCTGATTTTCTGCACCGGAAGCAAGCGGGGCCGTCTGCTGATGGTCTGACTGGTCTTTTGCTGGTATCGTCCGGCAGGCATCAGGAGCCTGTGGTGCCGGAATTTCTTCCTTTTCGATAATGTCTTCCGATAATTGGCCGTGCTTATTGTACAAACCTTTTACCTTGGCAAACATATCATCCAATAGCTCCTCTAATTCGGGATTTTGGCAAAAATGTACCAGCCTTTCCTCGGGGACAGCATCGCCGCAGAGAATGTGCCGCACCACCTCTTTTTTATCTATTTCCATTACAGCACCACATTGATTTCCGGCGGAGGCGGCGGTAAATCATCAAGGCCAGTGGAATCCTTTTTGGTTAGTTCAACCTTCTTGCTGGTAGTTGATATGGATGAGGATATCCAGCTAAAGAAACTTTTAATCGAGGCCGTGTCGGCTGTATCTAGCTGGACAACGATTTCAGAAATTTTTTGCAGCACCGCGCTTTCTGCGTTCGGGCCTGCGGCACAGCAGACGAAAGTGCCGGTGCTAACCGTTGCCAGATCGGCAATTCCCTGGTCGATATTATCCGTAGGCACACCATCGGTGAGGAGGAATACCACCGGCTTCCAGTCTCCCTTGTTGTCGGCATCCCCCTTGTTGACTTCCTTTTTTATGCAATCGCTGAGCAGGCTTAATGCTCCGCCCATGTTGGTTGCTCCAGAGGCGGTAAAGGTCGGCGGCTGAAATTGGATCAATTCGGTCAGGGGAACAGTTTGTTTTACTTCACTGCTGAAGGTGATAATAGAGACATAGGCCGTTTCCAATGCGTAGGGGTCTTGCCGCAGGGTGGCGATCAGCATCTTCACCCCGCTATTAACCGCCTCAATTGCCTCTCCGTGCATGGAACCGGAAGTATCAACCAGAATATAAACAGGTAAACGCCGCATAGTCTTCTCCTAAAAAATGGACGATATGAAAATAACTGCTGCGAAAGTAGCATAGAAATATTTTTGCGTCATCTAAAAAATGCTGGCTTGATAGCTGGTTTTAAGAGACCGTTATGCAAAAAAATAAACAGGAAATAGATCACTTTTGTTACATTTCTTGATATAGTATGCAGTATGTATTATGCTCCAGAGCATGATTAGATCGTTCAAATGCAAAGAAACTGAAAAACTTTTCAATGACATAAATGTAAAAAGGTTCAGGGGGATTTCGCGAAAAGCCCGGATTAAGCTGGAAATGCTGAATGCTGCGGTATCATTAAAAAGTTTAAGTGTTCCGCCGGGAAATCGGCTTGAAGTTTTAAGAGGAGACCGGAAAGGTCAGCATAGTATTCGGGTTAACTCTCAATGGAGAATCTGCTTTGTATGGCACAATGGTAATGCCTATCATGTCGAAATTGTTGATTATCACAAAGGATGAATTATGAAAGACAAGCTCCCCCCAATAACGCCGGGAAGCGTACTTTTAGAGGAATTTATGGAACCTATGGCTATTTCTCAAGCCAAACTTGCAAGAGAAATAAATGTTTCCCCTAATCGTATCAGCCAAATCATCACCGGCAAGCGGGAAATATCTGCGGACACAGCTTTGCGTTTGGGTAAATATTTTGGCATTGAGCCTGAATTTTGGCTAAATCTTCAAATGAGGTTTAATATGAAAATAGCCAAGGAAAAGGCCGGAAAAATTATAGATCGTGAAGTAAAAGCATATGCTCCGCTTAACAACGGCACTTTTCCTGTCTCGGCCTAAGATGCCGGGTATCTCCTAAATTATTTTTTAACCTGGACAAAACCAGATATTATGCAAAAATCCTGCAAATTGGCTTTTTTTGATTTTGACGGCACCATCACTACCAGGGATAGCTTTGCCTTTTTTATGTATTATGCGGCTCCCGGCCGTTTTCTTGCAGCCCTTATTCTTTTTGCTCCGAAACTTTTTTTGTTTTGGGGCAAAAGGTATAGCCGGCAGCAGTTGAAGGAAGATTTTCTTGCTTTTTTGTTTCGGGGAAAATCACAGGAGGAGCTGGCAAGGCTGTGCCGCTTTTTTACCGAAAAGAAGCTGGCATCAATCGTCCGGCCCCAGGCGGCCGAGGCCGTCAGGAGGCATCAGGACAAGGGCGATACTGTTGTTGTGGTTACCGCCAGCCCCCGCATTCTGATCGAGCCTTGGGGGCAGGAAATGGGGATTCCGGTGCTGGGTACCGAGCTGGAGTTTGATCAACAGGGATTGTTTTCCGGTAAAATAATGGGTAAGAATTGCCGGGGAGCAGAAAAGGTGCGGAGAATAAAGGCAAATTATGATTTGTCTCGGCACCTTGTTGTTGCTGTTTACGGCGACAGCGATGGAGATAAGGAAATGTTTGAACTGGCCGCTCCTGAAGGGCGTTTTTTCAAACCGTTTAGGGTTTCATAGTTAAGGGGGGATTTATGGTTGATTTATTGATCGGCATAGTAATAGTAGCTTTTGCCAGCATGGTAATTGCCCGGGCCTGTGATGGCTTTGAGGCCGCAGCGGATTATCTGGGGCGGAATATGACAGAGGGGATGAAAGGGGCAACGATCAACGCGGTCGGCAGTTCAATGCCGGAGCTTTGTGTTACCTTTATCTACCTCTTTCTTTATCATAATACCACGGGTTTTGCCGGCGGCATTGGCACTACCGCAGGAAGTGCTGTCTTTAATGCCATGATTATTCCGGCCTTTGTGATTCTGGCGGTACTTATCCGCATGCCGCAAACTACAATTTCCGTGTCAAGGGCAGTTGTGCTTCGGGACGGAATTACCCTGATCAGTGCCGAGGCCTTTCTGATTTTCTTCCTTGGAGACCGTTTGGAGTGGTATCACGGCCTTTTCCTGATGCTGCTCTATATTTCCTATGCGGTCTGGATGATTTACCGTAATAGCGGTTCACAGGGGGACGATGCGGAAGAAGAGGAAGATGAAGACTTGGAACAGGAAGCAGGCGGCTCCAGAATCCGCTCTCTTTTCATACTTGATTTGACCTATGCGGTGTTAGGTGGAAACAGGATTGCAAAAAAATCTGCCCTGTCGCTTCTGGCCTTATCAACGGTCATTATCGCCATTGCCTGCTGGATGCTGGTTTATAGCTGCGAGAAGATCGGCTTTGCTTTAGGCATCCACGGATATTTCGTTGCCGTTATCCTGGCGGCAGCGGCCAGCAGTGTCCCGGATACAATCTTGTCGGTAAAAGATGCCAGAAAGGGCAACTACGATGACGCCCTTTCCAACGCCTTGGGAAGCAATATCTTTGATATTTGTTTTGCCCTGGGGGCGCCGCTTTTTCTCTTTACCATCCTGAATGGCCCGATTCTTATTGAAACAGAAACCCTGAACAATATCATTGAACTGCGGCTTTTGCTGCTGATGCTGACCATTGCGGTCTTTCTGGTGTTCTTATGCAGCAAAAGAATGGGCAAGGGTACGGCCTGGATTATGATAGGACTTTATGCCGTATTTGTATTTTTTGTGGCGGGGCGGGCCTATGACCTTGCTTTGGCTAATGGCGTCGCCAAGTATCTTCATATCATTCAGGCGTGTATTAACTGATTATGAGCGGCAGCGGGGAAGGGCTTCAGCTAAAATACCTTCGTCTGGGGGCATCCTTGTATGTTCCGGCCACCAGAAATGACCTTGAGGCAATCGGCAATAAAGAAAAATACCCCAACCTGCGTTCGGTTATTTTCTGCCTTGAAGATAGCTGCGGCGAAGAGGATGTCCCCGCTGCCTTGAATAATATTTGCAAGGCCCTTGCCGGACTTGCGGCGGGAAGGGATATACTCCGCTTTATTCGGGTGCGGAATCCAGACACGCTGGTTTCGTGTCTGGGCATGGGGAATATAGACAAAATAGACGGTTTTGTCTTGCCCAAGGTAACCATGCAGAATATAGATGATTATCTGGCCAGGATTCCAAAGCATTTTCTCAACATGGCAACCCTTGAGACCAAATCGGTTTTTAATGTCAATGAGATGACAAAACTCTGCTCCCATCTGACCAGGTATAGAAAACAGCTTCTTTCTTTGAGAATAGGCGGCAATGATCTGATGAGTATCCTGAATCTCCGCCGCACTCCCGGGGTGAGTATCTATGACGGGCCGCTTGGTTATACCATCTCCATGCTGGTCTCGGTGTTTCGTCCCGCAGGCTTTAATCTTACCGCACCGGTTTATGAACATATTGAAGATACAGGCATTCTTCAAACAGAAGTCCGGCAGGATCTGCTCCACGGCCTGTTTGGAAAAACCATCATTCACCCATCACATATAGATATTGTGGAGCGGCATTATCAGGTGGCAAGAGAAGACCTTCGCTCTGCCGAAAAAATTATTTCTGCACATACGCCGCATGTCTTTAAGTATGACGGCAGTATGTGCGAAAAGGCAACCCATGCCAACTGGGCCGAGACCATTATGCTGATGGCGGAGATTTACGGCGTGAAATCTTCATAACAGCCGCTTGATTTGCTTTGCTGCCGATTAAATTATCTCTTTGCAAGATAATAGTAATTATGTTAGGTCTTCCTGACCTGTCGGTTTTGCTTGACGGGTAAGTAGTTCAAACTTGAAAAAGGAGAATGATAATGGGGTTTTTCGATAACCTGAAAGACAAGGTTAATGAGATGAGTAATTCTTTGCAGACATCTGTAAAGAAATTCAAGAATGAAAAATTTGCCAATGCCGCCATGGCAACCTGTGCCTTGATTGCTGCTGCTGACGGCAGTATTGATGCTTCAGAGCGGCAGAAGACCGCGTCCTGTCTAATCAATGTCAGTGCCTTGCGGGTTTTTGATGTTAAGGACTTGCAGGATAAGTTTTCGGCCTATTGCGATAAGCTGATGTCGGATTTTGATTTCGGCAAGATAGAGATGCTGCAGATTATCGGTGCATTGCGGGGCAAGGAGGAGCAGGCCAGGGCAGTTATCCAGATAGGTATTATCATTGGCGGTGCGGACGGTAATTTTGATGATGACGAAAAACAGGCCGTCCGCGAAATCTGTAATGCGCTGGGAATACTTCCAGCAGAATTTGATCTTTAGAACAAGGAGGAAAATATGGCTATTTCATTAACAAAGGGTGGAAACGTAAACCTGTCAAAAGAGGCTCCATCCATGTCCAAGATGATACTCGGCCTCGGCTGGGATGTTCGGGCGACTGATGGTGCAGATTTTGACCTTGATGCCAGTGCCTTTATGCTCGGTGCTGACGGCAAGGTTGTTTCTGACCAGGCTTTTATCTTTTTTAACAATCTTACCTCTACTTGCGGCTCGGTTGTTCATAGCGGCGATAACCTGACCGGAGAAGGGGAGGGTGATGATGAGGTGATCACCATCGATCTCAGCAAGGTACCGGCCGAGGTGGAAAAGGTAGCTGTCTGTGTTACCATCCATGAGGCCGAGGCCAGAAAACAGAACTTCGGCCAGGTTTCTTCTGCCTTTGTCCGTTGTGTGGATGCGTCTTCAAATACCGAGATTGCCCGTTATGACCTCTCCGAGGATTCAAGCGTGGAGACGGCGATGATTTTCGGCGAGGTATATCGTCATAGCGGCGACTGGAAATTCAAGGCCATTGGTCAGGGTTTTGCCGGTGGTTTAGGACCTTTAGCCAAGAATTACGGCGTCAATGTTTGATGTTGAACAGGGAGGATTGTCATGGGTATATCGCTTGTAAAGGGTCAGAAGATTTCCCTTGAAAAGGAAGCGGGTGGTACGCTGAGCAGGATTCGTATGGGGCTTGGCTGGGATGTTGCCAAGCCGAAGGGCTTTTTCTCCAAGTTGACCGGCGGCGGCAGTATTGATCTGGATGCCTCGTGTGTCTTGTTTGACGGGGGAAAAAATGTTGTTGATACCGTCTGGTATGCCCAGCTCAGGAGCAAGGATGGTTCAGTTCTGCACACCGGGGACAATCTGACCGGAGAAGGCGAGGGGGATGATGAATCAATTATTCTTGATCTTCCTGCCATTCCTGCCGGGGTTACTGCTATTGTCTTTACCGTCAACAGCTATTCAGGGCAGACCTTCGAGACGGTCGAGAATGCCTTTTGCCGGATTGTGGACGAGGCCAGCAATAAGGAGATTGCCAAGTATGATCTTAGTCATTGCGGCGGCAAGCAGACGGCCATGATCATGGCCAAGTTGTACCGCCATAATGGCGAGTGGAAGTTCCATGCCATTGGGGAAACCTCTAACGGCAGGGACTGGCAGGCGCTGATGCCGGATATTCTGCCGCATGTGTAAGGAGATAAGGTAATGATTACTCTTCAAAAAGGCGGTAATGTATCCCTTTCCAAAACCGATCCCGCCCTTACTAGGGTGCTGGTCGGTCTGGGCTGGGATGAACGCGGTACAGATGGAGCGGATTTTGATCTTGATGCCAGTGTTTTCCTGCTGGCTGGTAACGGCAAGGTTCGTAATGATCAGGATTTTATCTTTTATAATAACCTGGTCGGAGCAGGCGGCAGTGTCGAGCATACCGGAGATGATCAGGTTGGCGGCGGGGAAGGTGATGCCGAGACGATTAAGCTGAATCTCCCCGATATACCGCTTGAGGTGGAGTGTCTGGCCTTTGCTGTTACCATTCATGAAGCAGAGCAGCGGGGGCAGAATTTTGGTCAGGTCAGAAATGCCTTTATCCGTATTGTCAACGAGGAATCAGGGCAGGAAATTGCCCGCTTTGATCTTTCCGAGGATGCCAGTACCGAAACAGCCATGATTTTTGGTGAGGTTTATCGGCATAACGGCGAATGGAAATTCAAGGCGATAGGGCAGGGATACGCTGGCGGGCTTCATGCCCTTGCAGTTAATTACGGTGTCAACGTGGCCTAGCGGCTCCGGCTGATCCGGTTTGGTTCTTGAAAGAGAGGGGGTAACTTTTCCCCCTCTTTTTTTTATTTGGTGGGTATGTGGGATGCTATCCAGCCGATAAAGCTGGATTGGTTACGGGAGCAGATATACACCTTGCCGCTGCCGTTAAAGCGGGTTACAAACCCTTCGCCGCTGGTGGCACTGTTAAGCAGGCTTTTGAATAGCCCCTTCCCTTGAGAGGTGGAAACGGATACCTTGCATTGCAGGGTGGCATCCCAGGCAACCAGATGACCGTTGTCAATGATGGTTTCCTGGCCGGGGGTAATATCTAGGGCGAAGATGTCGCCGAGACCGGAGACGGCTATTTTCCCCTGACCTGAGGTCTTGTTGACGATAAAACCGCCGGACCCCCCTCCAAGGGCCTGAGTGATGCTCTGGGTTGCCGAGGTCAGGCTGACCGTATCTTCGGCTGCAATAAAGGCCCCGTCATTGAGCAGATACTGCTGCTTGCCCACATCCAGAATCTCTATCTGGCCCGGGGTTACGGGGGCCAGCAGGACATCTCCCGGCCCGCGGGTTGCGGTAAAGTTTTGCATAAAAAAAGATTCATCATTGGCAATAAAATTCAGCAGTGATGAGCCGATGCTGCCGCGGGTTTTACCCTCCAGATCAATGGTGGTATCCATGGATACCATGGCGTCTGATTCTGCATAAAAACGCTCTCCCTGCTGCAGGGAAACATGGACAAATGGGGTTAAGGTTCCAAAAATAGTAAATTTCGGCATTATCTCTTCCTCCAATAAGGTTTGTTTAATTTAATTTTTGTATTTTCAATAAGATGCAATCATCTCATCACAGTACCTATCATAAGGTGTCTCTCTCCTCGGGAACACTACACCTCAATATTGACCAGGCACTTATGCCGCTGCAGGAGCTGGTCTGTTTTGCCAGCAGACAAAATAACCGCCGGGCCTTTCTCTTTGTCAGCAAGGTGCTTGGCAAGCACTATCCCGTACCGCCGCAGAAAATGAGGCAGATATACTGTCTTCTTGCCGAAGAGATTAGCCCCCTGATCCAGACCGGTGCCGGTGCAGTCATCTGTCTTGGCATGGCAGAGACGGCCACGGGTTTCAGTGCCGGAGTGTATGAAGAACTGCTGAAAAAAGGCAGCCGCCCCTTCTGCTATTGCCACTCTACCAGATATTCAGCAAAAAACACCAAAATCCTCCATCGTTTTGAAGAGCCTCATAGTCATGCCAGCAGCCATTTTATTAACGCCCCGCCCCCGGCTGTTGAACGGATGCTGGCCGAGGCGGAAACCCTGGTGCTGCTTGATGACGAGCAGACTACCTGTACCACTGCCTGTAACGCCATGGTACAGCTCCGCCGGAAGATGCCCAAACTCCGTCAGGTTATCCTTGCCTGTCTGACCAACTGGGCGGGAGAGGAGCGGCTGCGGGAAATCGAAAAGACCTGGCCGGAACTTTCCTTTTCCTTTCCCTCGCTGCTGGCGGGGACGGCTTATTTTGAAAAAATGAAAGATTTCCGGCTTGCTGATCTTCCCGATGCCGTTGGCTGCCAGGGCGACAAGTCTGCATTTCTTGCCCTGGGTTCAGGCCGCAACTGGTATTGCCGTCCGCCTAGTCTTCATCCGGCAGAGTACAAGGCAGCCAAAGAGCTGCTTACCGGCTGCCGCTGCGGGCAGATGCCGGTTCTGGTGCTTGGAACCGGCGAGTTTACCTACCAGCCCTTTCTCCTTGCCGAGCAGCTGGCAAAGGATGGATTTAATATTGTCTTTCAGAGTACAACCCGTTCTCCCATCTTGATTGAAAAGGAAAACAGTTGTATCAACCTTGGCCTATCCTTCGCCGATAATTATGGAGAAAAAATCAATAACTACCTCTATAATGTCGATCCGTCTGCATATCAAACCATTTTGATTTGCTATGAAACAAGATATGGCGGAGAGCAGCATATCCTGCCCGATGAGCTGGACAATATTCATAAGGTATTTCTTCCTCTTTCCTGTCAGCATGCGGCGGCCCAAGATGAATAGAGTATTTATTTTTACCGATCTTGACGACACCCTTTTCAGCAGCCGCTGGAAACAGCAGTCAGAATATCTACATCCGGCTGCCTTGCTTAAAGACGGCCAGCCGGTCTCCTTTACCAGTCCCAAACAGCGGCTTTTTATCGAATTGCTGACCAAAATGGGTGAAATTGTCCCCACTACGGCGCGAAATATTGATTCATTTAACCGGGTGCTGCTGCAGTTTCCTGGCCGCTATGCGGTATTGAGTAATGGTGCCATTATTCTGCAAGACGGTGTACCTGAGAAAAACTGGCTGCAGAAAAGCAGGGATACTTCCGAGCAATTTGCTCCCCGCCTGCAGCAACTGCTTGTTTTTCTTGAGCAAGAGGCACGGTTTGTCCCGGCTCAGATCAATAACCGCATCATATATGATTATGGGCTGCCGCTTTACGTGCTTTCTAAGTGTTCCAGGGAAACCTATGATGGGAAGTCGCTGGATATTCTGGAAGAGAAGCTGAAGGAGCAAGTTGATCTCGAAGGTATGTTTATCCATAGAAACCACAATAATTTAGCGGTTTATCCCCATACCTTTGACAAGGAAGCGGCAGTCAGGTATCTGCAGGAAGAGATCATGAAGTTAGATGAAAATGATCTTAGCATAGGCATCGGCGACTCTATGGCTGATTTTTCCTTTCTTACGGCCTGTGATTTTGCTATTGCCCCGTCTAGGTCACAAATTATATCGATGTTTAAGTCAGTAATACAAAGAGATAAACAATGAATACTCTATTTCATGGCAGTTATGCGGCAGAGGATGTTACCTTTCTGCTTACCCCGTATAAAACTTCTGAGGTTCCGTCTATTGCTGTTGAAGAGAAGGAAAAACTTATTCAGAGCGGCCAGCGGCATTACAGCGAATTTTTTACCCGCGAAAAACTGCCCACCGATGAGTATAAAGCCCTTTTCCGGCAGGCTTGCCGGTTAAATCGGGAGCGGTTTGCCGGAGATTTACTTATTCTGGCGGCAATTATTGCAAAACATCATCCTGCCGGAGAGATTATTCTGGTCTCACTGGCCAGAGCCGGAACTCCGGTAGGAGTGGTGCTTAAACATCTGCTGCAAAACCATTTTCACCGTCAGGCGAAGCATTACTCCATCTCCATTATCAGGGATCGGGGCATTGATGTTGAGGCACTTGACCATATCAGATGCCAGCCGGGGGTAAAAGAAGAAAACCTAGTCTTTGTTGACGGCTGGACGGGAAAGGGGGTTATTTCCGAAGAATTGCAGCGTAGTATTAGCCGGTACAACCATGAAAGACGATGTTCTCTTTCCCCGGATCTTTATGTGGTGGCCGATATTTCCGGCACTGCTGACTATGCGGCAACTTGTGAGGATTATATTATTCCTTCTGCTATTTTTAATTCGACCATATCGGGTTTGGTCAGCCGCACTATTTTGAGTGAGCAGTTGGTTGCTCCCGGCCAGTTTCATGCCTGTGTATATTATCAGGAATATGAACAGGAAGATATGTCCAGAGAATTTATCACCGATATTCTTGCTGCTGCGGCAGAAATTTTTGGATCGGGCGGTTTTGCTCCCGAAACGGCAGCAAGGATAAGTTTTGATAAAAAGGCACTTAAAGAGCAAAGCCGTGCCTGTATCCGGCGTTTTATGAATGATTATCATATCAGCAGCCGAAATTATATCAAACCGGGGATAGGAGAGGCAACCAGGGTGTTGTTGCGGCGGGTGGCCGATTGTGTTATTCTCCGCGAAGCTGGGCTTGATTGTACTGCCCATCTCCAGCAGCTGGCAAGGGAAAAGGATGTGGAGGTTAAAATCGATCCCGCTATTCCCTATTATGCTATGGCACTAATTTACGAACTCCCATAATTTAACCAAGAGAAAGACAATGAGCCGCCGCCTACTTACCTACTTATGTATCGATACCTCAGGTTCAATGAATGGAGAACCTATTGTTGCTGTAAATTCTGGGCTTCAGGCCCTGTTAAGCTCTTTAAGGAGCAACCCTTATGCCCTGGACAGCGTGCATTTATCCATCACCACCTTTGATTCCGAGATCAAGGAGATTCTGCCCATGACAGCACTGATGGATATTGTCCTGCCTGAGATTGTCTGTCCAAGATCCGGAGCAACGCTTTTGGGAGAAGCCCTGGAGAGCATCAATAATCAGGTAAAGCGTGATGTCCGCACCGCTTCCGAGGGGGAAAAGGGGGATTGGCGGCCGATTCTGGTTATTTTAACTGACGGTAAACCGACAGATACCCTTGCCTATTCCGAGGTGATACCAAAGCTGAAAGCGGCCGGGTTTGCCAAGATTATCGCCTGTGCTGCCGGGCCTAAGGCTGACCCGGATCAGCTTCGACGGCTTACCGAACATGTGGTTAGTCTGGATACCATGGATTCAACCAGTTTTAATAGTTTTTTTGAGTGGGTATCCGAGACCTTTTCCCAAAATAGTCAAAGCAGGGGAGCGGCAAATACCTCGGCAGAGCTGCCCCCGCCGCCGCCCGAGATAAATGTTGTTCTTTAGGGAGATGGTATGGTTTGCTTTTGTTAATTTTGGCTGCAGCCGGGTTATGCAAAGCCGCTGTTAGAAATAAAAACGACCATCTGCTTAACAAAAGGGAAAAAATGATTCGAGAAGCTACAAAAAATGATGCGGAGGTAATAACTGAAATTTACAATTATTATATCGAAAACTCAGTTATTTCTTTTGAGGAAATAGTTATTCATCCAATTGATTTTATTAAACGTATTAAAAAAGTCCAAGAATCAGGTCTTCCTTGGCTAGTAGCTGAACAAAACAGTAAAGTCATTGGGTATGCATATGCTGCAAAATGGCATGAACGGGCTGCCTATAAAAATACAGTTGAAGTATCTATATATTTATCACATCAACTTAAATCCAAAGGTTGGGGTACAAAATTATATAATGATCTTTTTTCCATTCTCCAAACTAAATCTATTCATATTGTCATTGGTGGAATTACGCTCCCGAATACAGCAAGTGTTGCACTACACGAAAAATTTGGTATGGAAAAAGTTGCTCACTTCAAGGAGGTTGGCTATAAATTCGGCAGATGGTTAGATGTGGGGTTTTGGCAAGTAAAACTAGATAATTAAGAGGATTTAGTTGTGTTTATTCTTTTGAATAGTGGTTGTAACAAAACTGCAAAAATCAAATTGTAAATATACCTTATTTAAAATAGCATGAAACAAAAAAAATTCTAACAAATTGTTTCACCGGCTTGTTTTAATTACCGGTGAACTTTGTGCTTTGCAGCAATGCGGCCCATAGGAGACAAGTATGGCATTAGCAACGGTTACCACAAAGGGGCAAGTTACTATTCCAAAGAAAATCAGAGACTACCTCAAATTAAGCACGGGAGATAAAATTGAATTTGTTGCTGCTGGTAATATGGAAGTCTTGATTAGACCTGTCTCTAAAAAAGTAGATGAAGTTTTTTGTAAATTACAAAAGCCGGAAAGGGTAGCTGCTTCTCTGGAAGAAATAAATGAGGCTATAGCAAACCGGATAATAAATAAATTTCAATGAAAGCTATTGATACAAATATCCTGGTCCGCTTTCTTGTCGGCGATAACCAAAATCAGGCCCAGGTTGTTTATGATTTATTCAAAGAGATTGAAACGAAAAGTGAAGAGTTATTTGTCCCTTTATTGGTTATCATGGAACTCATTTGGGTTTTGGAATCAGTTTATGCTGTTGAAAGAGAGGAGTTAACAGATTCAATAGATGATTTATTGCTTATGCCGATTTTGAAATTTGAACATGTTGAAGTTATTCAAAAATTCATTATAGCTGCAAAAAATAGTACATATGATTTATCTGATTTGCTGATAGCACATTCTGCCGGAACTTCCGGTTGTGAAAGTAGCTATACTTTCGATAAAAAAGCATCAAAATATGAGCTATTTGAATTGCTACAATAACATATATTCGTTTCACCGGCTTTTTTCAATTACCGGTAAACTTTGCGGTATCTGACCGCATATTTACAAAAGGAGGAGTGGATGCGCCGTTTACCTGTTTATATTGTGATTGATGTTTCAGAAAGTATGGCCGGAGATAATCTGCGTTTTCTTCAAGACGGCCTGCAGCGTCTGATTGCTGTTTTGCGGACTGATCCCTATGCACTGGAAACAGTTTATATCTCCATTATTGTTTTTGCCGGCAAGGCCAGAACGGTTACTCCTTTGGTTGAGCTGCTTTCTTTTTATCCGCCGAGACTGCCGCTTGGCTCTGGAACCTCTATCGGCAGCGCCCTTGACCATCTGATGGCAGAGATTAAAAGCAATGTTAAGCCTTCAACTGCTGGATATAAGGGAGATTTCAAGCCGCTGGTATTTATGATGACTGACGGCAAAAGTACCGATGATGCAAGAGTGGCCATTACCCGCTGGCGGGCCGGGTTCAGCAACCTGGCAAATCTGGTTTTTATTGGCATCGGCCCCTATGCCAATCTGGCAGATTTTACCTCTGTTACCGATCACGTTCTCCGCCTGGAAAATATCTCGGATGAGGATTTCAAAACCCTTGTCAACTGGATAAGCGCCAGTATTAGTTCGCAAAGCCGCAGCATTGGCTTAGGCAAGGAGGCGGTAGTTAATCTGGCCAAGAGTGATGATACTGTAAGCCTGATTGATTCGGCAGAGGGTGCGGCCGGAATTGATGAAGACTTTGTTATTTTGACCGGATTGTGTCAGAGGGATCGGCTGCCGTACCTGATGAAGTACGAGCGGGTCAGTAAGGTAGATGAGCAGGGAACCTTTAGCCTTTCTGATCAATATACCCTGGCCGGAGTTTTCCCCGCTGAAAAGGATTTTATCGAACTTAGCGATGAACGTCCGTCCGGGCATACGATTGATGCTGATTTGCTTTACGGGGCTCCGGGATGCCCGCATTGCGGAGCGGGTTCGGCATTTGCGGTTTGCAGCTGCGGCCAGATCTTCTGCACGCAAGGGACAGGGGAGGCTGTTTGCCCGGGCTGTAACCAAACCGTTGTCATGAGTATAGGCGAAGGAGAGGACGGTTTTGAGGTTAGCAGGTCGCGCGGGTAAGGCTTTTTTGACAAGGTGGTTGGTTTTGAAAAATTTTCTTTATAACGGCATAAAACATGGCAATTACACTTAGGCAGCTGGAAATATTTATCGCGGTAGCTGAAACAGCACAGGTTACCAAGGCCAGCAAGAAACTTTTTATTACCCAGTCGGCGGTAAGCATGGCTTTGGCCGAGTTTGAAAATCAGCTAGGCGGCTCGCTTTTTGACCGTCATGGCCGGAGCCTGCTGCTAAATTCTAGGGGCAGGTATCTTTTGCCGCTGGCCAAGGACATTGTTTGTCAGGTCAGCAGTATTGAGACCATGATGTCGGAAAGAAATGATAAACTTTCCGGCGATCTTGATATTGTCGCCAGTGCCTCGCTGGGCAATTATATCCTGCCCTACCTGATTGGTGCCTTTAGAAAGGTGCATCCCAGAGTGCATATCCATCTGCTGGTTTCCAACACCCATTGGGCTGAAACCTATGTAACCAACGGCGATGTGGATGTGGGTTTTGTGGAAGGCAGGGTGGCCGGCAGCGAGGTGCTTGAGGTGCATAAATGGTTTGAGGATGAGCTGGTGGTGATTGTCGGCCCTTCTGATCCGCTTGCCCATAACAAGGTCTTTGATGTAAAGAAGGATATTGAAAATACCCGCTGGATTGTGCGGGAAAAAGGCTCCGGCACCGAGGCGGTTTTCCGTGAAAGGATGAGTGAATACCTGGATAAAATGCAGGTGGTTATGGAGATGAATAACCCGGAAGCCATTAAAAGGGCGGTTGAATCGGGGGTTGGGGTGGCTTGTCTGTCGTCTCTGACCGTTTGCCGTGAGGTGGAAAACGGCTGGCTGAGAAGCCTGCGGGTGGCAGGGGTCAATATGAAGAGGAAGCTGCAGATTATCAGTAGAAAGGATATGGAAAAATCCGTTATCTTATCCGAATTTCTTGCCTTTTGCGAGGTAATGTCCACCTGTGATGATGAGCGGATCTGCCTTTCCTCGCCGTGGAAGCTGCAGTCGCTCTTGTCCAGAAGATCGGTTAAAAATCGTTAAACCTTTTCACTACCCATAGTCTCACGGGCTGCTATCCGATGCGTTTTTGCTTATTATGTTTTTTCATCTTGTTTTTTCAGGTTTGTGTTGGCTATTGCCTGGAAATTGAGCTGAAAATAGAGGGCATTGACGGCGAAGAAAAGGACAATGTGCTGCTTTTTCTGACCCTTCGCCACTTACAGGAAAAAGAAGATTTAAGCCTTGCCGAAATAAAAAATGCCTATCAAAAGGCACCAGATCAAATACGTTCGGCATTAATTCCCTTTGGTTATTATCATCCTGAGATAAAATCTGCTTTTTCTGAAACCGCAGAGGTCTTTCGGGCCGAGTTTGCGGTTGAAAAAGGTGAGCCGGTCATAATCAAGGAGGTGAAGATACTGCTGGCAGGTGAAGGGAAGGATAATCAGATACTTAATCAGATAGCTGAAAAATTAAGGGGTTACGAAGGCCAGCCTCTTCTGCAGCATGAGTATGAAAAGACCAAAAAGGCGTTTTTGCGTGCGGCCTACTCAAATGGCTATATAAAAAGTCAGTACACTAAAAGTATTATCAGGATTGACCGCAGGAAAAATCTGGCCTGGATTGATATGGCGGTGGATACCGGGCCTCTGCATTATTTTGGCAAGTTTTCCTCTAATCAGGAAGTTTTAAGTCCGGCCGCTCTTGCAAAATTTAATGATTTAACCCCCGGCGAGCCTTATCTTGCTTACCGTTTGGCCGAGATGCAGAGAACTCTCTATAAATCCGGTTATTTCAAGTATGTGCAGATTAGAGGGCAGGTCGATCAGGTAGAAGATCTTCGGGTGCCGGTCTTTATGGATAGTCAGCCCCTTGAGCATCGTAACCGGTATAATTTTGGTTTAGGCTATGATACCAATACCGGCCTGCATACCAGGGTGGACTGGGAAAACCGCCTGTTTAACAAGTCCGGCCACAAGATGAAAAGCTCCTTGAAGCTGGCCGAGCGGGAGACGGCAGTTGCTCTTTTTTACACCGTTCCGGTCTTTGATCCCGCATACGATACCAATGTTTTTGGGGTCAATTATAACCGTACATCCTGGGATGATACGGAAACCGAGCTGTTGTCGGCGGGCGGCTCGTTGATCCATGACGGCCCCATGTTTAGATACGGCCTTGCTCTGGAAGGGCGGAATGAGATGATGAAGGTCGGCGGGGAAAATGATGATATTTTCCTGCTGATGCCCACGGTAAGCTGGGGGGTGCTGCTGGCGGACGATTTGTCCCGCCCCCGTATCGGGCTGCGTTTTTCTTCCAATCTTCGGGGGGCGGCCGAGACCATCTTGTCGGATGTGGATTTTCTGCAGGGTGATGCCGGGGTCAAGGGCATCATATCATTTTTTGATAAATGGCGGCTGATCGGCAGAATCAATCTTGGGGCAACCTGGATTGATGATATTGAAGAACTTCCGCCTTCCCTGCGGCTTTATACGGGCGGCGACCAGACTGTACGCGGCTATCGGTATAAAAGCATTGCCCCGAGGGAAGATGGGGTGTTGGTCGGCGGCAGCTATCTCTATGTGGAAAGCCTGGAACTGGAACGGGAAATGGGCGAATACTGGAGCCTGGCCGCCTTTTATGATGCCGGTGATGCGGCTGACTCCATTAGCGATTTGCAGAAGCAGATCGGTATCGGCGGCGGTCTCAGGGTTCGTCTGCCCTTTGGCCAGATCCGCCTGGATTTGGCCTGTGCGGTCTCGGAGGAAGATAATCCTTTCCGGCTGCATCTGACGGTGGGGGGCGATTTATGAAAAAAGCGAAAAAAGTCCTGAAAATTTTTTTGATATTTTTCATCCTGATTTCGTCATCTCTCGCCTGCCTTTGCTTCTCGCCGCTGGGTACGGCCCTGATTAACCTTGGAAGCGGCTTATTTGGAAATTATCTTTCATATGAAAAAATTGACGGGGTTTTGGCCGGCAAATTCAGCATCTCCAAGCTGTCTATTCGGCTGGAACCGGTGGATATTGAGGCGGCAAGGATTGATTTTAGCTGGAAACCTGACAGGTTATTGAAAAAATCCCTGAGCATTGGAGAGCTTGCCGTCAAAGGAGTAAATATCACCTTTAAGCCCCAGGCCGAGCAGCAGAAAAGCCCGGCCAAACCAGAGGATATAACCCTGCCCGAAGTCTTGCTTCCCTTTGCCGTAATGATTGGCCGTCTGAGCATCGAAGATCTTACCTTTGCCGATCAGGATGAAGAATGGTGGAAAATAAATAAAATTGAACTTTCCCTGCAGTCTGACGGCGCAAAATATAAAATTAAAAAACTTATTTTCGACTCTCCCGAGGCCGGTTTTGATCTTATCGGCAGCTTGACCATGCAGGGTGATTGGCCGATGGAGGCGGCCGGAAAGTGGCGGCTTGATTTTACCGGGTATAATCAGATGGCCGGAGAGCTTGGGGCCAAGGGAAATATGGAAAGACTGGCGGTGGAGCTTGCCGCCCGGCGTCCGGTTGCCCTTGCCGTTTCGGGAGTGCTGGAAAATATCTTGCAGGATGCCAGTTGGCAGGCGGCGGTCAAACATGGGGCGGGCAGCCTGATGCAGATAAACCAGAGCTGGCCGGATATTTTACTTGAGGATTTGACCGCCGAGGCCAAAGGAACCTGGTTTACCTATGGCGGCGTGGTCAGCGGCCATGCAAGTTATTGGTATATCGATAAATTATGGCTTGATATTAGTCTTGACGGCGATTATGAGGGTATCAGATTTCACCGGATTGATGCCAAATATCGGCAAGGCGAGGCCCTTGGCAAGGGTGAAATCGGCTGGGCAGACCATTTTTTTTGGCGGGGTGAGGCGGATTTTAATGGGGTCAGCCCCAGTGATTATCAGGCCCTGCTGCCCGGCAGTCTGGACGGCAAATTGCTGACCGAAGGCAAAATAGGCTACGGGGAACATGATATTTTACATTGTTTTTTCAAGGTGCCGTCTCTGACCGGACTTTTGCAGGGCTATCCGGTCAAGGGAGCAGGGGTTTTCAGGATTGATGGTGATGAGCTTGGTTTTGAAAAAATTGCCCTGCAAAGCGGCGGCTCAACCATTCAGGTTGACGGTAAATGGGGCCGGATGCCTAATTTTTCACTGGCCCTTGATTCCCCGGATATTGGACATTTTCTGCCGGAAGCAGGCGGCAGCTTGACCGGTTCTGGCAAGGTCGGGGCGAAAGATGGGGTTTCAGTAATAGAGTATCAATTTGCCGGAGAAAATATACAATATGCCGGGGCCAGGATCGGCGGTCTTGACGGCACAGGCAATCTGGATTTGGCCCCGGACGGACGGCTCAAGGCCAATCTGACGGCAAGAGATTTACTGCTTGGCGGCAGCAGCGTATCTAAAATTGCCTTGATAGCTGATGGCAGTACCCTGAATCATCAGGTTTCGCTTGATTTTCAGGCTGGTGCAGGCTCGGCGGACGGGGAGATTAACCTCTCGGGCCGCCTTGCCGATGATAAGTGGACTGCTGAAATTAACAGGATGCTGCTTAATCTTCCGGTTTATGGCCGATGGCGGTCTCAGCAGTCTATTCAGCAGGGCCGGATCATGGTCGATGCCGCCGGTAATGCGGCCGCAGAAAATATTGGTCTTGGCAATTCATATGGCGAAATCAACGCATCCTTTGCCTGGCAGGGCGAAGGGGGCTGGTCGGCCCGGCTGTCTTCGGCTGGTTTTGACCTTGCATACCTAAAAAGTATTTTTGATACTGAGCTTGATTATCAGGCCAGGGCCTTCCTGCAGGCCGAGGCTGCCGGTGATATAAGCGGCATTGAGCGGGCAGCCCTGGATCTTTCCCTAAAGGATGCCAAGGTCTCATTTCCCTTTGACGGCGAAAACAGGCAGCTGCGGTGGCAGGCCAATTCCTTGTCCGGGAGCCTTAAGGATCGGCAGCTGGAGCTTAATCTGTCATCGCGGCTTGAAGACGGCAGTTTTATCGAGGGGCAGGTGCAGGGCAGTGATTTCGGCGGGTTTTCATCTGATTATGCCCATAAAAAAATAAGCGGAAATGTTGAGTTATGGGTTGATAAAATAGAAAATTTCTCGTTTTTAACCAAAAATCAGGTTAAGCCGGAAGGAACTGTAAGCGGGCAGGCAGCCTTTGGCGGCAGCATTGCCGAGCCGTATTTGCACGGTGATGTTAACCTTCAGGAGGCCGACTTATTTATTCCGGCCGCTGGCATCAGTCTTGAAGACAGCAGGCTCAGAATTAAGGCGGATAACGGCAAGGCGGCCTGCTCGTTTACGGCCAAATCGGGAACGGGAACGCTTACCGGCAAAGGGATGCTAAGTTACCAAATGGAAAGTTCGTTATTCGGCGTGCTTACCATTTCCGGCAAGGAATTTACGGCGGTTTCGCTTCCCGAATACAAGGCCTCGGTTTCTCCTGATATTCAATTTAATTTTGATCGGGATATTAGCAGGTTAACTGGTGATATTGTGGTGGATAATGCGGTTATTGCACCGCATAGGATCAATACGGTCCTAACCGAATCCAGCGATGTGGTTTATGTGGATGAAACTGAGGAAGATCAGGGCTTTTCCCTGCCGCTGCTAACCAAATTAAATATCCGTCTGGGTGAGCAGGTGCTGGTGGATACCTTCGGCCTCAAGGGTAATTTGACGGGCGGGGTTACGGTTTCGGGCAAGCCGGATAAACCATTTACTGCCGATGGCCGCCTGACCCTGCAGAACGGAATTTTTTCTATCTATGGCCGGGATCTGGAGCTGGCCAGAGGCCAGGTGCTTTTCACTGGCGGGCCGATAGAAAACCCAAATATCGACGTACGCATCCAGAAAACGGTGGATGCCGTGCGGGCGGGCAGCGGTGAATCGACCGTGGGGCTGGATGTCAGCGGTCAGGTTGATGACCTGCAGTTTGAGCTTTTTTCCGACCCGCCCATGGATCAAACCGATATTCTGGCCTATATGATCGTGGATCACCCGTCTGCATCTTTTGACGAGGAAGAGGAAGGTTTAATCAAAACCGTTGCCCGCAATCTGGGGCTGGGGGCCACCGCCGACCTTGTGCAGGGGATTGGCTCGGTCTTGCCGGTCAACGATATGCATATGGAAGGCAGCAGCGATACTGAGGACACCTCTATTGTGGTCGGCAGGAGCCTGACCGACCGTCTTTATTTCGGCTATGATTATAATTTCTTTGAATCTTCCAGCGAACTGGTCTTGCGTTATGATTTGGGGCGGGGTTTTTATCTGGAATCAAGAAGTTCAGTTGAGGCAAGCGGCGGGGATATTTTTTATTCCTTTGAAAGATAAAAGCTGCCTGTTTTGCTATGCTTATTTGCATAATTTTAGTTTTTGTCCGTTATTCTGTTTTTTGCAGGTAAAATATTGACATCCTGGACAAGAAAGTTATACTAGCATTTTTTGTGTGAAGAATAATTAACATTTATGAGGCTTGGAATGTACGCGATTGTTAGAACTGGCGGCAAGCAGTATCAGGTGAAGGGCGGAGACCGCCTAAGGGTTGAAAAACTGGCCGGAAATGTCGGTGATACGGTTGAGCTGGATGATGTCTTGATGGTGGTTGACGGTCAGGAAGTCAAGATAGGCAGGCCGGTCTTGGAAAATGCCAAGGTATCAGCCAAAATTGCCGAGCAGGGACGGGGCAAGAAAATAGTAGTGTTCAAGAAAAAACGGCGTAAGGGGTACCGTTTGAAGCGGGGGCATAGACAGTCTTATACTGCCCTTACCATTGAGCAGATTACAATTTGATGGGCTTGCAAAAACTCCGCTATACTTTGTTGTGGATTTTTGT
>PDWI01002401.1_pt1 | contig 28220 bp, 30 predicted proteins | sample 1430891 | NCBI WGS metagenome assembly PDWI01 (sample SAMN01162508, study PRJNA174530) | Oral metagenome, whole genome shotgun sequencing project. | biome: Marine environment; feature: Marine mammal; material: Swab sample of the gingival sulcus; isolation source: swab sample of gingival sulcus... | reverse complement strand
ACGAACACTGCTATAGTAAAGGTTGGTGATAAAGAACAGCAGACTAATACTGTTAAGAACACTACACCTAAGGCTACTGAGAAAGAAGTAGTAAATACTGGGGATACGAATAATACAGCTATGTATACAATGTTGTTTGCAGTATCCATAGGAGTATTATCGTTAATCGCAATGAAGCGTAAGAGCGAGAATAAGTAGTCTTATTACAAGCTACGAATTAAATACAGAGTTATAAAGAAAGTAGCCCTTGAAATTTAAGGGCTACTTTTTAAAAATGTGAGAGCATAATTTTGTCCTATAACTCTCTATAAATGAAGTATTTAAATAAGGTATTTAAATACTTCATTTTAACGGTTTACGATTTTATACATAGAGAATGATATTTATTTCCCTGTTAAGGAATTGAGATAGCCTATCTTGCCGAGCTCGTAAAGATTATTTCCCTCACTGTCTATCGCTACTATTACAGGGAAATCGCGTACATATAGTTTTCTGATCGCTTCCGCACCTAAATCTTCGTAGCATACGATTTCTGAACTTTCTACGCACTTTGACAGGAGCGCACCACAGCCTCCGATTGCCGCAAAGTATACCGCACCGTATTTTTTCATGGATTCAATTACGTCTGTTCCACGTTTTCCTTTTCCTATCATAGCAGTTACACCTTGTTCAATCAGTTTTGGAGCATATGCGTCCATTCTGTATGCGGTTGTAGGTCCTGCTGAACCGATGACTTGTTCGGGTTTTGATGGGGTAGGGCCGACATAGTATATTATCGCATCTTCTAAGTTTATCGGAAGGGGATTCCCTGATTCAATAAGTTCAAAAAGGCGTTTGTGTGCAGCATCGCGAGCGGTATATATGGTGCCTGTAATGAGACAGTGATCGCCTGCCTTAAGATTTGGTATTGCGTCGCGAGATAGGGGTGCGTTTATGCGGATATCCATTTATATTACCTCCGATTTATGACGTGCAACGTGACAATTTATATTAACCGCAACCGGAAGTCCTGCTATGTGAGTAGGATAAGTTTCTATATGAACGGCAAGTGCAGTCGTTTGTCCTCCGAACCCTTGAGGCCCTATGCCCAGTTTATTTATCTTTTCAAGCAGTTCTGCTTCTAAATGACGATAAAATTCATCTGCATGAAAAGTACATATGTCACGAAGCAACGCTTGCTTTGCCAGTAATGCGGCTTTATCGAATGTGCCGCCGATACCCACGCCTACGACAATGGGGGGACATGGATTAGGTCCTGCCAGTTTTACAGTTTCAATTATAAAGTCTTTTACACCGTCCATTCCGTCGGAAGGCTTTAGCATTGCGAGTCTACTCATGTTCTCACTACCGAAGCCTTTCGGTGCCACTGTGATTTTAATTTTTGAGCCGGGGACAATATCATAATATATCATTGCCGGTGTATTATCGCCGGTATTTTCACGGTTCAAAGGATCCTTGACTACGGACTTGCGTAGAAATCCCTCTGAATATCCTTGTCTTACGCCTTCGTTTACTGCATCTTCGACATTGCCTATGATATGAACGTCCTGACCTATTTCTAGGAAGACGCAAGCGACGCCTGTATCTTGACATATAGGGCAGTTAGTAGAAGCCGCTATTTCGTAGTTCTCAATGATTCTACTTAAAATATCCTTTGCAGGCTCCCACGGCTCCGCATCACAGGAATGTGAGATGCAACCCTTTAAATCGTCCGGGAGTTTGCAGTTGGATTCTATGCAAAGCCGTTTTACGACTTCTGTTATGCTATTTGCTTCTATATTTCTAATCAACGATCTTCTCCCTATCTTATAATTATACTTGTTTTATTTCGTCTAAAACCGTACCGTCTCTATAGATGACTTTTGCAACCGTCTTATTTTGCTTAGTTATATAAGCAGGTTTACCCGTTATCTTTTCTGCAATTTCTTTTAACTCGTTAATATCGACAACAGTAAGCCCCGCATCTAAAAGTTTTGTGCGCAAATCGGCACGTAGGGGATTAACTGCAATTCCTGCTTGAGTTACGAGTACGTCTATATCTCTGCCGGGGGTGGATATACAATTCACTCTATCTTTGATTATCGGCATTCTTGAGCGAAATAGAGGTGCTATTACCATAGCAAGTTTTGAACCTGCTGCCGTATCGCTATGACCGCCGGAACCTCCCATTATATATCCATTTGAATCCGTATGGACGTTTACGTTGAATTGTGTATCTATTTCGGTCGCCCCTAAAATAACGGTATCAAGAGATTCAACAACCGCACTCTTTGAATGCGCCGATGCGTAGTGCGTAGCTGAAATTTCACTGTGTCTGTCATCTGAGCGAATCGATTCGACGGCTTTTAAATCAAAGCATTGTACGTCGAGCAGCGTTTTAAAGCAACCCGCATTGAGCATATCGACCATGTGACCCGTTATACCGCCCAGTGCGAAACTGCCTTGTATTTCATGCTTTAGCATTATATCTTTTAAAAATTTTGAAGCTGCCAGAGATGCACCGCCGGCTCCCGTCTGAAAAGAAAATTCATCGGTTAAAAACCCCGAATGTTCTATAACTGAAGCCGCTGTCTTTGCCATGAGGAGTCCGACAGGGTCACGTGTTATTTTAGTAGTTCCGGAAACTATGCCGGCAGGATCGCCTATAGCATCTATTTCCACTACATAATCGACATACGTTTCCGAAATTGACCAATCGGAGAGTGGATAAGGAACCAAATTATCGGTAATAATTATAACTTTTTTTGCATTCATCGCATCAGGGAATGCGTAGCCCAAGCTTCCGCAGGCTGATTTCCCATATTTACCGGTGCAGTTACCCATGTTGTCTGATGTAGGTGCTGCTATAAAGGCTATATCTATAGGAGTATCACCTGAATCGATATCGCTTGCACGACCACCGTGCGTTCTAAATTCGACAGATGTATCCATAAGCCCGTCAGATATGTATCGCCCTATACTTTGAGACATATAATTACAGCATATTTTGCTTACGGTTCCGTAGTTTATATGAGAAATGATATCAGAGTGACAATCGAAGAGGGCACTTGCGTTTACAGTTAATCGCTTAATCCCAAGTTCCGATATATTTTGCATGACGCTGTTCAATACGAAATCGCCGTTTCTAAGGTGGTGATGAAACGAAATTGTCATTTCATCGGTGAGGTCGCATAGTTTAATAGCCTCTTTTAGAGATTTTACTTGTTTGCTCATCTATTTGACCGCCTTTCCGCTTCTGAAATCTTTGTTAGGATAAATTTCTTGTGCCATTTCGATGATTTGCTCTGCACGCGATACTATAGGGGCATCTATCATTTTGCCCCTTAATGAAGTTGCGCCTTTTCCCTGCTCGTTAGCAAGTGTGATAGCTTCGATTACTTCATATGCGTAGATTATCTCATCTTTAGTTGGGCTGAAAACTAAGTTTATACCTTCCACATGGCGGGGGGATATAGCGGCTTTTCCTGAAAATCCAAGTGATTTTGCATATCTTGCATCTTGTATGGCGCCCTCGTCGTCATTAACGTCTGTAAAGGGAGTATCGATTGCGTCTATAGATGATGCGCGAGCACAACTTACTATTCTTGAGCGAGCGTATGCAATTTCGTTACTATCTTTTGTTCTTACGCAATGTAAATCAGCCGTCAAGTCCTCTGCACCGAGGAAAAGGGCACAAACTCTTTCAGAGGAGGCTATTTGCATGGCATTTTCGACTCCTTTTGCCGTTTCTATGAGAGCCAGAATCTTAGTCCTGTGATTATCGGTGATATCCGCCTCGAACTTTGAAATATAATCATCTAAAATAGTTATATCTTCTTTTGTATTAACCTTGGGAAGTAGTATGCCGTAAGGTTTAAGCGGCAACATGTAGTCCAAATCACGAGTCCAATATGGAGAATCAATCGCATTTATTCGTATCACTATTTTAGTGTTACCGAAAGATAATGAGTTCAGTATATTCTTTACGAGTATTCTTGCGGAATCTTTTTCCGCCGGAGAAACGGCATCTTCTAAATCAAAGATGATGGCATCAGCCATAAGATAAGGACTGTTTATCAAGAGATTTGGAGAGTTTCCCGGAATAAAAAGCATTGAACGTATCATTTAACAATCCTTTCCTCTTTCGACAGCAGTTTCAATGCGAGCGCGTATGACGCAATCGAGAGCTCCTCTGTCTACTATATGAACATGCGCATCAGTTATATTAAGTTCGGTAAGTATACTTTTTGCAAGGGTCTTTATGTGGTCACCGAATTGGGAAGAAACTATCGAGTCTAAAGTTATGGAAACCTCGCCTGATCCGCTTTCTATTTCAATATACGCATCGCTCGATTCCATGGTACCTGCGATTGCTTTTTTTGTAATTTTGGACATCTATGACCTCCATTTGTATTTGAAATTTTTATTTACAACTACATAATAGTATATTGTAGGAAGTCTTGTTTTTCAATCGTTTTTAATAAAATGACGCATATTGAAAGCGGCGATAAACAATTGCAAATAATTTTTCTTGTTATATAAACTGTGTAAAGCTCTTTTAAAAGCCCCACCGTTGCGATATACTGTACTTTAAGGGAGATTATTATGTATACGATAGCTTCGACACAAGTCAGTGAGAAAATGAAATCAAAGTTATACTTATTTCTGGTTGAACAAGGCGACTTTGAAGTCGAGAAAGAAGATGTTATAAATTCAAATGATTTTATGGTTATCGTGTGCGATGAAGATGATGAGATTATTGCTTCTGCAAAACTTGAAGACAATATAGTTAAATGGGTGGCGATAGAGAGGCAAAGTCGTGGTAATGATTTGGCTTCTATGTTGATTAAGAAAATAAGGGAGTACGCTTTCAATAATGCTATAGATCACCTCATGCTATATACAGAACCGAAGAATAGATACTTATTTGAAGGGTTGATGTTCTATAAAGCGGCTCAAACCAAGTCGGTAATTTTAATGGAATCTCAAAAGGATGCCATGGAACGTTACATTAAGAAAATCAAAAATGAGGGTGAAAATAAATTACGGCATTCATCGAGTTTAGATGTGAATCAAAGATACAATATCTTAGTGGGTTCAATCGTAATGAACTGCAATCCGTTCACGCTGGGTCATAGGTATTTAGTTGAACGTGCTTCGTCTGAGTGCGATATGGTCTATGTATTCGTGTTATCTGAAGATAAATCGTATTTTACTGCAAATGATAGGTTTGAACTTGTAAAACGCGGTACATCGGATTTAAATAACGTCGTTGTTGTACAGACGGGACCGTATTTGGTTTCGCAAGCCACATTCCCGGACTACTTTATAAATAGCGACGAAGTAAGCGAAGATATACATTGCGAACTCGACATAGAAATATTTTCGAATCATTTTGCAAAATCACTTGGAATAAGTAGAAGATATATCGGAACAGAACCGTATTCAAAAGTTACTGCGCGATACAATGAAATATTGATCGAAGAATTACCGAAGCATGATATCAGTGTTGTTGAAATTCCGCGTAAAGAATTGGGTGATGAACCTATAAGTGCGAGTAGAGTTAGGGAACTTTTTCAATCGGGCAATATGGAAGAAATAAAAAAAGTAGTACCGATAAGTACGTTTGAATATCTTATGAGTATGATTTAGGGAGCAAAAAATGGCAAAGAGAAATAAAAAAAACAGGCATATTTACAGCATGTACTACGCACCTCGCGGACGAGTTCGTATATTCGATCTTGCGATACAGCTTTCACAACAGTATTTATCGCCTTTTGATAGACTGATAGGAGTAATGGGAGAGGCAGGCTCCGGAAAGAGTGTACTTGTGAAGGGTATGTTTCCAGGTCTTGAACTGACAAATGACGATGACGGGGTTAACGTAAGGCCACTACCTATACTTGATTTAGACAACAATAGCGGCTTTTTTACCCCTCACACGTATCACGTAGATGTTAGATTTGAAATGGGCTTTTCACAACTTCATATGATTGCAGCTGCAATACTCGACGCGATGAAACTCGGGAAGAGAGTAGTTGTCGAGCATTTTGATTTAATATATAAGGAACTTGGGGTAAATGCTGACATACTAATAGGAATCGGCGAAGAGGTTATAATCACAAGACCTAACATATTCGGTCCGACACCAAAGGATATATGCGATATAGTTTACAAATCGCTGCCTTACAGGTTGATGTCACACACTGCAGAGGATTTATGTGAGTATTTTATGCCTCAGGAAGAGGTTGAACGTTGTAGACACGGGGACATAAGGCATGGGTTCATAATGGAATTTCCGGAAACTCCGCCGAAGATTGATTTAGTTGAACTTGAGCAGAAAGTTAACCGAATGATAGAGGATTCACTGCAGGTTTGCTACTTTGATGATACCCATATAACCATAGACGGAAATATGCATCTTTGCACAGGTCCAAGAACGCACGTGTCGAGCACAGGTCTCATTAAAGGCTTCCGCCTGCTTCATCATTTTATTTACGATGAATTTAATGATAGGTATATGATGGTTGGATGCGTGGGAGAAAACTCCGATGAGCGCCTTAAACAGTTGGACGAAAAGAAAATGCAGACCTTTATTAGCGAATCCGATATTTAATATTAGCTTGCTATGAATTTTGAAGATAACATTAAAGGGCAACATATAAATTCAAAGAGCCAAACTGCAATAAACTGTATGGAAATAACGGATAATACAATAAACGATAAGACAAGAAACGATAGTGCGATGTATGGACACCAGGTCACGTTGGAAGAAGTATTATATTCGCGTGAAGTTCGCTCACGTAAACAAGCACAGCTTATTTCATCATATATGAAGGGTAAAAGTGACGTTTGTTTAGTGTGTTTTACTCTTAACGTCGCAGGCAATATAAAGCGTAGTTTTCTAATAGATATTGCATTTCAAGAGGGCATTGGAATAATAAGAAAAGAACTGGGCAACCCTTATTACGCCGAAATATGCACGCTCAAAACGGGCAACGAGGCGTATTTTGTGTACCCCAAAACGGCAGGTGAGATAAAAAATCGCTGTGTTAAAATTGAAGAAAGTTTTGCGGTAGGCAGGATATTTGATATAGACGTGATAGATTGTAATGGTTCTAAAGTTTCACGTTCAGCTGTTAGAAAATGCTTAATCTGCAATAGAGCAGGGCATGAATGCAGCCGTAATCAAACTCACGATTACGAAACGGTAGTTGCCGATACAAATAAAATTTTATTTGAATTTGTAAGCGATTCATTGGCTTCTAAAGCTGTATCGGCACTTAAGAAAGAAGTTGAGTTGACGCCTAAACCAGGTTTGGTAGATTCAAATAACAGTGGTTCGCACAGTGACATGGATTTGAGTTTGATGATGAGAAGTGCTATAAGCCTTCAACAGTTTTTTAGGCGGTTCATAGAAATTGGCATAAACTGTGGTAGGCAAACTGAAATTTGTGCTGAGGAGATTAAAAGGGCAGGTATTGAGGCTGAACAAAAAATGTTTGAGCATACAGGAGGTGTCAATACGCATAAGGGTGCAATATACATCATGGGACTACTTCTCGTGGCGCTTGGCGTACTCTTGTCCGCATCGCATTGTGAAGATGACATTTTTACTCTTGCAAGTAAGATTGCAAAAGAAATAAAAAAAATAAACGTAAAAGATGAGCAAACAAGTATGAAACGCAAAAAAACACACGGGGAATCCGTTAAAGCACGCTTTAATATCGGCGGGGTTTCTGAGGAAGCGTGTAGCGGATTTCCGACATTAAAAGATATTCTGCGTTTTATGCAGAGGACAAAAAATTTACATCTGGCTTTGATATATTCAATTTCAATATGCGATGATACTAATGTGGCATATAGGGGCGGAATAGAGGGTTTACGATTTACAAAACTTGAAGCAGAAAAGATAATTCGTTGGTACGAAGAAGGTAATGTTGAACAAGACGAGCTTGAAGCTGAAATTTTATGCTTTGATGAGAACCTTATTAACCGTTCGCTATCTCCGGGGGGCAGTGCCGATCTTATCGCAGCAGCGATGTTCTTAGATGAAATATCAATACGAGACTGAATGTATATAGCTTGGCATATTTATTTTAAAAGCTTAAAACCGCCATACCCATTTATTTAAAAAGGTGATAGCGGTTTCGATAAACAATTTTACCCTAAAAATTAACTATTCTTTTAAATTATTTTACGAGGTTAAGCAATTGTTCCTTTGGAACCAAACCGACGGAACGGTTGACTTCTTGTCCATTTTTAAAAACTACAACCGTAGGGATTGAAGATACGCGGAACTGTGAAGCTAATTCCATTTGCTCATCGATATTTATCTTTGCAACTTTAAAATCAGTCGCTGATTCTGCTATTTCGTCGACTATAGGTGATAGCATTTTGCAAGGACCGCACCATGCTGCCCAAAAGTCTACGAGTACAGGCTTATCGGAATCGAGTATTTCCGATTTAAAGTTTTCTTTTGTAATTTTGATTGCTGACATTTTGTCTCCTCCTTGTTAACAGTTCTGTGAACTTTATTAAATAACTTTTTTATATATCTGATAAGATCTTATTAAGGATCAAAGATAACGAATCTAATTCTTCTTTTTCAAGTCTTATGCAGCTTTTAATCTCAGATGATACGGTAAGCGCTCTATCTCGCAATGCTTCTCCATCAGGTGTTGTTTCAACAATTAAATTTCGTTCATCCTCAGATGAGCGATGCCTGATTATGTATCCTTTATTTTCCAGCTTCTTAAGTAATGGCGTTAAAGTGCCAGAATCAAGATACAGCTTGCGCCCCAAATCCTTGACGTTAGTACGCTTATGTTCCCACATTACCATCATGGTAATGTATTGCGTATAAGTTAAATCCAACTTTTTAAGGAAGGGCGTGTATCTTTTGACTATTCCCCTCGAAGCTGCATACAGTGGAAAGCAGAGTTGATTATTAAGTTTTATCGGGTCGTATTTATTCATCTTTTGTAACACTTTCTAATCAATGCTGTATTAGCTGATTGCCTTAAAGTATATCTTTTATATATTTTTCAATCTTTTCCGGCGTGTCCTGTGGCGAAAACCGTCTGACAACATTGCCGTCTTTATCTACTAAAAATTTTGTGAAATTCCACTTTATCTTGTTGCCCAAAAAACCTTTTTGCTCACCCTTGAGGTAAGTATAAAGAGGAGATTCATTTTCTCCGTTTACATCTATCTTTTCAAATTGTGGAAAAGTAGTGTTGTATTTGAGCGTGCAAAACTCGTGAATTTCTTGAGCAGTTCCGGGTGCCTGATGTCCAAATTGGTTACAAGGAAAATCAAGAATTTCAAGCCCGTCATTTCCGTATTTTTCGTAAAGTGTTTCAAGCCCTTCATATTGTGGTGTGAATCCACAACCTGTTGCAGTATTAACTATGAGCAGCGTTTTTCCCTTGTATTTAGATAGATTCACTTTAGTTCCGTTCATATCGTTAACGGTTATATCGTATATATTCATATAATCACTAATCTCCATTTCTACATCTATAGATTTTAATTATATTCGGAATCTATAAATTTTACGCATTCGAATTGAATGTAATTTAATTATACACAATTTAATTACGACTAAACACACTTATCATAAAAAAATAGAAAAGATTTATTGATTGGGCAATCTCAAGTTTGATGGTATAATTTAATAGCGGTAAATAACGATAAATTTTAGGATGGTGTTCGGATGAAACACAACAGGGAAGAAAGAAAACAAGATGACGAAAGTCGTTTGACGATAAAATTTTACACTTTGGGTTGCAAAGTGAATCAGTATGAGACTCAAGCAATGAAAGAATCCTTTCAAGAAGATGAGTTTTTGATAGTCGATGAAAAAGCGGTTGCAGATATATGTGTAGTTAATACTTGTACGGTTACAAATATGGCGGATAGAAAAGCACGCCAAATGATAAGGCGTATCAAACGTGAAAACGAAGACTGTTTAATAGTAGTTACGGGTTGCTATGCACAAGTTGAACCTGATGAGGTTGCCGGTGTAGACGGGGTTGATATTGTAGTCGGAAATAGAGAAAAACGTGATTTAAAGGATATCGTTAAAGCTCATATGCGTATGCGAACTGATGAAATTACAAGTGAAGACTCAGAGTATTATCGAATGGATAATCAAGTTTGTCCAGGCTCAATATTTGTATCGCCTCGCCAAGATATGACAGAATATCGTTCGAATGGAGTCGTTAATTCTATGGACTCGAGAACGAGAGCTTATATTAAAATAGAGGAAGGGTGCGATCGATTTTGCAGTTACTGCATCATACCTTATGCGAGAGGCAAGGTAAGAAGTCGAGAGTTGGAAGAGATAATAAACGAGGCAAAAGGGTTAATAGATGCCGGATTTAAAGAACTCGTATTGACGGGGATAAATACGGCGCTGTATGGAAAGGATATGGGTTCGTTTGGACTTGAGGAACTCCTAACAAGGCTCGATGAATTAGACGGAGATTTTAGGATAAGGTTGAGCTCGCTTGAACCGACGGTAGTCGATGTATCAGATACTATGAAATTATTTAAGTTTAAAAGGTTGTGTAGACACCTGCATCTATCTATTCAGAGCGGCTCTGATACTGTGCTTAAGCGAATGAATCGTCATTATACAGCTGGGGAATATTTGGAAATAGTTAAGGCGATTAAAAATTTTGATACTCACTACGGTATCTCAACCGACATAATAGTAGGATTTCCTGAGGAAACGGATGACGAATTTTTGGATACAATGCGTATGGTTAAAGAGGCCGGGTATGTAAAGGTACACGCATTTAAGTATTCACAAAGAAGAGGAACGCGAGCTGCAAATATGAGAGGGCAGATTTTGCCAAAAGTGAAAGCAAAGCGTGCCGAACTGCTGGCTGAGATATCTAATAAAGTTGCAAATGAGTTCATGTATTCTTGCATAGGTGATATAAGAAGTGTGTTGTTTGAAGAAAAGGTGGATAAGAATATAATATCGGGCTACACCGATAATTATATAAAGGTATTCGTAGAGGCTGACGTTAGCAATCTCAATAAACTTGTCGATGTCAAGCTTATCGATATATATGAAGACGGAATGAAAGGAGAAATTGTAAATGGATAATTGCATATTTTGTAAAATAGCAGAACACGAACTGCAATCGAATTTAGTGTATGAAGATGAAAAATTGATTTGTTTTCATGATCTTGATCCGCAAGCGCCTATGCACGTTTTAATAGTGCCCAAAAAGCATATGGGGTCTTTAGACGATGCCCAGCAAGAGGATAAGGAATTGCTCGGGCATATAATGGTTAAAATCCCGGAAATAGCTAAGACTCTAAAATTGGAAAACGGCTATAGAGTAGTTATTAACAACGGAGATGACGCTTTCCAAACGGTTAAGCATCTTCATATACACATACTCGGACAGAGGAAACTAAGCTGGCCACCGGGCTAAATCGTTAAATTATTAAGTGTTCTATTTTGAGAATACTGCGGTGACTGAAAGATTAAGAACACGCAAAACCGCAGTTACGAGATTCAAGGAAGATTGTAAGAAATGGAGTATTCCAGGTATATGCAGAAGATAAAGATAGAAAAAAATACCGTTCAGGAAACGCTAATAATTCCTCTTTATGGAAGAAAAATGTGTTCCGAGAAGTTTCCTGAACTTTATACGGATGTTTTTGCAAAAAGATTATGTGACAGGCTTGATTATGATTTCTCTGAATTGGAGAAAAAGAATAATTCATTTTTGTATGAATTCGGTTCGCTTGAAGTAGCAATGCGACAACTCGATATTATGTGGGAGATAAAAGAATATCTAAAGAAACACCAAAAAGCAACAATTGTGAATCTAGGCTGTGGATTGGACGAAACAGGAAAAGCTTGTGATAACGGCAGTTGCAGTATTGTCAATATAGATTTACCTGATGTTATAAAAATTCGTAATGAGTTGATTTCAAACAATGAACGTGAGAAGAATATTGCTTGTGACTTAAAAGATTACTCATGGATGAACGAAGTCGATGCAAGAAACGGAGTGATTTTATTTGCGGCAGGAGTATTCTATTATTTTAAGAGAGACGAGGTCAAATCATTAGTCTTGAAACTGGCGGAAAAATATCCCGGAGGTTGCTTGGTATTTGACAGTGTAGGTAAAGCAGGTTTAAAGCTGATGATGTCACAGACGCTGAAAAATATGGGAATCAATGATGTGGAGGGGTTGTTTTACTTAAAAAATCCAACAAAAGATTTGAATTGGTCAGAAAATATTAAAGTTACATCAAGAGGATACATGTTGGGATACTATGATATGAAAAAACCTAACGTCCGCTGGTCTCATCGTTTACTTGCAAAGATAGGCGATAATATATTGAAGATGGCAGTAAACAGATTGGATTTTAAAAGCGAAAAGTAAGCATAATCGCAATAGTATTTTCGATTCGTCAGACACTGTCTGACGAATTGAAAAATATACTGTAAGTTCTACTGAACATAGATTTCATCTAACTTGAGCACATCATATGAGACTTATGAGAATGAAAAATGTAGAAGAAAGTTTAGAAGGAAAATAGAAACAAGAAAAGAATATGAAAGAAAGTCGATTGTTTCAAATATTATATTACATAATGGAGCGTGGTAGAGTTACTGCGCCGGAACTTGCAGATAAATTTGAAGTATCTGTAAGAACTGTTTATAGAGATATAGATTGGATTAGCAGAGCGGGAATCCCTATATATGCGACAAGAGGAAAAGGCGGTGGTATAGAGATAGACAGTAATTTTATCATAGATAAGGCTATGCTGACGCCTGATGAAAAAGAGCAAATCTTGGTTGCATTAAATAGCACAAAGGATATAAATGAACTGGAACAAAGTGATTTAATTAAAAAATTATCCGTTCTTTTTGATTTAAAAAATTCTAATTGGATTGAAGTAGATTCTACAAATTGGAAAAAATCAGATAGGTATATAAACTTATTTGAGGATATAAAATTTGCTATTATACATAAGAAATTCATTACATTTGAGTATTATAGCAACAAGCTGGAATACACTAAGCGAAAAATAAAGCCGATACGATTAGTTTTGAAATCGTGGTCTTGGTACGTATATGGATATTGTGATTTAAGAGATGACTTTAGATTTTTTAAATTATCACGAATGAAAAATAACTTTGTTCATGAAGATGGTTTTGGAGATGACTATTCCAATCTCGTTATTAAAAAAGAATTCAATGAACAAGAATCGGTGCGTGTGAAATTAAAATTCAATAAAAGTCAGGCTAATAGAGTTTATGATGAAGGGTTTGATAAAGTTGTCGGAAAAGACGATTATTTATTTGTGGAATTAGATTTACCAAGGGATTACTTATATAGCTATATTTTATCATTTGGTAGTGATGTTGAAGTTTTAGAGCCTGAGGAACTTAGAATAAAAATAAAAGAGATTTCAAATGAAATAAAAAATATTTATGAAACTTGACCTGGTATGTCAGGTTTTATGCTATATAATTCTATGAAATAACATTATGCCATGAAATTGAATTAGTTATTTATATTATATAATGTCCAATGGAGTTAAGCATGAAAAATATATTTATCTGATTTTAGAAAAGTAGAAACTTCGAAATTGAAAACAGTTCTTAGATTTCAAGTAAAGGAGAATTAAAATGGCAAGACCAAAAACAAAGGCGGAATTAGTTGAAGTATCGAACGGCAATTTTGAAAAACTATGGCAGCAAATCGATTCTTTAAGTGAAAACGAATTTAATACAGAATTTGATTTTTCTAATGATGAAAAGAAAAAAGAGGCACATTGGAGTAGGGATAAAAATATAAGAGATATTTTGATTCATCTTTATGAATGGCATAGGCTTGCTATTGATTGGGTTATTAAGAATAGAGGGGGAGAAAAAAGCGACTTTTTACCGGAACCATATACTTTTAAAAACTATGCTGATATGAATGTAAAGTTTTGGGAAAAACATCAAAATACACCTTATGAAAAATCGATAGAAATGCTAAAAGGTAGCCACGACGAATTGATGCAGATAGTAGATGAACTCACAAATGAAGAACTGTTTACAAAAAAATATTTTGACTGGACAGGGACTACAAGCGTTGGTTCTTATCTAATTTCGGCTACTTCAAGTCATTATGAGTGGGCGATAAAAAAGATAAAAGCGCATAAGAAGAATTGTAAATAGGTATCTTAAGGATAAGTTATGCATTTTGTAACAGCAAAGACTATATTATCTGCCAACAATACTATGAATATTTATCGTGGGTGTACTCATGATTGTATTTATTGTGACTCTCGCAGTGATTGCTATCAGATGAATCACCTATTTGAAGATATTGAAGTTAAAGAAAATGCAATTGAGCTATTGGAAGAAAGGTTATCAGCGAAAAGAAAAAAATGTATGATACATTTTGGTGCTATGTCTGATCCATACATTCCGATAGAAAAGGACTTACAATATACAAGAAGAGCTTTAGAACTTATATGTAGATATGATTTCGGTGTAAGCATTCAGACAAAATCCGATTTAATTTTAAGGGATTTAGATATTATTAAAAAAATCAATGATAAAACTAAAGCCGTTGTTGAAATGACCTTGACAACTGCTGATGATGTTTTATGCAGGCAATTAGAAAGAAATGTCTGCCCTACAAGTAGAAGAATTGAAGTTTTGAAAAAGATAAATAAGCTTGGAATCTCTACTGTTGTATGGATTGCTCCAATCTTACCGTTTATTAACGATACAGAAGAAAATATTAGAAGCTTATTAAACTATTGCATAGAAGCGGATGTATATGGAGTGATATGTTTTGGAATGGGCTTAACATTACGCGAGGGGAATCGAGAGTATTACTATAAGTCTTTAGATGAATTCTATCCAAGTTTAAAGAATAAATATATAAAAATATACGGGAATAAGTATATGGTAGATAGTAATAATAATTATAAACTTATGAACTTATTTCATAATATTTGTAGTGATAACAATATTGTTCACGATAGTAAAGCGATTTTCGCTTATCTGGATAAGTATGAACAAAAACGATTAAGTGAACAGCTTACTTTATTCGATTTTGTTTGATGAGATTCAAACATATTAGATACTATTAAAAAGCAAGGAATATACACTTTATGAAAAAAGAAAGACCGATTTTAGATGAAAAAATCAGTGTTCAAGATTTCAAAGATTTCTATTGGTTGAAAGAAGAATTGGTCAAATTTTGCAGAAAAACCGGAATCAGTTATGCCGGTGGAAAAATTGAGATAACAAATCGAATTATTGAGTATCTTGAAACAGGAAAAATCACAAAGCCTGCAACAACGAGGCAAAGAAAATTACCGAAACCGACAACTCCACTGACGTTGGAGACGATAATCGGAGTCGATTATCGAAGCTATAGAGAAAAGAAAGAATTTCTACAATCAATTATTGGGGAACAATTTCATTTTACGATTCATTTATTAGACTTTTTCAAGCAAAATGTCGGAAGGAAAACATATGGAGATATTGTTGCTGAATGGCACAAAGAACAAGAGTTAAAAAGCGATCCGAACTTTAAAAAAGAAATCGCACCACAGTTTGAATATAATCAATACATTAGAGACTTTTTAAAATTCAATCCCGGTATGACAAGAAAAGATGCAATAAAATATTGGAAGTTAAAAAAGTCTATGCCCGGAGACAACAAGTATTCAGAAAAAGATTTAGACTTAAATAAGTAAAAATAAAATACCGGAAATTATGAGTCGAATTCATCGACTATATTGTTAAGGAGTAGGGCGAGTGCAAAGCAAATCGCATATACGGGCAGTATGAATCCCAAAAAGAAGTTTATAGGTGCTAACACGTATTTGAACTTCGACTTTAGAATCAGTGTCGGTATAAGATATAGTGCGGAAAATATCAGTGTCAAAAAGCCTATTAAAAAGGGCGAGATTGATAGTGGGTCTGAGATTGTATGTAGCGAAGCGACAAGCTCGTTTTTCAATAAATTGGATGCTACTATCACGAGTGTATTTGTAAATACTAAATTATATATAAAAGTAAATAAAAATATCAGGGTGTTGATAAGCCAAGTTCGTTTCAGTTTTGCATTTAAATATCTAAATGAAGAAGTGAAGATTGTATCGCTTGGCTTTTCTGTTTTAATTTTATTGTTCTTATCAAACAGATAATAGTTTGGGATATGCGCCCACGAAAAGCGTTCAAACAGATTTGCAAGTATGTTTGACCTTGACGAAAACGGTTGAAGCATTACGTTTTGATGAGTTCCTATGTGCCTTGATAGCAGTGGTAAGATTCTAAAGATATCATGTTGAGAATAGTAGTTGACCATTCTCGAATCATCGATTAAATAATTGTTTTCTCGTATCAATTTTTGGCTTTGCCTGTCGAGTGTCCACCATGGAGAAACCCCGGCAAAAGTAACGCAGCTGTCAAATTCGTTTTGCAATATATATAACCTCTGTGCAAGAAGTCCGCCCAAAGAATGCCCTGCAATTATAAAGCGGTGATTAGGGAACTTAGCTTTAATTTTTTTGTAAAATATCTCTAATGAGTCGTATTGATACAGATGAACGAATCCCATTGAACCTAAAAATGATGTGTATATCCAATCTTGAAATGTAGTTTTCAAAGGCCTTTTTTCTACCGATTTCGGTATGAATCTGTCATTAGCTTTAAGCGCGCCGAATATTTTGCGACCTATTCCGACGTCTGCGCCGCGAACGACTATGTATATCGTGGAACTGTCTATATTAAGGTATGCCGCCGCCTGTAACCCATTTAGCAACTGTGCTGAAGAATTTACATAATCAAGGCATACTACATCTGCAGTTTCGTTTTGACGTTTAACCGTTATAGCTTTATTTTTCATATCATCTGTGTGATATATTATTCTGGATAGTTCGAGTATTATAGTGTGGTCGTGCATTTGCGTAAACTCCCTCTACGATGGCTTGTTTGTATAGGATATATCGGAGACAAAGGTTGCGATTCTAAAGGTTTCATAATTTAAACGCTTCGTTGCTTTGACTATAAAGAAAATATCTAAAAGCCACCAAATACCAAATGTTGCCCAACAAAATAGTAACTTTATTATTCCAAGTGAGAGGTTGCCGGCGTAGAACCTATCGATGCCTAAAAATCCCAATAATATAGATAGCAGTAAAGATATTTTGGGATTCCTGTATTTTAAAGACTCTATGTTCTTAAATTGCATTTCATTTAATCCTAAAAGAATAGCGTCTAATTCATCGAAATATTCATCAGGAAAGTAATGAGAGTAGTGTGTCATAAAGGTTTTTACTCTGTCCATAGCGGCTTTCTCCTTGAACTTGCTGTTGTAGTGCATATGATAATATTAAAGGAAGATATGATTTCTTGTCAATGATTAACGAAATAGCATTGTGAAAGAACGCAATAGCCATTGTTAAAGAAAATGTAAAATTGTGAATGAGCGGGGATAAATTAGGGGTATAAATACGGTTATTAAACGGTGAATTCAGTTTTGGTATTCGTTTAAGTTAAACGTGTCAAGAGGGTCTTGGGAATTAAATAATGCTTGCAAGGATATGCTTTTGATAGTATACTACCAATGTTACATTATGAGTATATTAGAAAAAGGCAGGAGGTGATTTGGAAATGGCACAGGTAATAGTTAGAGAAAACGAAAGCTTGGAGAGTGCTCTTAAGAGATTTAAGCGTTCATGCGCAAGAGACGGCGTTATGGCTGAGGTCAGAAAGAGAGAACATTACGAAAAACCGAGCGTCAAGAGAAAGAAAAAGTCTGAAGCGGCAAGAAAGAAAGCTAAGAAGTATTAGTATGTCATTGAAGAAACAATTGATGAATGACTTCAAGCAAGCGATGAAAGATCGCGATGAAGTCGCAAAAAACACCATAAATCTTGCACGTGCAGCTATAAAACAGTACGAAGTGGATAATAGAGAAGAGCTGGCAGATGAGGATATCTTAAAAATACTCCAAAAACAAGTCAAGATGCGTAAAGATGCATTGGGTGATTTCAAAAAAGCCGGTCGTACAGATCTTGTAACTGCTTACGAAGCTGAAATAGAAGTTTTATGCAAGTACTTGCCTGAACAGATGTCAGAAGCGGAAATATCGAAAATAGTTAAAGAAACTGCTGCGACTATGGGTATAGATGGTGGAAAGCAGAATATGGGAAAGCTCATGGGAGCTGTAATGTCAAAGACAAAAGGTGTGGCTGACGGAAATGTAGTCAGGCAAATAGTACAAGACTTCCTTGAATAATGTAACGGTACGATTGTTTGCGTTATAAGTGCAAGCTCAAGTTAGAAGATTAAAGAAGCGGTAGACTATGAATAATAGTAAACCGTTTCTTTTTATACCTTGATGCAATGACTTGGTGCAATGAATGAAGTTAAAACAGCCTTTGGCATGATTCTACACTATATTTAGTATAATGTTGCACTCAATGCAAAATAAATCTATAATTAGAGTATTGAAAAATGTAAAATGTTTCGGAGGTACTTTTGGATAAATACGAGAATGAATTTCTTCAAAAACAGATAGATAAAGGAACCGTATGCTTCTCTAACCGAGGAGTTCCCATAAGGGCGAAGACCTTAGGACAAAGTAAATATGTGGAGGCGATTGATTCAAATGACCTGGTTTTTGGGATAGGACCTGCCGGCACAGGCAAAACGTATCTTGCGGTGGCTATGGCAGCTAAAGCGTATAAGAACAAACAGGTCGGCAGAATAATATTGACAAGACCTGCGGTTGAGGCAGGTGAAAGTTTAGGATTTCTTCCCGGAGATATGCAGGAAAAAGTCGACCCTTATTTGAGACCGCTATATGATGCCATGAACGATATATTTGGTAAACAAAATGTTACTAAGATGAGGGAGCATGAGATAGTAGAGATTGTTCCGCTTGCATATATGAGAGGAAGAACGCTCGACGACTCTTTTATAATATTAGATGAAGCACAAAATACTACGAGAGAGCAGATGAAGATGTTCCTGACGAGAATGGGATTCAGGTCAAAAGTTGTAGTAACGGGCGATATAACACAGATAGATTTACCAAAGGGAAAACAAAGTGGGCTTTTAGATGCACAAAGAGTTTTGAAGAATATACCGGGGATATCGTTTTGCACTTTAAAGGATATAGATGTAGTGCGTAACGGAATGGTCAAAAAAATAATAAGGGCGTACGACTCTTATCATACGAACACAAGTAAACCGTACAATAAAATCGAAAGTGAAGTATAGGAGAGCTCAATATGAAAATATATTTTAGCGAAGAAATAGATGTGACTGAAAAAATGATAGATGACTTTAAAAAGGCTGCACACCTATGTTTATCAGACGAAGATATAGATTATGACAGATGTGAGCTTTCTGTCAGCTTTGTAGATCGGGAGACAATCCGCAATATAAACTTCGAGTATCGCAATAAAGATGAACCTACTGATGTTTTGTCATTCCCCCAATACGAATCTAAAGAAGATTTACCGGAAGAAGGGAGTATATGCTTAGGTGATGTCGTTATATGTACAGATAAAGCACTTGAACAAGCCAAGCATTTCGGCCATTCAGAAGAAAGGGAAATTGTATATCTATTCGTTCACAGTATTTTGCATCTGATAGGATATGATCATATGAATGAAGAAGATATGCAGAAAATGCGTCAAAAGGAAGAACAGATAATGGAAGTGTTGCATTTAAGAAGAGAACATGTAGTAAGCGATAAAGAGTTGTTTCAAATGGCTATTGAAGCCTCTAAAAACGCGTATGCTCCTTTTTCCAAGTTTAAAGTAGGAGCGGCACTTTTATCGAAAGACGGCAGGGTATTCACAGGCGTTAACGTCGAAAATTCTTCATACGGAGCGACTATATGTGCTGAAAGAACTGCTTGTACAAAGGCAGTTTCAGAAGGCGTTAGAGAATTTGAAGCTATAGCTATAGTCGCAAATGAAAGTAAGGTATTTCCGTGTGGAATCTGTAGACAATTCTTATATGAATTTGCACCTGACCTTCAGGTTATAACAGGTGAAAACGAAAATGATTTAGTGAAGTGGAAGTTATCTGAACTATTGGCGGAAGGATTTAAGTTGTAATGAAATCGGGATTTATTGGAATAATAGGAAGACCAAACGTCGGCAAATCGACCTTGCTCAATACGATACTCGGTGAGAAAGTTGCGATTACGACTGATAAGCCTCAGACTACGAGGAACAGTATACGAGGTATATATACAAAGTTATCAGAAGATGAGAGCGAATCCGTTCAACTCGTGTTTATAGATACGCCCGGTATACATAAGGCGCGTAACAAGCTTGGAAGCGCAATGACGGATATGGCGATAAATACGTTCAAGGAAGTCGATGCTATATTGTTCATGGTTGACGGAAGCCCGGAAAGAGGCAAGGGCGATAAGTATATTCTTGAGATGATTAAGGATATTGATACCCCAAAATTTTTAGTCATAAATAAAACCGATACGATGGACCCTGAAGAGTTTAAAACCACGTATGATCAATATGACTGTATGGGGATTTTCAAAAAGGTATATGGGATATCCGCGCTTAAGGGGACTAAAGTTGATAGCTTGCTGAGCGATTTAGTTGAAAGAGCTGAATCAGGCCCTATGTTTTTCCCGGAAGATATGTTGACGGATCACCCTGAAAGGTTTTTGGTTAGCGAGATAATACGCGAAAAGCTTTTGATGTATCTTGATGAGGAAGTGCCTCACGGGGTTGCAGTTGAAATCGAACAATACAACGAGGGTAAAAAGCTTACGAAAATAGGTGCTGTAATCTACTGTGAGAGAAAATCTCATAAGGGGATAATAATAGGCAAGCAGGGTAAAAAATTAAAAGGAATAGGCAAAAGCGCCAGACTTGAAATAGAAGCACTTTTAGGCATAAAAATATTTTTGGAAATATGGGTAAAGGTCAAATCAAATTGGCGTGACTCCGATATGGCAATATCGAATTTTGGATATGGCGAAAGGCGCGATTAGGTAAATAGATGCATACCGAAACTGAAGGAATAGTTTTAAAACAAGTAAATATTTCCGGCAGCAGACGCATAATACATATATTTACGCAAAAGTATGGTAAGGTTAGCGTTGGAAGCAATTTAATTGAGAAAAATAAAAGAACACGATCGTCTCTTGCAACGAGGCCGTTTACGTATGGAAGGTATGAACTTTTTAAAAATAATAATTATTATGCTTTGAATGGAGCGTCTGTAATTAAGAGCTTTTATGGTTTTTCGGAAAATCTGGACAGATATTTGACTGCTTCTTTCGTGCTTGAACTTTCCTCAAAGCTTCTTGAGGAAGAACATCCTCAACCGAGACTATTTGCAAATTTAATAGACTTAATGAAGCTTATAGAGACGAGAACGAGATCTTACGATACGTTGAAGCTCGCGTATATGGTTAAATTGCTGGACAGTTTGGGCATGATGCCCCATATGGACAAATGCGTTTCTTGCGGCACGCACGATGCTGTATTGTTTAGCGTCGCAGATGGCGGAAGTATATGTCAGAGGTGTAAAGAAGGAGCGAATGGCAGATTGATTTTTACGCCGAGTTTTGATATAGTTAATGTAATCAACTATTTTGCTAAGAAGCCGATAAAGGCATTCGAAAAGATAGAGTTAAGCGATGATAACGCGAATGAGTTAATGTTGATATTGAGAAAATATTTTGAGTATCATCTCGATGTAGAAAAGTTAAAAAGTGAAAGTATGTTATAAATAAATGCGGAGGTATTATAATGGAAATCAAAAAGGAAATTACGTTGGAAAAAATCGAATTAGTTAGAGATCGTACAGGCGTAACTTACAAAGAGTCTAAAGAAGCTCTTGAAAATTCAGACGGTAATGTTGTCGATGCTATAATAGCAATTGAAGATAAAATTGACGGCATAGCACCACCTAGGTCTTCACAGTCCAAGAGTGAAGCATTAAAGAAGAAAATAAAAGAAATCTTAGATAAGGGCAATATATCTAAAATTGTCATAAGTAAGAATGACGAGACGGTTTTAAATATTTCCTTAACTGTTGGTATTTTAGGAAGTATTATAGCGCCATGGGGAGCAATCGTAGGCTTAATCGCAGCACTCGGCTATAAGTGTAAAATTGAGTTCATCAAAGACGATGGTGGAATCATAGATATATCGGAAAAAGCCGAGGATTTCTATGACGTCGCCAAAGAGAAAGCTGAAGACTTTTATGACGTTGCAAAGGAAAAAGCAGAAGATTTTTATGACGTTGCAAAGGAAAAGGCTGAGGACTTTTATGATGTTGCAAAAGATAAAGGGTCAGACCTTTATGGGGCAGCAAAGGAAAAGGGTTCTAACCTTTATTCGGACATGAAAGAAAAAGCACCTGAAGCATTTGATGCAGCTAAGGAAAAAGGCGAGGAAGCATTGCATAAGGCAAAAGATGCAGCATCTAAAGCTAAAGATAAGGTTTTGAGAAAAGAAGATGTAGTAGAGGACTTAGAAGATTCCGTTGAAGTTGATGGTGAAGAAAAGTCAGAAAGCGTTGAAGAATAGGCAGCAAAATATGGAAAATAGCAAAGTGACTATGGATAAAATCGTTGCATTGGCAAAGAACAGGGGTTTTGTTTATTCGGGTTCCGAGATATATGGAGGTCTTGCAAACACTTGGGATTACGGTCCTCTCGGCGTAGAATTCAAGAACAATGTAAAAAAAGCTTGGTGGAAAAAATTCGTGCAGGAATCCCCATACAATGTAGGCGTAGATGCTGCGATTTTAATGAACCCGCGTACTTGGGAAGCATCAGGCCATGTGGGCGGTTTTTCAGATCCGCTAATAGATTGTAAAGATTGCAAATCGAGGTTTAGGGCGGATAAACTCATAGAAGAGTATCAGGCAAATAACGAAATAGAGCAAGAAAGTGTCGATGGGTGGTCAAAAGAAAAGTTAGAGGAATATATAGAAGAACATAAAGTGACTTGTCCTGATTGTGGAAAACATAATTTTACCGGGCTTAGGCAGTTTAACTTGATGTTTAAGACGTTCCAGGGAGTTACCGAGGATTCGGCAGCTCAGATATATTTAAGGCCTGAAACTGCACAAGGAATCTTTGTAAACTTTAAAAACGTTCAGAGGACATCAAGGAAGAAGATGCCGTTTGGCATAGCTCAAATAGGAAAGTCGTTCAGAAATGAAATAACACCCGGAAACTTCACTTTTAGAACGAGGGAGTTTGAACAGATGGAACTCGAGTTTTTCTGTAAACCGGGCACTGATCTAGAGTGGTTCGAATACTGGAGAAACTATTGTGAGCAATTTTTGAAGTCACTTGGCATGAAAATGGAAAATATCCGATTTAGAGATCATTCAGAGGAAGAGCTATCGCACTACAGCAATGCTACTACCGATATAGAATATCTATTTCCATTTGGCTGGGGAGAGCTTTGGGGGATCGCTGATCGCACAGACTTTGATTTGAGGCAGCATATCGAATTTTCAGGTGTTGACATGAAGTACATGGATCCTGAAACCAACGAAAAGTACATTCCATATTGCATTGAGCCTTCGCTTGGCGCAGATAGAGTGACACTTGCGTTTTTAGTCGATGCATATGATGAGGAAACCATAGTCAAAGAAGGTGGCAAGGAAGATACGAGAGTGGTTTTAAAGTTTCACCCTGCGCTTGCACCTTTCAAGGCGGCGGTTTTGCCTTTAGCCAAGAAGTTGTCGCCTGTGGCACTTCCTATATACGAAGAACTGGCAAAACATTTCAACGTAGAATACGATGAATCGGGATCGATAGGCAAACGATATAGGAGAGAAGACGAAATAGGAACTCCGTTTTGCATATGCGTAGATTTCGATACGCAAGAAGATAAATGTGTAACCGTACGAGACCGAGATACTATGGAGCAAGTTAGAATTCCAATATCTGATGTTGTAAGTTACATAGAAGATAAGCTCGACTTTTAGTTGAGAATATGAATTGTGTCTTTTGAAAGGAGACGAAAGATGAAAAAATTCGTTTATTCATTTAACGAAGGTTCTAAGGAAATGAAGAATTTGCTTGGAGGTAAAGGTGCAAATTTAGCAGAGATGACAAAGATAGGGCTACCTGTACCTTTCGGTTTTACGGTATCGACTGAAGCCTGTACTGATTATTACGATCAGGGCGGAGCTCTGTCCGATGACATTATAAAGCAAATCGATGAAAAACTTGTAGAGATAGAAAAGGTAATGGGCAAGAAGTTCGGGGATACGAAAGACCCGCTTCTCGTATCGGTTCGTTCCGGAGCGAGGATTTCAATGCCTGGAATGATGGATACGATTTTGAACTTGGGACTGAATGACGAAGCCGAAAAAGGACTGGCAGCATTGACCGGGAACGAAAGATTTGCAGCAGATAGCTTCAGGCGTTTTATTCAGATGTTTGCAAGCGTCGTTATGGGAATTGAGATGAAGCGCTTCGATGAAGTCTTTGAAAAAATTAAAGAAAAAGCCGGAGCAAAGTTCGATGTAGATTTAACTGCAGATGATTTGCATGAAGTTATAGTTGAGTATAAAAAAATTGTAAAATACGGTGAAGAGGGTGGATTCCCTGCAGAACCGAGAGATCAGCTTTTAGAAGCGGTAAAAGCGGTATTTCGTTCATGGAATAACGATAGAGCAATCTTGTATAGAAAGCTGAATAAAATACCGGACGAATACGGTACAGCCGTAAACGTTCAGTCTATGGTATTCGGTAATATGGGCGAGACGTCCGGTACAGGCGTTGCATTTACGAGAAGTCCTGTAAACGGCGAAAATAAAATATTTGGCGAATTCTTAGTCAATGCACAGGGCGAAGACGTAGTTGCCGGAATAAGAACGCCAAAGCCTATAGAAGAGATGAAAACTTCGTTTCCTGAAGTATACGATGACTTTATGAATATAGCCGAAGTTTTGGAAAAACACTATAAAGATATGCAGGATATGGAGTTTACCGTAGAGAGAAATAAACTCTATATGCTTCAGACGAGAGTTGGTAAGAGAACATCTGCGGCAGCTATAAAGATTGCTGTTGACATGGTGAATGAGGCTTTGATAGATAAGGAAACAGCAGTAATGCGTATCGATCCTGAACAGATTGACCAATTGCTTCACCCCGCATTTGACGAAAAAGCGGAGAAAAGTGCAAAGGTAATCGCGAGCGGACTTCCTGCCTCGCCGGGAGCAGCAGGCGGTAAAGTTTACTTTACGGCAAATGATGCAGAAGTAGCGGCTGAAAAAGGCGAAGCAGTAATTCTTGTAAGGGAAGAAACATCGCCTGAAGATTTAGCAGGTATGGTAGCCGCACAAGGTATCTTGACGGCAAGAGGTGGAATGACATCGCACGCAGCCGTAGTTGCAAGAGGTATGGGTAAGTGTTGTGTAGCCGGCTGCTCAGATATCGTGGTATCCGAAAAAGAAAAAACTATGAAAGTAGGAGACTTAACTTACGTAGAAGGAGATTCCATATCAATTAACGGAGTTAACGGAAACGTTTATGAAGGCCTCATAGAAACGGTCACACCTGAGTTATCGGGAGACTTCGGTACAATTATGTCGTGGGCTGACGGAATAAGAACGCTCAAGGTTAGAACGAATGCTGACCAACCTCAAGATGCCAGACAGGCAATCGAGTTTGGCGCGGAAGGAATTGGACTTTGTAGAACGGAGCATATGTTCTTTGAGGAAGAACGAATCCCTGCTATACGTAGAATGATAGTAGCGGAAAATGAAGATGAAAGAAGGGCTGCACTTTCTGCACTGCTACCGTTCCAAAAGGAAGATTTCAAGGGCATATATGAAGCTATGGAATCAAGACCTGTAACGATTAGGCTATTGGATCCTCCACTTCACGAATTCTTACCTAAGACTGACGAAGAAACGAGAGCGTTGTCTGAGCAGATTGGCGTGCCTTATGAAAAATTAGTTCAGGCGACTACCGATCTTCATGAATTTAACCCTATGCTCGGTCATCGCGGTTGCAGACTCGCTGTTACGTATCCTGAAATAGCTGAGATGCAGACACAGGCTATTCTTGAAGCCGCTATAGAAGTTAAGACGGAGAAAGGCTATGATATTATTCCTGAAATAATGATACCTTTGACAGGAATCGACAAGGAAATGGAATACGTAAAGAATATAGTCGTTGAAGTTGCTGAAAAGGTTAAAAAGGAATACGATTCCGACATAAAGTACCTCGTAGGAACTATGATTGAAGTGCCGAGAGCTGCTTTGACTGCTGATGAAGTTGCAAAGAGTGCTGAATTCTTCTCGTTTGGGACTAATGACTTGACGCAGATGACTTTTGGATTCTCACGTGACGATACAGGTCAGATAATAAAAACGTATATAGAAAAGGGAATTTTCAAAGAAGATATATTCCAATCACTCGATCAGACAGGTGTCGGTAAACTCGTAGAAATGGCAGCGACGCTTGGACGCCACGAGAGGAGCAACATAAAACTTGGAATATGCGGAGAACACGGTGGAGATCCTAATTCCATAGAGTTCTGTCATAGAATAGGCTTAAACTACGTTTCGTGTTCGCCTTATAGAGTGCCGGTCGCAAGATTGGCAGCAGCACAAGCCGCTATAATAAATAAAGAAAAATAAGTATCCGTTTAATGAGAGAGAGGGTTGTAAATTGCGACCCTCTTTTGGGTTGACGCCTAAATCTCATTGTGTTAAACTAATTGTGTAATTTAATATGGCTTGTAAGTGTCAAATGTTATATTTGCTTAAAAAGGAAGTTGGGTGAGATTCCCGCACAAACGGGTTGCTGTAATCATGTCGATAAAACGCATCCATTGCTAACGCGAGAAGGGTTTTATCATAAGGTGTAGTCAGAATACTTGCTTGAATGCTAAGTGAAATGCTTCCCGCAAAAGTAGAATTCATGTATGCATTGATTATGAATGTATGTATCAAGGATACTCTTTGGGGTGTCCTTTTCTTAATTGGGGAGATGTTCAAAAGGAGGAACAAATGAAAAAGTTACTGAGCTTACTGCTGGTACTGATGATGGCGTTTACGCTATTTGGATGTGTAGATGATGCAGATACACCTGCACCGGCGGATGATCCAGGACAAGAGGCAGATCAGGGAACTGTCGAAGAGGACTCACATTATCCTGTGACAATTGAAACTTACAACTATGCAGGAGAACCTATTGAAGTCACCTTTGATAAGGCTCCTGAAAAGGTCGTTTGTGCTTATCAAAACAACGTAGAAATCATGTTGAGACTCGGCCTGGCTGACAGAGTTGTTGCAGCGTTCGGTCTTGATGGTCCTGTTGCAGAAGATTTGACAAGCGAGTTTGAAAAGATTAACTATCTTGAGGAAAGACCTACTAAAGAAGAAGTTATAGCTCTTAATCCTGATTGCATACTCGGCTGGTATTCGATATTTGCTGATGACAGATTTGGTGAAGTAGACTATTGGAATGAAAACGGTTGTGGGACTTACATGTCGCTTAACAGCGGTTGCAGAAGAAACCAAGAGGGTTACGTTCAGACTGTAGAAGATGAAATACAAGACATTCTAAACGTAGGTAAAATCTTCAACGTAGAAGAAGAAGCACAAGCGCTCGTAGATGATATAACCAATGAAATCGACAAAATAGAAGAGTACACTCAAGGTGTTGACAAGGTTGGCATAGCTATTCTTGAAGACGAAGGTGATTCTTTCAGAGTTTATGGAGCAAACGTTTTGGGCGGTAATATCGCAATGAAAGCAGGTGCTGAACTCGTAATAGGCGCTGAGGAGAGTGAAAATGTTACTGCTGAGGAATTGATCGAAGCAGATCCTGAAGCTATATTCATGGTATACTTCTTCGGATACTTAGAGCCTGAAGATGCAGTTAAGGCTATAACTGAAAACCCTAAGTTTGAAAGTTTACAGGCTGTACAGAACGATAAAGTGTTTGCACTTAACTTAACTAACGTATATTGCAGTGGTTACAGATCATTTGTAGGCGTTAGAACGTTTGCAGAACATATTTATCCTGAACTATATAATTAGAGAGTAAAATGGCAGAGAAAAGTAAAATAGCCAAAACAATCTTGATTACAATATTGCTGATAGTCGTCTTAGCGCTATCAGCAATATTTGCAGTTGCTTTTGGCTCGGTATCGCTTGAAATTGGCGAAATAGTAAATGTTATAAAGTATAAAGTATTTAATATGGGAGA
>PDWI01006611.1_pt1 | contig 28224 bp, 29 predicted proteins | sample 1430891 | NCBI WGS metagenome assembly PDWI01 (sample SAMN01162508, study PRJNA174530) | Oral metagenome, whole genome shotgun sequencing project. | biome: Marine environment; feature: Marine mammal; material: Swab sample of the gingival sulcus; isolation source: swab sample of gingival sulcus... | reverse complement strand
TTATTGTGTGCTGAGTTTCATCGGCAAAAATCGCTTTACCACACCACCTGAGCGCTGCTATTACTTTTCAATTGTCAACACAGCAGCCTTTTACCACGTACAGTTCTATTGACCAAAAATAAAAATATTTCATTTTTGGTCAATAAACGCTTAAATAACTTTGAAAATACTAAAATAAACTCATTACTTTTAATGCATTTAGGGTGAAAGATATGGATGAAATTGTCTATTTGGGGGATTATTTGATGTTAAAAAGTGTGCAATCGTTTTGATTTTACGGGGAAGTTTCTTATATTTTCCGTGTTAAGAGCAATTTTAATTCAAACTACTGATGTTTTTTCATCAGTTTTTTCTAAAATAAAACTATTATATATGATAAAATACTGTTAGATAATTTTAAAAAAGTAGAAGTCGGAGGAATAGCATGGCAAAAGATAAAACTCTTGTCATTATAGAAGATAAAGATATACAAAGTATGATTTATACTTTTAGAGGAAAACAGGTAATGGTCGATAGTGATCTTGCTATGTTATATCAAGTTGAAACTAAAAACTTAAATAAAGCAATGAAAAGGAATTTGGAGAGATTTCCTGAAAATTTTTGTTTTCAGCTAACAAAAGATGAATATGAAAACTTGAGGTTCCAAAATGGAACCTCAAGTTCAAACAACAATTATGGTGGTAGAAGATATATGCCATATGTTTTCACAGAACAAGGAATTGCAATGATTTCTGCTGTTTTAAGAAGTGATATAGCAGTAGAAGTAAGCATCAAAATTATGAATAGTTTTGTACAAATGCGAAGATTTTTAGCTTCTAATGGCGAACTGTTTTCTAGACTAGATAGAGTAGAACTAAAACAAATAGAGACTGACAAAAAGCTAGAAGAAGTATTTAACTACATTTCTGCTAATGAAGAAGTAAAACAACATATATTTTTTGATGGGCAAATATATGATGCCTTTAGTTTTATCGTAGATTTAATACAGAAAGCTAAAGATAAAATTACCCTGATCGATAACTATGTAGATATAAATACATTAAATATATTGTCTAAGAAAAATAAAAATGTTGAAGTTTTAATAGTAACAGCAGGTAAAGGTAATCTTAATAAAAAAGATGTTCAAAAATTTAATTCTCAATACCCCACATTAATAGTAAAAACAATGACAAGTTTTCATGATAGATTTTTAATGCTTGATGATAAAGAAGTATATCATATTGGAGCATCAATTAAAGACGCGGGTAAAAAGAGTTTTGGCATTACGAAGATAGAGGATAAAGACTTAATTGAAAGTCTATTGGATAAGGTGAGGTAATCATGATAACGGGAGAACTTAAAAATAAGGTAAATAAAATATGGGAAATATTTGTATTATATGATATCAATGGTAATTTTCTTATCAGTTTTTTGCTAGAACAAAACCGTTATATATGATAGAATATTGCTAGGAGGGTGCGAAAAATTATAATTAAGAGAGAAATATAAAAAATTGCTTTTTTATATTTGATTTTATCCGCGCTGAAACATAAAATTTAAATGTATGTTTGACAAAAGTATTTTGTTTAACTAAGTATGAAAGGAATAAAAATGATAAAGTATAAAGTTGTTGTTGAGGGAGAAGAACAGGACGAAATTTTTGATACTGAAGATGAAGCAGAAGAATATGCAAGATATTGTTGTAGTTGTGTTGATTTAGGCGCTGAGATACTTCATATGTCAAATAAAGGTGATTATAGTTATAGTGGAGGTGCAGAATATGAATATGAAATTATTGAAGTTGAAATTGATGAATAAAACTATTTATACAGGTTTCAAAGCAATGATATTAAGCTAAGTTTTTTAACTTAATTCTATAAAGGGGGAATATATAAGTATGTATTTTTTGATAAGTAGTTTAAAAATAACTGGTTCCTATTGAAAACATTATAAGAAAGTGATAACATAGTGGTGAGCAGTAAAATGAAATATTGATATTATAAAAGGAGATTTAGTATGATTGAAAAAATGACAAAAATTGTTGTAAAATCAGAGGATAAAAAAGACTATGATGTTAAAATGCAAAGGAGTCAATGTAGAACAACTCATAAGAGAAAAGATTGTTAATCCTGATTTTAGATAGTGTTTATTATGGGATTTTATGTTTAGAAAGGTGATGCATTTAGTATTACCTTTTTGTTTTATGAATATTCTTGAATAAAGAGGTTTTTGATGAAAGAATTTGAATTGGATGATATGATTAAGTTCCCAGAGAATATTTTTCGTAAAAGAGTAAAAGAATATTTGATTTTATTGGCTCCAGACTATTCGAATTGGATAGTATTAGAACAAAATGAAGAGAAATTATTTGACTATTTATTGGATAATTCTATAAAAAAATCTATGATTTTTTTAAGGGATAATAATAAAATTCCTGAAGATAAAGTTATTGAAATCACCCAAAGATTATTAGCAAAAATTGAAAAATGTAAATTTTATAAAGAAACATATGTAGTTGAAGAAGAGCCTATGTCAGTAATTACAAAGTCTATTCATATCAATCTTACTAATAATTGTAATTTGCGTTGTAAACATTGTTATATGTCAGCTGGATTGAATTCTGAACTTAAAATTAATTTTATCAGTATTTCTAATTTTTTAGATGTTTTATACGAAAAAAATGGAAGAACAGAAGTTGTAATATCAGGCGGAGAGCCGCTTGTATATAAAGACATATACAGAATTATAGAGAAGTGTAAGAGCCTAGGGCATAAAGTTATTCTATTTACAAATGGACTTTTGATTAATAGAAATAACATAAGTTTAATATCCCAATATGTTGATGAAATTCAAATAAGCATGGAGGGAATAAGTAAATATTGTTATGAAAGTATAAGAGGCATTAATACTTACAATAAGTTATTAGATGCTATTAATTTGATAAAAGAGTATAATATTTCACTAACTTTGGCAATAACATTGATAGATAGTGTGTTGAATGATGTTAATAATAACATCATTAATTTTATTGAAAGTATAAGTATAAAAAAACTAAACATTAGGCTAAATGATGAAATTGAGTTTAAAGGTAATATGATGAATAATTCGGAGCTTAACTATATGAGTTATGAAGACAAAAAATTACTTGTACTAGAGATTATAAAAAAATTAAATAAGAGTGGGCATTATATATCCAGAAAAAAAGAAAGAAATATTAAATTTTCAAATTGTGGGATAGGTACTAGTGTAGTTGTAAATTATGATGGAAAAATATATCCTTGTAATGAATTTGGGCCAGAGTTTTATAGTATTGATGATTGTCCTGACAACATTATGGAGAAATTTAATGAAATCAATGAAGAAACCTCAATAACTAATATTAAGGTGTGTCAGCATTGTGAATTAAAACATATTTGTGTTGGTTCTTGTCGTGTAAAGAATTATTTAATTAATAATAATTTTAATATACCTTATTGTAATGAGGAATACAAGAATAAAAAGTATTATGATTTATTATTTGATTATTGGGTGGGAAAATTAAATTGAGACATAAAAGTGTAAAAAACATTTATGAAGAAAAGTCGATTGTAGATTATTATGATAAAATTACTAAGGAATATGGTATTTTTAATTCTGAGAGGATAATTATTAGTAAATATATTGACCATCATAGTAAAATCCTCGATGTAGGTTGTGGTGCTGGAAGAACAACTATAGCTTTATATGAGATGGGATATAAAGATATTGTGGGATTAGACATATCTGAAGCTATGATAGAAAGGGCTAGAATATATTCTAAAGAATACGAAATTGATTTTATTGTCGGAGATGCAAGAGAAATAAAAAAACTAAATGATAAGTTTGATTTTGTGTTTTTTTCATTTAATGGATTAATGTTAATCTATGGATATAACAATAGAGTTGCTATATTAGAATCGTTTAAGGAATCGTTAAATGATGGTGGATATATAATTTTTAGTACACCGTATTTAGATAATAAAGTAGATAAAAAATTTTGGAAGGACAAGATTAAAGAAAACAATGGAGTTATAGATGAGACTATAGGTGATATATTTTTAGATGATAATGGTGTTGATGATATTTATATACATATACCGTTTATTGATGAAGTCATTAATATGATCAACGATAATGAATTAATATTAGTGGAAATGATTCCTAGATTGGATATTTGTGAAGAAGCGCAATTCATTGAAGATGACTTAGATGATAATATGTATTGGGTAATAAAAAAGGAGTAGTTATGAATAAAATGGTTTTCAAAAAAATATTTACTCATAATTTAAAAGGCATTGATGTCACAATACCCAAAAATAAAATTACTTGTATAATAGGTCCTAGCGGCAGTGGTAAATCATCATTGGCATTTGATACTATCAATTCTATATGTCAAAAAGAATATAACGATATGATTGGATTGAGCGGTAATATATATACATATAAAGTTGATTACTATGGTGATTTGATGATATCTGTTCCACTAAAACAACTCAACTACAATACTAATCCTCGCTCTACAGTAGCCACTTACTATGGTATAGATAAATATGTCAAAACAATATTCGCAGAAGTAAATGATGTTGAAGCGGATAAATTTTCATTTAACAAGTTTGGCTCCTCTTGTAAATGTTGTAGGGGGTTGGGATACGAGCTCGTTCCAGATATATCTAAAATTATTAATTATGATTCCACTCTTGAAGAAATACCTTTTGAACCTTGGAAAGCTACAAAAAAAGATTATTATAAGCAGTTATTATTAAATGTTGCTAAGGATGAACAAATACCGTTAGGTATTAAATTTAGAGATTTAGATAACGGTTTAAAGGAATTTTTGTTAAATGGCATGGGTAATATAAAATATTCCATAAAGTATTCTCAGAGTTCGAGAAAAAGGAATAAAACAGCACCGTATATTAGTATTTTAAAGGATATAGAACAGAGTTTGAAAAAATCTGAAAATACTTATATCAATTATACAAAAAAATCAGTTTGTTCAGAATGTAGAGGAAGTAGATTTTCAAAAACGATAAATGTATATAAAGTTTGTGGGAAGTCAATATCAGATATTTATCTAATGGATATAATATCATTAGAATTGTGGGTTAAAGAATGTTTAAATCACACAAATTTAAAATTAATGTCAAATAATTTTAATAGTATAAAAAAATTCTGTGAACAACTAATAAAACTTAATTTAGGATATATTAACTTAAATAGAAGCATTTCATCTTTATCCGGTGGTGAATTTCAAAGATTAAGTTTGTCGCAAATAATCAATTCTAAGTTCGAAAATTTACTTTACATATTAGATGAACCGCTAGCAAGTCTACATGCTGTTGAAAGAGAAGATGTAATTAGGCAAATAAAAGATATTTCTAAAAATAATACGGTTTTAGTTGTGGAGCATAGTTTGGATTTTACCAAAATTAGTGATAGCATTATTACTTTGGGGGAATCAGGGGGTAGTTCAGGTGGTAACCTGATAGAATATAATAAATATTTGAGTAGGTATGACAATATAAAAGAAGTAGAAAAAATTTATACCAATAAGAGCAAAGATGTTAGTTTTGATGGTATCATAAATAATGTTAGTTCGTTTAAAATAAAATTTCCGATAAATACATGTATTGCTGTTGCTGGGCTTTCAGGTTCTGGGAAAACAACATTTGCAAAAGACATATTACCTCAAAAATTAGAAAAATATAAGTATATATCTCAGAAACCAATTAGAGGAAATGCTTATTCTTTTATTGCTTCATATTTAGATATAGCAGATGAAATTAGAAATATATTTAGTAAAGAGAATGCTGTTGATAAAAGTTTGTTTAATTTTGGTAATAATGGGTCAGGCAAGTGCAAAAAATGTAATGGATTGGGCTATATAGATATCGATGTTTACGGATTAAATAAACATTCTTATGTTTGTCCTTGTTGTGAAGGTAGCAGATATGAACCTAAAATATTAAAGTATAAATATAAGGGGTATGATATTAACCAAATATTTAATCTTGAAATTTCAGAGGCTATAACTTTTTTTGGGAAAGAGAACAAAAAAATTTTTAAGGTCTTAAATAATACCATTAATGTGGGGTTAGGATATTTAAAACTAAATCAATTAATTAGCTCTTTATCAGGCGGGGAGAATCAGCGCATAAAAATGTTGAAAAGTATTAATAAAACCAGCAAGAATAATATTTTGGCATTAGATGAACCCTTTCAAGGATTAGATAATTATGAAATTAATAATATAATGAAAACAATTTATAAATATATAGAAGTTGGCAATACAGTTGTCATAATAGAACATAATTTATATGCTATTAAGCAATGCACATATTTATATGAATTTGGTTTAGGTTCAGGAGATAAAGGGGGGAATATTATATATGAAGGTAGGCTAGAGGATATTAAAAATAGCAATCTATCAATTTTAAAGAGGTATATTTAGTTGTAATATATTGACTATTTCGTGAGACCAGAAGAGCTAAATCTAAATTAGTAGGTAAATTACTTCAGATAATATTGGAGGAAGTTTTTCGAAAGATAGATAATAAAACAGTCGGATTGAATAAAACGCAAAAGAAAGTAGTGATGCTATTAATAGAAAATGAGGGTTATACAGCAGAAGAATTGTCGAAGATTATGGGAGTAACATCAAGAACCATAGAAAGAGCACTTAAACAGTTACAAGAAAAAGAAATTATTGTAAGAGAGGGTTCAAAAAGAGATGGCAACTGGGTGAATTACTTTCAACCACAACCAAGGCAAACTATGAAAATAAGCAGTGAAGTCTTCAAAAATTAAGCTGATAGAGGAATAGCCGTAGGTTGCCAAAACGTCGTTTGTTAATCAAAAATAGCAAAAAATGCTATTTTTTTGCTATTTTATGAGTTTTCTAATATAATAGTAGGGCAGTTTATAAAACTTTAGTCTTGTATTTTGAAAGGAAACGAGAACTATGTTTAAATCTCTAAAAGAAACAAAAAATTTAGTAATCATGGGTATGATGCTGGCGCTAACGATCATCTTTGACATTACGCCACTAGGAGCTATACCTTTAGGGGTAGTATCCGCAACGATAACGCACATACCTACAATCATCGTGGGCATAATAGTGGGGCCAATAGCAGGGATTATAATGGGAACGATGTTTGGACTTATCTCATTATTTCACGCCCTAACTAGACCTGTAACGATTTTTGATCCGCTTTTTATGAATCCCCTTCTATCGGTTTTTCCAAGAATGTTTATTGGATTTGTTAGTTATTATGCTTTTGCACTTGTCAAAAAAATTACAGACAATAACTACATCTCTTCGTTCTTTGGCGGAATTATGGGCAGTTTAACAAATACTGTGCTCGTACTTTCTATGCTGGTATTACTCTATGGAAAAAAGGTTTCAGAAGCGGTTGGACAGAATGCAGTTAAGTGGGCATCGGCTATCGCCATGAGTAATGGTATTATTGAAGCCATCGTCGCAGGATTTTTAACTGCGGTCATAGCAGCGGTATTTTTTGCAATAAAAAGGAGGAGCAGAAATTGATTTTAGCAATCGATGTAGGAAACACAAATATAAAAGCATCTATAATTGATGGCGATGAGTATAGCAACATTTTTAGACTTACGACAAGCACCAATCGTACGTCTGATGAATATGGTCAAAGTTTGTTATTTTACTTAGAAAACAATGGGCTTAGCGTAGACGATATTGATGGTGCGGTTATTTCTTCGGTTGTGCCGGCCGCCATGCACTCTTTGGTAAATTCAATTAAGAAATATTTTAAAATAGACCCCTTAATCGTGGGTGTCGGTATAAAAACCGGCATAAGGGTAGATACAGAAAATCCTAAAGAAGTTGGTTCAGATAGAATTGCCGATGCTTGTGGCGCATATTTTTCTTATGGCGGCCCAATACTAGTGATCGATTTTGGCACAGCAACTAAGTATGATGTTGTAGATGAAGGTGGCGCATTTACGGTTGGTATAACATCTTCAGGAATAAGGATTACAGCAAATGCGCTTTGGGAAAACACTGCAAAATTGCCGGAAATTGAGATAAAAAAACCCAAATCAATTCTTGCCAAAAATACGATAACAAGTTTACAAGCAGGGTTGGTTTATGGTTACATAGGTCAGGTCGAGTACATTGTTAGTAAGGTAAAAGAAGAACTGGGGCTACCTGATATGAAAGTGGTCTCAACCGGTGGTTTAAGTCGCATTATTGTTGATGAAACAGATGTGATTGACTTTAACGACCCATACCTAACGTTTAAAGGTTTAAATGAGATTTACAAAAGAAATAGCTAATTAATTTCAGCGCGTTAAGTTGCAATATAAAAAAAGAGCCAACAGACCATAAAATCTGCTGGCTTTTGACTTTTGGTTAAATGGTATTGGTGAAAACAAAATTAGACAACAAAAAACCTCGTAACGCGAGGTTTTTTATAGTGAAAAAAGAATTTAGTTGTTTTTTTCTTCTTCAGTTTTTTCAGCGCCACAAGTGCAAGGCACATCTTCATTGCGACTGTGTTCGCAAGTGCAATTTGGATTGTGATGTAAATATTTCATTATAATCTCCTTATCATAAAGCCTACGCTTTTGTATCGGCCTCACAAACTGTATACCCATAATTGACAAAAAATATCAATTGTTGATAAATGAACGATTACAAACTATTGGTAACAAAAGATGCTAGTATTATTTTAACTAATTTGCTAGAATGAATATTAGAAAATATAAGGCAGGTGTTTTATGATTTTAGAAAAAGATGGTCTAAAAATAAGAAACGCTATTGTTTCAGATGCAGAAAAATTATTTGCTTGGTGGACTGATGGCAAGGTAATGGAACATGCCGGTTTTCCTCATGGGTTAAAAACAAGTGTATCTGAAATTCTAGAACTAATAAATTCTCAAAGCGAAAAAAACACCTTATTAATTATTGAATTTAATGATGAATCCATCGGCGAAATGAATTATAGAACTGTTTCAGATGAAATTGTTAAAATAGGGATAAAAATCTGCGATTTTACTAAGCAAGATAAAGGATTGGGTTCAAAATGTTTAACACTGCTTATTGATTATTTGTTTAATACAAGGCGCTTTTCAAAAATTGTATTAGACACAAATTTAAACAATAAAAGAGCGCAACGGGTATATGAAAAATTAGGTTTTTCAAAACTTAGAATTTGTATGGACACGTGGGAAAATCAAATTGGGGAACTACAATCATCGGTTGAATATGAGTTAAATAAAGATGATTGGCAAAAGTAAAAAACGCAGAATATTAAGACATAAACAATCGATAAAATAGAATTAAATCAGATTATTTGCACAAAGCACGCAGATTACCTCAAAAAAAATCGAAAGCTAAAATGGAGCAAAAAAATGAAGAAAAGCAATATTCAATTTATATCGGCGATGTTGATTTTTGGATTTAACGGCGTTTTAGCTAGTTTTATTACGTGGCGTAGCTATGAAATAGTTTTATCAAGAACTGTGATCGGCGCCTTAACGATGTTGGCAATTTTACTATTGCAAAGAAAAAAGTTGGTTTTCTTTGAGAATAAAAAATCGCTCAAAATGCTGGTTCTTTCCGGCACATTTATGGGCTTAAACTGGTTGTTTTTATATGAGGCATTTAGACAATTGGGCGTTGGTCTGGCGCAAATTTTAAGCAGTAGTGGCCCTGCTCTGGCGATGGTATTAGCGCCCATAATTTTTAAAGAAAAATTATTAAAACACAAAATAGTCGGTTTTATTATCGTGGCAATCGGAATGCTTTTAATTAGCAGTAATGATTTAACCGGTGGTATTAGTTTTGGGCTGTTTTGTGGCATTTCAGCTTGTTTAACATATGCCGGATTTCTGATTTGCAATCGCCTGGCCACGGCTATTGATGGCCCTGAGCGCACAATGTGGCAGCTTTTTATTGCATCTGTCGTCGTATTGGTCTTTGTTATATACCAAGGCGGTGGCATGCCGACAGATTTTTCGCCCAAAGCAATAGTCGCCGTTTCGCCGTTTTAATACTGGGCGTAGTGAGTACAGGCTTTGCCATGAATCTTGTATTTACGGCATTGCCCAAGGTACCCTTACAAAACGTTGCTATTTATGCCTATCTTGAACCGATGTCAGCCCTAATGTTCTCGGTTGTGTTTTTGGGCGAGCGAATGGAGGCATTACAAATTGCCGGCATTATAATGATATTGGGCGGAACCGCATTTTCTGAATTATACACGACTCGCTAATGCAAATAGTATAGTTAAAAGCATTATTCAGTACAGTTGTGTTTATATTTTCTGTTTTATGGTATTCTTAGTATGGGAATACAAGAAAAGCAAGATCTCTCCATTTCGCTACGCTACAGTCGAGATGACATACTACTCTATCATTCGATTGAATAGTTATTATTTGACATATAATAGGTTAAATGCTTAGATGAGGGATAAAATGAAAATAATACCATACAAAAAAATAATTATCGAACACAGCAAAACTAAAGCCGAGATATCTAATATCATAAACAACGTAACTGAGCCTTGCAATTTTTGGACAAACCGTTATTCATCTAAACTTTTTTGTGGGCAATGTGATACTGATAGTTTTAAAATCAGAAGAATAATAAGGTACAGAAATTCATTTTTGCCTATTATAAACGGCAAGATTTACGATACCGAAGTAAGTGTTACGATGAGACTGCATCACTTTGCGAGTGTGTTTATGCTCATTTGGATGACTGTGGCTATTTTAACTTTTATTGTGATAAGTGCATTAATAGCTTTTTCACTTTATAAGGGGCTATTTGGATTTTTTCCAATATCATTTGGGTTAATCTTTGCGCCGGTTGGCTTTTTAATGCTTAAATTTGCTTTTTGGCGAGAAGTTGAAAAAGCTGAGCTCGAACTAAAAAAACTTATTAATTCTTAAGTTTTAATAGGTGCAAAAAAACAGTAAAAATATTTTCAAATAGCAGTTTTTACTAGTGTGCTTTTGCACAACAATTTTGGTCATTTTTATAGTATGATTAATGTAGAAATTTTGGTAACAGATAAAGGTATAAAAAGAGCGAAGGAACTTTGAGAAAAATACGGCTTTAGTGACGTATATTGATAAACAACTATATAATTAAGAGAGTTTTTAACTAAGTTTATCATTAACTCAAATGTTCATAGAAAGTGTTTTAGAAAATGAATTTAAAAATCAGGCAAGTCAATGGCGGTAAATACAACGTTTTAGTTGACGATTTTAGTATCGGATATATCGAGACATATCACAATAAATTTCACAGCAATAACTGCTATTTAAAGCTTAATCTAGCAAAGTATGATAACGCTATTTCTAAGGCTATTTTTGATACAATTTACCAACAAGAGAACGCCCCATTGCAAATTATGCTCAATTCTAGTGATAAAGATAAAATCGCTTTTGCAGAAAGTGGCGGCTTTGTATGTAAGCGAAAATGCTATGATATAAAGGTCAATATCGACGATTTAATTTATAAAAATGGTAGAGAAATAACGATAAATCACTGTCAATATGGAAGCGACGCATATAGGCAATGTGCACATTTAATGTATGCTCACTACAAAGAAACACACGATAAAATAAATCGATTGACGGTTTCTTGTGAAGATTTTATGGCGATACTACCTAAAAGTGCTTACTACCATGGTAGTAATACTGAAATAAGTAGTACAATGTTTGTAGAAGAAAATGAAATTGCTTATCTGTTACTGCAAGATAAGGGCAGTTCGCTCGATTTTGCATATACAGTTATCGGCAGATTATTTAGTAAATATAATAGTATTATATTTGAGTGTGATGATGTCGATAACAGTGCTATGAAACTTGCGAGTATGTTCCAAGTCGAGCTAAACAGTTCTTATAATACCTATATAAAAAAGTAAGCGCATATGTTCCTAAATTTGATGAACTTTGCTATAGAGAATATTGGCTGATTCGCTTTTTATGTCTTATAATGATAGAAAACAATGATTTTGAGTATGATATTAAACAAATAGCAAAATTGCTTAAAGCAATGTTAGAGGAGATTAAAAACAATGGCTAAGAAACTTAAAGATTATTATGATATAGATTATTTGAAGATGTTATCAAGTAAGATATCAGAGAAAAGTAAGGATTTTAACAGTGAAATATTTCTTGAGTTAAGCAAAGGCACTATTGAACAATTAGAATTTAATGAAAGACAGGTGTTAGTAGCAAAAGCATTGCATGACGCCTTTCCCTTGAGCTATCAAGATACCCTTTTGATATTTTATAAAATTTTGGGGTCAGAGTTAAAGGGCAATAGCGGCGCATTTTCTGAGGGCTGGTGGTTGTGGCCAATCGGCAAATATGTCGAAATATATGGTGAAGACTATTTCAAAGCTAGTATAGACTTTAGCAAGGAACTTACCAAGCGATTTACTTCAGAATACTGCATGCGACCGCTAATAAAGAGATATCCGGTAGAGTCATTGAAGGTTTTAAAAGCTTGGAGTGTTGATGACAATGAAAGGGTCAGAAGGCTGTCTAGTGAATGTCTGCGAATAAGATTGCCGTGGGCAAAAAAGTTATATACGGCTTTGCAATATTTTGAGCAGTATTATCAAATATTGACGAATCTAAAAGACGATAAAGATAAATATATTCAAAAAAGTGTCGGCAATAATTTGAATGATTTGTATAAAGAAGACCAAGAAAAATTTTACTATATTATTAATAGCTGGAAAAAAGGCGAGATAAGCAAAGCCTGTCAATGGGTAATCAAACATGGGTCGCGCAATGTAGCAAAAAACGCGCAGAGCTAAATTAAATTCCAAAAAGTCGTCGCTTGTAATCGCCTAATTTAATAGCAAATCAGTAGGCTGACCGATAATTCGATAGAGGCGCTGATATTTTATATGCGCTTTTACAAGGCCTAATTTTGGGTATAAGACTAATGAAGGGTTTGCTATTTGTATCAGATTTAAAGATATTGGCGTATGTTTTAACTAATAGAAAGGAGGCTTGCAATGTTATATTTACAAGGAAAGTTAAAAGAAGAGTTGGGAATCACCAAAAGAGAAAGAATCAACAAAAGAGAAACAAAGAAAGAGTCTCTAATACCACTTGCTGTTTTTTTAGGAATGACGCTTATCGCAGTTGGGGTATTTTATGTTGGTTAAATGCGATGTCGTCAGATATGTAAAGGAAAATAAAGGGCTTGCCCAATTAGAAAATCACGCTAATGGGCAAGCTCATATTTTATGAAATCTTATATTAGCTATCGACCGATATTTCATGTTCGACATAACATTTCATTGAAAAATGCTGGCACTTTCTTGATGCTAGATAAAAAGGAGAATCAACCATGAACATTGTATTTAAAAAAATTGACTTATCAAATATTGATGAATACGGCAAACTTTCAAGTCCGGACAAAAAATTTCACAATTTTGATGGTCCCTATTTTAAGATATTGAAGATCTAAAAGCAAAGTTAAAAAACAATCAAATAGTAAAACCAGCTGTAAGGCTAATTAGTTCTGATGGCGTCATTGTCGGTTCTTGCTCGTGGTATTGGAAATCAAAAGAAACAAATTGGCTTGAGGTTGGCATAAATATATTTGATGATCATAACTGGGGTAAGGGTATTGGCACAAAAGCACTTGCCAAATGGATTGATTATGTTTTTGAAATTCATCCTGAAATAGTGAGAATAGGCCTAAGTACTTGGTCGGGCAATTTGCGCATGGTAGCAGTTTCTCGTCTAAAACAAGAAGCCTGTTTTAGAAAAGCGAGAATAGTCAATGATAAATACTACGATTCTGTTAGTTATGGCATTTTAAGAGATGAATGGTTTAATATATGATAAACTGTTGTCAGCAAATCTTTAACAGATTTAGTTAAGCAGTCGGCTAATAAAAGTTTGGCTATAATGGCTTATAAAAAATGACAATACTAAAACTTATAATTCTTATTTTGAGGTGAAGAATGAAACAATATCAGATTCCGGCCGAAAAACCCGTCTACCATTTTGTAGAATCAGCAAAGAAAAAGAAAGCGCGGGTTTATATTGCAATTGATCGCATACTAACTGCTTACGGATTTATCTTAGTTTTTGCCTTTGCGATTATTCTCTTGCTTTCATCTTTTGAGCTAAAACTGTCAAGTGTCGCAATCATTATCGCCTTTTGGCTGATGCTGACATACATTGCTTTTCCGCGTCTGCACAGCTTTTTTGCATCGATGTATTTGCCGGATTATTTTTTATCGCGCACCAAAACCGGCGACGGCATCTTGGGTGATCCCGTCAATATGGGCGTTTTGGGTGCCGAAGAAGACATCCATACAGCAATGCGTCAAGCCGGCTGGGTTAAAGCAGATCCGATTACGCTGCGCTCGTCTTTAGGCATCGTCATGTCAACGCTTAAGCACACACCATATCCGGAAGCACCGGTTTCAGATCTATTTTTGTTTGATCATAAACAAGATTTTGCTTATCAAATGGAAGTTGACGGCAGTGCATCACGCCGTCATCATGTGCGTTTTTGGAGAGTGCCTGAAGGTTGGCATCTGCCTGGAGGTAAGCGTGTTGAATGGTTGGCGGCCGGTACTTTTGATAAAGGCGTCGGTTTATCGGCTGCCACTTTACAAGTTACCCATAAAATTGATAAAGATGTTGACAAAGAACGCGACTTTATCATCGAATCAATGCTTTACGCCGATCATGACATCACGGTTGATGTAATTGAAGAATTTACAATCCCCTATCGCGATGAAAATGGTGGCGGCGATGCCATTGAAACCGATGGCAATATGCCAATTGTCAATCTTACAGGTGCAGCTAAAAGAGCACGTAACAATAATAGTGAACAAAATGACACGCTGCAAATACCAACTGAAAATGAAGGCTTAAACAAAGAGTTGCCGCCTAAATCATTGCTTTATATTGGCGCTTTTGTAATTTTCAAATTGACTTTGGTCGCTTTGGGATTGGCAGTGTTGTTATTTACGACAAGTTACCCTTATAATGCTGAAGATTTAAAGACATTAGTTGTTTTGATTGTACATTTTATAGGTGGCTTAATTAATCTGTTACTTTTTGTTTTGACATTGAAAAAATACAAATGGAGCCGGTTAATCTTTTTAATTCTTACATCTGTTTCATGCACGTTAGAACTTATCACTTTACTTACAGAAATCGATACCGGTGTTTTGGGCTTGCTTAGCGGTGGTATTTCCATTTCTATTGTATTAATTTTATCATCACTCGATGTTAGACAGTGGGTTTACACAATAGAAAAACGGGGACGCTAATCATTTTTATTAGTAAAAGCGTATTGACAAAGTTAAGTATGGATGGTATATTACGTTTTATAGACCGACGGTCGGTCTAGTAGGTAAGAAATATGAAAGATACAAAAAATAAAATAATAAAAGTTTCAAAACAGATGTTTATGACTGAGGGCTATGACAACACATCTATGCAAGCTATTATTGACAAAGTTGGCATTGCTAAGGGTACTTTATATCATCATTTTTCTAATAAAAAAGAAATTATGGATTATGTACTGAATGAAACCATGGAAACTATGGTTTTAAAAGCAAAAAATATAGCCAATAATGAAGATTTTGATATTATTACCAGAATAATTATGATATTAACAAAGCTCAGTTTAGATGAAGAAGATCAGTATTTACTAGAACATATCCATAAGCCGGAAAACATAAAACTTAATTATTATCAAAACAAATTAATGGTCGAAAAAATGGCGCCAATACTTGGCGATTTGATTCAAGCAGGCGTTGACCAAAAAATATTTAATGCTGAGTATCCTTATGGTGTCGCTGAATTAATCATTATATACATAACCGAAGCATTTGATTATAATTTGAACTTATCTGAGGAAGCGGCAGCAGAGAAAAGTTTAGTATTTATAATCAATTTGGAAAGACTACTTGGCGTCAAAGCCGGAACTTTTGAAAAGATTATAAATGGTAAAAAATAGTGCTAACAATTGATTTATATTGTTTTTACTTTTAATAAAAAGCTAAATCTTTAGCAGAAAAAGGTCGTTAAATGTTTAAGAAAATAGTCTTTAACGAAATTAATCAAAACAAGTTTAATTCGTTGACAATAATGCTCTTTATTAGTTTGACTACGTTATTATTTGCACTTGCAATTATGCTAGGTGTGACACTTGTCAGCAATGTAGATAAATTAATGGAAAAAGCCAAGACGCCGCATTATATGCAAATGCATTCAGGGGCGATTAACTCGGCAAAACTTGCTCAGTTTGCAAGTGGCGAGCAAATAATTAAAGAATATCAGCTACTGGAGTTTGTAAATTTTGAGGACTGGAATTTTACTGTCAACGGTAAGCTATTTGATGGTGGCGTGCAAGATAACGGAATAGTCAAACAGGCAGCGTATTTTGATTATTTATTGGCAGAAAATGGCGAAGTCATAAAACCTAAACCTTCTGAGATATATGTTCCCGAGATGTATCTTAAAAACGATATTATTCAAGTTGGCGATAGACTTCAGATTATGTCAAAGCAGTTTATTGTCAAAGGCTTTTTATTTGACTCACAAATGAGCTCTCCCTTAGCTTCATCAAAGAGATTTTTAATTAGTGATAAAGATTTTGATGAATTAAAAGAATATGGAAAAACAGAATACCTAGTTGAGTTTAGGCTAAATAATTTGGCTGACATCACATTAATGGAAAACGCATATGCTAAGTCAGGGCTAGGCGCCAATGGCCCGGCGCTTACATATAATATGTTTAAATTCATAAATTATATTTCCGATTTTACCATAATTTTGATACTAGTTGTTTCAAGTTTTTTTACGCTTTTGATTGCTTTTCTTTCAGTAAAATTAACGGTGCTTGTAAATATTGAAGAAGGAATTAAAGATATTGGCATACTAAAAGCTATTGGCATAGAAAACGCAGTTATAAAAAAGCTGTATAGAACCAAATTCATCTTACTTAGTGCGATAGGTAGCATTTTAGGTGGCCTGCTTGCCTTATTATTTAGTCCGGTATTATTAAGTAATATCAGAGTAATTATTGATGAAAATAGTATTTTAAAGCTAAATATTCTCGCAATTATTATAAGCGTTACAAGCATCTTTGTTTTTGTACTAATTTTCTTAGAATTTATGCTTTATAAAATTAATAAAATAACTTTTATGGAGACCTTATATTATAGCGAAAGCGCTCAAAAAGGTTCAAGCAAAAAGTCTCTGTTAGCAAAAAGAACTGCTTTGACTGCTAATAGATTTATGGCATTTAGGGGCTATGGAAGTTTAAAAAGCTATTCAACTTTAATAAAAGTGATTATCTTATGTATTATGCTAATTAATTTCCCAATAATAATATATAGTACATTATCGTCAGAGGATATTATATCTTCAATGGGAATTGGAAAGTCAGATATTATAGTCAGTATCAAGCAAAGCCCTAATATGCTGGCCAGCAGTCAAGAAATAGAGAAAACCCTTAAATCTGACAACAGAATTGCAGACTATAGTATTTTAAAAACCCGAGCATATGAAGTGGTTTTAGATAACGGCGATAAGAATCGACTGCTTATCGAAACGGGCGATCTTGAAAAGTTTCCAATTACATGCAATTTAGGTGGTTTACCTAAAAATAATAAAGAAATTGCGCTATCTTCTATTGTCGCTGAACAATATGGCAAGGTTGTGGGGGACAGTTTAGCTGTAAATATTAATGGAAAAATAGAAACGCTACTTATCAGCGGCATATATTCTGATATTACTAATGGCGGCAAAACAGCTAAAGCAATCTTCGAAAATAATGATGAGCGTATTATGTGGATTAATATTCCGGTTTCATTGGAGAACAACATCGATACAGCCTCAGCGATAAAAGATTATCAAAACAAGTTTAAAGAAGCAAATATTGCAGATATTAAGTACTATATCAGCAAAACTTTTGGCTTAATACTTAATGGTATCAAAAAACTTGTAATCGGGGCGTATCTGTTTGGTATGCTTGTCACCCTATTCATCTGTATTTTATACTTTACTTTATTAATAACAAAAGAAAGATATCAAGTTGGCATTCAGCGAGTTTTGGGATTTTCATTTAGCGATATAGTTAAACAATATCGGCTTAGAATGCTTATGATAATGTCTTTTAGTCTAGTAGTGGGTATTTTAATTAGTGGTGTATTTTCTGTTTTACTGATAAAAATTATATTTTCATCATTTGGTATTAGTGGTTTTGTGTTTAAAGCAGATCCCGTTATGACGGGGCTGGTAGTACCAACCAGTATAATATTAGTGGCATTTTTGGCACTTGTAACTACTAATCATAAAATATATAGCAATGAAATTATCGACAGTATTAAGGAGATATAATGGCTATTTTAGAACTTAGAAATATAAAAAAGAAGTATGACAACGGTCAAAAAATAAAACAGGTAATAAATGATATTTCACTTAAAGTAAATGAAGGCGACTTTATCTCAATTATGGGCCCATCAGGATCCGGCAAGTCTACATTGTTATATATTATGAGCGGAATTTTAGAAAGTGATAGTGGAGAAATATTGTTTGCAGGAACCAAGCTAGATACAATCAAACAAAAAGACTTATCAAAAATTAGAAAGAATAAAATGGGCTTTGTTTTTCAACAACCGGCATTTTTAAAAAATCTAACGATATTAGACAATATACTATTGCCGGCGTTTAACAACGAAGCTAAGGACAACAAAGCGGTCGTTAGTTTCGCAAAAGAGTTGATGAAAAAACTTGCCATTGAAGACTTGGCCGATAGAAAGCTAAGTGAGGTTTCGGGTGGGCAATTACAAAGAGCGGCAATCTGTAGAGCGCTGATTAACAAACCAAATATCATCTTTGCAGATGAACCGACAGGCGCATTAAATTCTAAAACATCAGAAGAAATAATGGAGATATTAAAAACTATAAATGAAGAAGGTGTTGCAATAATAATTGTCACTCACGACAGAAAAGTGGCTTCATATTGCGAAAAAGTTTTATTTTTGCTAGATGGTAAAATTGAAAATACAATAAAATTTAGTGATTATGATGATATCAAAAGTGATGATAAAATAAAAATCATTTCTGAACAGATGGACAGTTTACGGATTTAGGTTTATTTCTTGGTGCCAGGTTGAAAAGTAAAAAAACTGACAGCGCAAGGTTGCAAGCAAAATAGCGTGCGCCACGCTACCATTATTCGGTATGTAGCCAAGCGTAAGCAACCTACTTGATATGATGACGTTTAGCATTGACTAAACAGTTACAATTTACATAGAAAAGGTACTCATGGAACTAGCGATACTCGATTTTATTTACACATATCTTAATTATGATATTCTGGACCCATTTTTTAAGATTATCACTTATTCGGGCAATGACGGGTTTATATTTATCATAATAGCATTGATATTATCTATCAATAAAAAGACAAGAAGAATAGGGCTATATTGTTTTGCTGCGCTTATTATTGGCGCCCTAATAACCAATGTTTTTTTAAAGCCATTTATCGCTAGAATAAGGCCTTATGAATATAAGGACATCGTGCTAAAAATAGCAAAGCCGACCGATTACTCTTTTCCGTCAGGCCATACTACAGCGGGATTTGCCGTCGCGTTTGTGCTCATCAAAGAGAAATTTACATATTGGGGTAAAAAGCTGTACGTATATCTTTTGATATTTGCTATCTTAATGGCCTATTCAAGGCTGTATTTTTATGTTCATTTTCCGTCAGATATTTTGATGGGCGTATTTGTGGGCTATCTAGCAAGCAAAGGTGCCGGCGTTGTAATAGATAAGTTATACAAAAGGGCGGTGTAGCAGCCTACTTTAATATGCCGCCGTTGTTCCAAAGTCTGGAACTATAAATAAACAGCACATCGGCGCCATTATAGTTTAACAGCTTATCAGCACTTTCACTACTGATATAGCGGATATCAACTAAGCTTATTTTGCGGTAGTTTTCTACTAACAGCGGTGCAAGACTGCTCGTAAAACTATCGCGAAAAATTATCAGGCTTTTGTCTGTTTTTGCATTTTTGTTTTCTATAAACAAAATGGGCTGCGCGCCACCCAGAAAAAAATCATAAGGATCGATGTTAAAAAAATTATCTTTGTTATAAACTTTTACGGTACTGGTTTGGTCGATGCCTGTTACAGTAACGTTATCAAAGCTATCGCTGTTAAGATAGTCGAGATTTTCGCTTGGTACCGGCAAAGCAAGTTGGCCATAATAGGCACCATAAAAACCGGCGATACTTTCTGTTTTGGCGTTTTTTAAGGGCAGATAAGTGCCGGTTATTTCAGTGCATATTCTTTGGGCAATTTTTTCTATTTTTGCTGATGACCAGTGTGCATCTGTACGGTAGTAATCGTTCAAAGTCAGTAGACTGGCTATATCTATGTATTTTGCTTTGCTAATTGACGCGTTTAAAATCTTTAGCAGATGATTGCAATCAAAACTGGGGTAGCCCCTACTAAAACAAATTTTATCGGGAATTAGGGCATAGTAATAAGCCTTTGCCTCGGGGTGACTAGCTATGATGGTCTCGATTTTTTTAACGGCTAAGCGCACCTGTTTTTCATCTAGCCTTTCACCGGCTTTAAAGATATTATCTGCTAGCCAAAAAATACCATCATTGTCTTTTTCTCTCAGCAGGTAAAAATTGCTAAATGCTTTGATGCTGCGCATTTGATCTCTAAATGGAAATTGGTCGAGCAGATATTTTTCGTAGTTTGGAAAATATCTTTTATCCAATACTTTTGCGATGCTAAAACTAGGTTGTTTTAGTAATTTTCTTCTTTCTATTTTTGAAATATCGCCGTCGCTTTTTAAGACGAGTATCAGCATAAAAGCGATCAATATAGCTGAAATTAGTATTGATAGTGTCAGTTTTTTAAATTTCTCCATAAGTGGTTTTTCCTTTAAAATCTGAAATACAAAAATGGGTTAAAACTGCCATCGACAATATATGCGGTTGATATTAGCAGTAAAATAGCCATAATTATCGGCTCAAGTACAGCAATTAACGGGTTGCCATATCTGCTTGTAGCTAGCTTTTCGTAAGCGTTTTTAACTAACGGCGTCGCCAGAACAAAAGCCAAAATAAACACCATGGCATAACTGGTTATATAATAGTTGGCTTCAAATGAAAAAAACGGCAAACCCTTAAGGGCAAAGATGCCGGCAAAATTGCTGACGATCTCAGCGATTGAATTACTATCAAAAATGACAAAACTAAATAGCACCACGACGATCAGATAAATGTGTTGTATAAAACCGGGCAATTTATCGAGCCATTTTTTGGCAACAAATTTTTCGAGTATCAGCAAAATGCCAAAGTAAAACCCCCAAAGCACAAAGTTAAAGGCGGCGCCGTGCCATAGGCCGGTCACTGACCAGACAATTAGTATATTTATTGCTTGCCGAAAGGGGCCTTTTTTATTTCCGCCTAAAGGAATGTAAAGATAATCTCTAAACCAGCTGCTCAGCGTCATGTGCCAGCACCGCCAAAAATCTGTGATGTTCTTCGCAATATATGGATAATTAAAGTTTTCCGGAAAGGTAAAACCGAGCACTTTACCAAGGCCAATTGCCATATTTGAATAGGCGGCAAAGTCAAAGTATATTTGCAACGAAAAGGCGATGGCATAGGCCCAGAAAAAAACGGTCGATTTATCATTGCTGGCCTTAAAGATTTTGACAAATTCGCCTAGGCTATTGGCGATGATAACTTTTTGGGCCAGACCAATTACAAAGCGTTTAGTGCCTAAATAATAGCTATCAAGATTTGTCTTTCTGTTTTTTAAGCTTTTTTCGATATCAGAATATCTTACGATCGGTCCGGCGATTAATTGTGGAAATAAGCAAACAAAAGTTGCCATCGTTAGCAGATTTTTTTCTGCCTTGATGTGGCCGCGATAGACGTCGATGCTGTAGCTCATAGTTTGAAAGGTAAAAAAGCTTATGCCGATCGGTAGGGGAATGTGCATAAGTGGTATCGATAAGCCCAACAGGCCGTTTAGCATACTGATAAAAAAATCAAGATATTTAAAGAAAAAAAGCATCGTCAGATTGATTAGTATAGACGAAACCAGTGCTATTTTAGATTTTTTGGTAGCGCGCTTTTTTGCTATATAAAGGCCATGTAGATAGTCAGAAAGCGCCGAAAATATTAGCAACAGCACATAGACGGGCTCGCCAAAAAAATAGAAAGCTATACTCAATATTAATAGAGTATAGTTTCTATACTTAGGAGGCGTTATAAAATAGAGCAAAAAAGCGATTGGCAAAAAGATGTATAAAAAGCTAATGCTCGAAAACAACATAAGCGCACTCCATAATATTTACTTCATGCTTTTAAAGCGTTCAACCATGGTATCGGCAACATCTTGATAGGACATAACCAACAAGATAAGGTTTCCGTTGCTAACGACCTCGACCTTTTCGGCACTTACACAAATCCACTTAGCAGGATCGGCCTGTTGTTCAATATCACTGCGAATCTTTTCGATATCACTGCCTTCGGGCAGTCTTAGAAGTACAGCTGAGTGAGCAGCTGATGATATCATGCTTTCGTTGGCCAGCGCCTCAGAATCATTGACATAGTCGATAAATAAATAACTTGGATAGAGGTCGGCCGGTATTTTAATATTTTCAGCCATCGGCATATCGGCAATGCCTTCGCTCAGCTTATTAGCAATTTCATCTAAGCTCATTACGCTTAAAGCAGCCTCTTCGGTCGCGGCTGTTTCGGTAGTGACCGTTTCAGTCGTGTTGCTCTCGGTCGCAGTGCTTTCGGTAGTGGCCGTTTCGGTAGTGGCCGTTTCGGTTGTGCTGCTTTCGGTCGCAGTGCTTTCGGTAGTGGCCGTTTCGGTTGTGCTGCTTTCGGTCGCAGTGCTTTCGGTTGTGGCTGTTTCAGTAGTGCTGCTCTCGGTCGCAGTACTTTCGGTAGTAGCCGTTTCAGTAGTGCTGCTCTCGGTCGCAGTACTTTCGGTAGTAGCTGTTTCGGTTGTTGTTACTGCTGTGTTTACCGTGGCATCTTGTGTTGCTTGACCAGCGCAAGCCGTAAGCAAAAGGCTTAAAACCAAAATTGTTATAAAAAAATGTGCTTTTTTCATTTTCACCTCACAAATTTAATGATTAGACTAGCTAATAATGTGTCAATTTTTGATAATAGCCATTATACTACTAAAAGCACAAAAAAACATTAAAATTGAGAAATTGTCATTTGTGTGTAAAAAAAATTTCATCTATGTTAAAATAAGCTTACTAAGTGCCATTATGATGTATTCGCCATTTTTAGAAGAAGGCGAAAAATGGTTATAAAATAGTTGCTGAAAACCAGGAGGCATAAAATGCTGTTTGATTTACACTGTGACACCATACTTAAAATTTATAAAGACAATAGCCAGCTTAACAAAAACGACTACCATATTTCGACCGAAAAATTAGTCAAGGCCAATTCGCTGGTTCAATTTTTTGCCATGTTTGTCAATATGGAACAGGTCGATGATGCGTTTGTCACCTGTAATGAGATGATCGACGTATTTGAGCGAGAAATCGCTAAGTCTGATATTATTCGCAAGGGTACAGCACCAACTGATATCGCCGACGATCATATCACAGCTATTTTAACCATTGAAGAAGGCGGCGTCTTAAAGGGCGAGCTAGCAAATCTAGTTCATTTTTATAAACGCGGTGTCAGAAGCATTGTGCTCACTTGGAACTATCAAAATGAAATTGGTTATCCAAATTATAAATACATTCACAAAGATAAAGGGCTTAAACCATTTGGCATCGAGGTCGTTAAAAAGATGAACCAACTCGGCATGTTGGTCGATGTCTCGCATTTATCCGATGGCGGCTTTTACGATTGCATTAAGCACTCAACCAAGCCGATTATCGCTTCGCATTCCAATGCGCGCAGCGTTCACGATCACCCGCGTAACCTGACGGACGAAATGATTTTATTATTACGCGATAATGGCGGCGTGATGGGCATCAATTTTTATAGTCAGTTTTTAGATGGTTCTAATTTTTCAAAAGTGTCGTTAATTGTTAAGCACATTAAGTATATCAGAGATTTAGCCGGTATTGACGTCATTGCCCTTGGCTCAGACTATGATGGCATCGGCTGTGAATTAGAAATATCTGACATTTCTAAAATACATATATTAAAAGAAGCCTTGCAAAAAGAAGGCTTTAGTCAAGTAGAAATCGATAAAATATTCTATCAAAACGCTTTGCGCGTCTATCAGCAGGTGGTCACCGACTAGGGTACTGTTTATTCTGTTTCTTTTACGGCCTGTTCGTTCTCTTCTAAACGTGCGCTTAGTTTATTGTAGATATAGCTGATAATAAAGCAGAGAACGGCGCCGGCAATCAAAGCAGCAACCCGTTTAATCGAGTTTTCACCGCTTAGATCGATGATGATAAACTTGGCGACCATCACAATTGTCAAAATCAAGCCGTACTTGCGAATGCCGTTTAGCAGGTACTTAAAGCCAATCAGAATGGCGACCACGGCAATGGCTAAACCAATCACACTGTATATGAAGGCGCTTACCGAGTTACCTAAAGCGTATACCATGCTCCAAGCCAATATCAGATATTCTGAAATTTGTATCAGCCCAACAGTATCGGTGTTGCGCTCTTTACCCGAGAACAGTGTTTTGCTATGTTGCATAACCACGGCGATAGTGGCTAAACAATAGACGTAGACGGTTGTGCTCTCGTTACCAGCGAGTATATTGAATATGCCCAAAACATAAAGAACAATAATAGTTATTGTAAAGAAACTGCTTAAGCCATCGCTTTTAGAGCGCTGTTTATCGCTTTTTTTGTTTTCAACTGAAGTATCCACTGTAAAGTAACCAAAATGAGCGGTGATAATCACTAATAACACAGCAAGTGAATAGCTGATAGCAGTACTCCATTCCATTACATGTGCGACGCGTCCGAACTGGCTGGTAAATAGTTTTTGCGGTATAATGAAACAATTAATTAAAAAGACAATCATTGCTAAAATTTTAAAGACGATATCATTGCGGTTTGTTTTATTATTGAATAACAAATAAACCATAATCAGCACGGTTAAAGCTGCATAGAAAATGGCGGCAAAGTTATTGTCAATGTTTAATGGACTCATTAATGTCAATAATATAGCCTCGCCCAAGGCGATGCTTGCACAAATACTTGTTTGCGGTGCTTCATTCATTATTTTGTTTTTAAGCAACAGCAATAGAGCTATTAATGAAAATCCACCTAATAATTTAAATAACTCTAAATTGATAATCATAGTGACAAAGCCGATTATAACCAGCTGGTAGATTTCCAGATAATTGCCGGTAGGTCTGTGAAAGACGCTATTAATTGCATATTGCAATAGATGTAAGATGAGCACAATGATGTAGCCTTGCACAATTGAAATATTAAAAATATCAATTGTCTTGAACATAAGCGCCATTGTCAATACAGTGGTGATAACACTTGCTAATATATAGCCGGCCAGTATTTGTGTGTCGCGCATTGAATAATAAAGTAAATTCATTAAACCGTAGACGGCAAGTAGCATAAATACTTGCATCACATAAAGCGGTAAGCTTGTACCATTGATTGCATAAATGATATCTGATAAACCAAAGCAACTAAATAGTAGTATAACACTATACTTGATAATAACGAGTAGAATACTGGTAGAAAATTCTTGGCTAACTCTTTTGCTGGCAGCAAACAGCATTACAGCAGAAATAGCTGTGATAAAGACAAAAAGCATTAAGATATCGATATCTGAAACTGCTAGTTTTAGACCAAGTATTAGTGCGATAAGACTACCGATATAGGCGATAATCGTCGTAAAAAACAGATTGGTATAAAATGATGACGAGATTAAAAACAGTGCCCAAGCGCCACACAGTAAAATAGCGACATTATTATCGATAAAGCCAAAGGCCAAACGGGCCGAAAGAATAGCAATATAAGTAATGCCGGCGCCGCTACCTAAAATAATAGAGGCAATCGTGCCGTTGTCTTTTTTTATGCGTAAAAAACCAATTGCCGTTAGCAAAATACCGACTGCTGATATGGCAAAAAGCTTAATTTCGGGGGTGATTTTATCCCATACCATCACGACAAAAGAACCTGCGCCGACAAACAAGAGCAATGCTGCCAAGGCGCCGATAAGGTATTTACCGATTAGTACTTCTTTGATGTCAGATAAGTTAAATGATTTATTAAAGCCGCTGTTCGGTGCGGTTTTTGTTCTGTATTGGTTCGGTTTGTCCGGCGGAACAGTTGCTTTGGCAACTGGTTGACCGGTTGGTGCAATCGGTTTGTTCTCGCTACTACCTGCAATTACCACATCGGGTTGTTGGGCATGTTTCTGATCAGCGGGTTTTGTGATTGACTGTTCAGCTATATCGAGATCACTTTGTGATAATGGATTAACTATCGGTTTTGTCGCTTTGTCAATAGTCGGCGGGGCAGTGGTTATGCCAGCTGTTTTGGTAGCCGCATTGTTGGCAACCATATCACCGGATTGGCTAAGTATTTTTAGTTTTTCTTCAAGCTTTTCAACCTTTTCTTCTAGTATTCGTAGCCGTTCTTTTGCAGGTAACATATAACACCATCCTATCTTTTGTCAAATATTATTATAGAGCAAATGTTTATGCATAATGATTATAACACATGGTTATAATAATTGTACCGGATTATATAGATTTAATTTAATCGCTCTGTAAAATGGATTGGTTTTTTGGCTATTTTATCATATACTGTAACTATTCGGTCGAATGACAGAGTAGTATGTCATCTCGACTGCGCAGTTTAATAAGAACCCATTAATCGATTAGGGTAACTAGAGACGCTAAAACTTAACTAGAGATGTAAACAAAGGAGCTACAGAAGACTATGAAAGATATGCAGAAAACGATTAACACAATGCTTAAGCTCAATAACTGGACGGTTATCGGCGCTCACCCCGACAGCTTTAAGTACGGCAATCGCGTTTTTAAAAAACTGATGGCCGAACAGCGCAAGGTATTTTTGGTCAACCCCAATTATAATGAAATTGACGGCATGAGAGTCTATTCAAAATTAGAAGATATTGACGATAAGGTCGATTGTATTAGCATGGTCGTCAATAAAAAAATAGCCCGTTTTGCCGTCGAAGCGGCAATTAGAAAAAATATCAAATACATTTGGTTTCAGCCCAATACTTATGATACGGAGATTATTGAACTAGCTGAAAAGAGTGGTATTAATGTCGTTTATGGTACGTGCGTGTTGATGCACTAGAAATTGATTTTTAATGTAATTCAGTATCCAACCTCAAACTTGCGACGCAAACGACGCGAGTTTGAGGTTTAATCATTTTTTGGACAATGAAACATTTGTTTTTGTGATAAATCTACTAAAATGAACTTAGACAAATTTAATAAAAAATTCCGCTTATATGGCGCTGTTTTTATAATCGCCTGAAAGTCTCCGGCCGATTGGCACTACTAAGTCAAGCCCCCTTAATTTAGAATACCCTTGTGAGCAGTGGATGCATTTATTCACTATATACGGTTTTTAGCATTTTTTAATATATTTGTGACCTCAAAATTATATTTAAATGATTGATTTAATTACTTTTTATTGTTATAATCTGAGTAATCACTTATCAATTGATAATGAAATTCTATAGTATATAATAAAACTTTTCATATTTTTATCAATTGAAACTCACATTTTAACAGGCGAAGAAAGGAGATTGCGATAAGACTTAGTTTAGCCCGAAAGATTTAAGACATTTACGAAATCGCAGCTTTTTTTGCCAGATCATCAACAAGCTTTTCTATAAGGCGCGTTAGTCGTGCAAACTTTTTCGCTTTAGATAGCGAAACTCCATAATTTTGGGCGTTGTTGCGATTTATATCTGTTTTGAATTTTCAGGAGCCACTGTTCTTTAACATTGGTTTATTGTGTTTTTTGTAAACAATAGTTTTCTTATTAGAAAGGAAGAATTATGCAAAAGAAATTAGGTAAAGTTTTAGCTTTTGTACTCAGCCTAGCGATGGTCTTTAGTTATTTACCAATTATGCCTTCATATGCTGATGGTGGATTTGCAGACAAGTATGTGATTAAGACAATAAAAGGCAACTGGGATGGCAGTGCTTATGATATTGATTTTGAAGTAGCGATGACAGAAGCAGATTTTGGTC
>PDWI01003621.1_pt1 | contig 28233 bp, 19 predicted proteins | sample 1430891 | NCBI WGS metagenome assembly PDWI01 (sample SAMN01162508, study PRJNA174530) | Oral metagenome, whole genome shotgun sequencing project. | biome: Marine environment; feature: Marine mammal; material: Swab sample of the gingival sulcus; isolation source: swab sample of gingival sulcus... | reverse complement strand
AGACAAGAAGGCTGACCGCAAGCAGCGGCAGCATGACCGGCCCGCCCGTCTGAAAATAGGCAATGAGCGCATGAATCCGGGCATCGACAAAGAGCATCGTCGTTCCTCCTCAAAAGAGTTGCCAGTTCACCTCATCACCCGAACCCGGGCAGGGAGTTCGGGTGAGATCCTCTCTGCTGCAGTCGACCAGATACCGGCAGCAGCTTCGACGCCTCATTTTTCAGCCCCCTGCATACCTTGAAAATTCCGAGAACCGTAATTATCCACTTTTCTGCCGTTCTTTCCCGTTGCAGGAGAAAATGTACCACAGGCGCAGGCACTATTCCGAGAGTGTATTGGTACTCTCCGTCACGGAGAGTGACAACAGGGAATCCGGTGCAAATCCGGAACTGTCCCGCAGCGGTAACTGAGAACGAAAACTGCCATACGCACTGGAAGAACTCCGGGAAGCGGCGGTGAGTAGGAATCTGCACCTTTTTTGTGTGCAGAAAAACCGTGAATACTCCTCTCTTTCTGTTCCTGTTGAAGACCCGGGAGCAAAAGAGTGAGCGTTCAGGGTTCTGACAGATGCTCGTAAGTCCGAAGACCTGCCAATACTCCGTCAATCATTACACCCTTCGAGGAGAGGAGTCGTTATGTCAGCAAAGGTCCCATCTGCGCCCACCGTCAAAATTTTCTCAACAATCAAAAAACGCAACGGACAGCTCGTCGATTTCGACAGTGAAAAGATCATCACCACGATCCACAAAGCCGGAGAGGCCACCGGAGAATTTGATCGCAGCGAGGCGGGCCGTCTCACCATCCGTGTGCTCAACACCGCCGCAGAGATTTTTGAAAAGACGGTGCCGACGGTCGAAGGCATTCAGGATATTGTCGAAGAGTGCCTGCTGCTCTCGCCGTGGAAGCGCACCGCAAGAGCCTATATTCTCTACAGAGACCGCCGCGCCGGCGAGCGCCGGCTCGTCGAAGAGGCCGACATCCGTCTGGTCGACAACTATCTCGACCGCCTTGACTGGCAGGTCGAAGAGAACAGCAATATGGCCTACTCACTGCAGGGGCTGAACAACTATGTCGCCAATGAGGTGAGTAAAAACTACTGGCTCAACCGCATCTACAGCGAAGAGATTCGCGAGGCGCACAACAGCGGCGATCTCCACATTCACGACCTCGGTCTGCTCTCGGTCTACTGCGTCGGCTGGGATCTTCAGGATCTGCTCAGAAACGGCTTCAGAGGTGTCGCCGGAAAGGCCGCATCGGCGCCGGCAAGGCACCTGCGCAGTGCCCTCGGCCAGATTGTCAACTTCTTCTACACCCTTCAGGGTGAGGCGGCCGGGGCCCAGGCCTTCTCGAGTTTTGACACCCTGCTCGCCCCCTTTGTCCGTGAAGACAACCTTGGATTCACCGAGGTCAAACAGGCGATTCAGGAGTTTATCTTCAACCTCAATGTCCCCACCCGGGTCGGTTTTCAGACCCCGTTCACCAACCTGACCATGGATCTCCAGCCCCCGTCGACGCTGCGCGATCAGCAGGTTATCATCGGCGGTGAGCTGCGCGCTGAAACCTACGCCGATTTTCAGGAGGAGATGACCCTGATCAACACCGCCTTTCTCGAGGTGATGTCTGAGGGCGATGCGACCGGCAGGGTCTTTACCTTCCCGATTCCAACCTACAACATCACCCCCGATTTCCGGTGGGACGACTCTGACCTTGCGCCGCTCTGGGAGGTCACCGCCAGGTATGGGATCCCGTACTTTGCGAACTTCATCAACTCCGATCTTTCGGTCGAAGATACCCGCTCAATGTGCTGCCGGCTGCGTCTTGACACCCGCGAGCTCGAAAAGCGCGGCGGCGGGCTCTTCGGTGCCAATCCGCTGACCGGCTCAATCGGTGTGGTCACCATCAACCTTGCCGCCCTCGGTTATCAGGCCAGAAACGAAGAGGACTTCTTTGCCCTTCTCGACCAGCGGCTCGCCATTGCCCGCAACAGCCTTGAGATAAAGCGCACAGTTCTTGAAAACTACACCGCCAAAGGGCTCTACCCCTACACCCGTTTCTATCTGCGCAACATTGTCGAGCGCTTCTCCCGGTACTGGAACAACCACTTCTCGACAATCGGGGTGATCGGAGCCAACGAGGGGATCATCAATCTGTTCGGCGAGGATATCGGCGGCAGCAGAGGCCAGGCCTTTGCCCTCAGGATTCTGAACCATATCCGCGAGAAACTGCAGCTCTTTCAGGAGGAGACCGGAAATATCTACAACCTTGAGGCGACCCCTGCCGAGGGAACCGGCTACCGCCTTGCCCGCCTCGACCGTAAACGTTTCCCGGCGATGAAACTGTCGCTCGGCAGCGAAGAAAACAGCCTGCCGGTCTATACCAACTCGACCCAGCTCCCGGTCAACTACAGTGACGATATTTTTCAGGTGATGGATCTCCAGGACAGCCTGCAGACCCGCTACACCGGAGGAACGGTGCAGCACATCTTTCTCGGAGAGTCGGTCCCCGATCCACTGGCCGTGCGCAACTTTATCCGCGCAATTTTTGAGAACTATCATATGCCCTATATCACAGTCACCCCCTCTTTTTCGATCTGCACAGACCACGGCTATCTGCGCGGTGAGGTCGCCAGCTGCCCCCACTGCGGCGAAAAGACCGAGATCTATTCACGGGTGGTCGGCTATCTGCGTCCGATACAGCAGTGGAACGAGGGCAAGCGCGCCGAGTTTGCGGTACGCAGCCACTACACTGTCGACGCGGCGTGATTATCGGCGGATACCACCCGCTGACGCTGTCTGACTATCCCGGCACCCCTGCAGCGGTTCTTTTTCTGCAGGGGTGCAACTGGCGCTGCAGCTACTGCCACAACCGCCGGCTGCTGCCGTTGCAACCGCCCCGGCCCCCCCTCTCCTTTTCGAGTATTTTCCGGCAGCTGCAACAGCGGGCAGGAAAGATTGAGGGGGTCGTCTTCAGCGGCGGCGAACCAACCCTGCACACGGATCTTGACCGCTTTATGCTGCCGATAAAAGAGCTCGGGCTGAAGATAAAGCTCGATACCAACGGCACCGATCCGGCAGCCGTCCGCCGGCTCCTCAACGCCGGCCTGCTCGACTATATCGCAATGGATATCAAGGCCCCGTTTGCCAGCTACGAACAGATTACCGGCTGTCCGGTCGACACCGCGATACTTGCGGAGAGTATTGCGCTGATCGCCGCCAGCGGAGTCGACCATCAGTTTCGCACCACCTGGGACAGATCACAGCTTTCAGAGGCCGATATTGCAGAGATAAAACGGAGCCTGCCGGCAGGCTCGCCACATCTGCTGCAGAAGATGATCGCCCGCGACCGATAAAAAAGAACACCCCTTCCCACCCCATTCTCCGCCCCCTCCCCGCCGCAACGCTGACGATTTATTTGAAACCTTCGCTGAAATACAATAAATTAGAGTCGGGACAGTGGGAAAGAGAGACGGCAGAGGAGCTGACACCCTCGACGTCGCCGCTGTCCCTGTTGGGAGCATTTCCAGAGAAGGGAAAACGGTGCAGATCCGTTGCGGTCCCGCCGCTGTAACCGGTAACAACGACTGCAGAAGGCCACTGACATCAGTGCGCTTGCAGACCGTGTCTGCTGCCCCTGCGGTGCAGCAGAGCGTGGTTTGAAGCTGCCCGTCATGTCGGGAAGGCGCAGTCCGAGGATGACCCGGAAGCCAGAAACCTTCTTCCTGCTCCCGTCGTGTGTAAATGGCGAGGAGACCATCCGATGCCCCGCCTGCCATCCCGGCAGGAGCTGTTCTCTTTTTGACATTTCCTTCTCCTTTTTCTCCGGCGCAGGAATGCTGCGGGAACAGGCTCGACGGTAAAACTCTCCTTTTACAGACACCTGCACTCTTCATATCCTGGCTGTTTGCGAGGCACAAACTTCCTTGAGGAAGAGCAACTCCGGCTCACAGGCCGGCCACCACGAAATAAGGAGACGCCAATGAGTGAAACGCTTGACATCCTGCAGGATTTTCCGGCTCACACCTATGAAGAGTGGTTCGCCGCAGCAGAGAAGCTGCTCAAGGGGAAGCCTTTCGAACGAACACTGGTCAAAAAGACCTACGAGGGGATCGACATCCAGCCGATCTACTTCCTCGAGGCTCTTGACAAACTCGATCACCTCGAAGCCCTTCCCGGAGAACCCGACTATGTTCGCGGCACCTCGGTCGACGGCGCAACCGTCAACACCTGGGGGATCGCCCAGCAGATCACCGAAGCGGCAGCCGCCGACTTCAACGCCGCCGCCCGCAACGACCTGTCCCGGGGACAGAACATGCTCAACATGGTCGTTGACAGAGCGACCCGCAATGGCGAGAACCCCGGTGATGCCGCAGACGGCGACGTCGGCGCCGGCGGGGTCTCCATCGCCTGTACAGACGATTTTACGACCGCCCTCGACGACATTGATCTGACCACCATTCCGTTCATCATCCAGAGCGGTTACTCCGGCATCGGACTCGTCGCCCTCTTTGCCGCGGCGATGAAAAAGCGGGGAATCGACCTGAAAAAGCTCGCCGGCACCTTCGCCGCCGATCCGATCGCCACCCTTCTTGAGGCCGGCTCGCTGCCGATCAGCACGGCAAAGGCCTTTGATGAGCTGGCCGAGCTCACCCTGTGGGCAAAAGAGGAGGCACCGGCACTGCGCACCATTGCCGTCAACGGCCATCTCTGGCAGCGCAGCGGCAGCAGCGCAGTCGAAGAGCTCGGCTGTTCGTTTGCCGCCGGGGTCGAATACATCCGCGAGCTGCAGCAGCGCGGACTTGAGATTGATGATATCGCTCCGAGAATGACCTTCGCCCTCTCGGTCGGCAACGACTTCTTTATGGAGATCGCCAAGTACCGCGCCGCCCGCCTCGGCTGGTCACAGATTATCGCCTCGTTCGGCGGCAGTGACGTCTCCCGCAAGATGCATATCCACGCCTCAACCTCGACCTTCAACAAGACCCACGTCGATCCCTGGGTCAACATGCTGCGGGTCAGCACCGAGGCCTTTTCGGCGATCGCCGGCAGTGTTGACAGTCTCCACGTCGGCCCGTTTGATGAGATCTTCCGCCGGCCGAACAGCTTCTCAAGGCGGATTGCCCGCAACGTCCAGATTATCCTCCGCGATGAGGGCCACTTCGACAAGGTGATCGACCCGGCCGGGGGCAGCTGGTACGTCGAGACGATTACCGCCAGGCTCGCCGAAAAGGCGTGGGAAAGCTTCCAGAAGATCGAAGAAGAGGGCGGGATGATCGCAGCCCTTGGCAAAGGGAGCCCGCAGGAGGAGACGGCGGCAATCGCCGCAAAACGGGCAAAGAACATCGCCACCCGCAAAGACCGCATTGTCGGGACCTCGATGTATCCAAATCTTGCTGAGAAGAAAGAGGAGACCGACGCCTTTGACTACAGCGCCTTCAAGGCGCAGCGCAGCGGCGAAATCACCGCTGCGGGCAGCGCCGGAAAGGTCACCGAAGCTGCCGCCGGCAGTGTCGTCGCCGCCGCCGTCGACGCGGCTGCCGCCGGCGCTACCCTTGGTGATATCACCGCCGCCCTCCACACCGGCGAAAAAAGTGATCTCAGCATCACCCCCCTCACCATTCACCGGGCGGCAACACCCTTTGAGACGCTGCGCCGGACCACCGAGGCGTACACCGAAAAGCACGGCACACCGCCACAGATCTTCATGGGCAACATGGGACCGATCCCCCGCCACAAGATCCGTTCAGACTTTTCGGCCGCATTTCTCCACACCGCCGCATTTGAGACCCTTGGCAACGACGGTTTCAAGACCGTTGACGACGCGGCTGAGGCGGCGATCGCCTCCGGCGCAAAAGCGATGGTCATCTGTTCGACCGACGACGACTATCCGGAGATCGTGCCGCCACTTGTCGCCAAGGTGAAGGCGAAGGTTCCAGACATGATGTTCATCCTCGCCGGATACCCGAAAGATCATGTTGAATCTTTACAGGAGGCCGGAATTGATGAGTTTCTCCACATCCGTGCCAACGCTCTGGCCCTTCTTGAAAACGTTCAGAAACATCTGGGGGTAATCTCATGAAACAGCCTGATTTCAGTACGATAAAGTTAAACACTGCCAACAATGGAATGGGATATGCCAACTGGGCCGCAGCGGTAAAAAAGAGAACCGGGATGAGCGCCGAAGAGATGGTCTGGCGCACCGTCGAACAGATCGACGTCAAGCCCCTCTACACCCGCGACGACTACAACGGTCTCGACCATATTCGCTACGCCGCCGGAATCCCGCCCTTTCTCCGCGGACCCTACGCGACGATGTTTGTGATGCGCCCGTGGACTGTGCGCCAATACGCCGGTTTTTCGACCGCTGAAGAGTCGAACGCGTTCTACCGGCGCAACCTTGCCGCCGGCCAGAAGGGGCTGTCGATCGCCTTTGACCTCGCCACTCACCGCGGCTACGACTCCGACCACGGTCGGGTTGTCGGTGATGTCGGCAAGGCCGGGGTTGCGGTCGATTCGATCCTCGACATGAACATCCTCTTCGCCGGTATCCCGCTCGACCAGATGTCGGTGTCGATGACGATGAACGGAGCGGTACTGCCGATCCTCTCGTTCTATATCGTCGCCGCCGAAGAGCAGGGGGTGAAACAGGAGCAGCTGATGGGGACGATCCAGAACGATATTCTCAAAGAGTATATGGTGCGGAACACCTACATCTACCCGCCCGCCGAATCGATGAGGATCATCTCCGACATCTTCCGGTTCACCTCCGAGAACATGCCGAAGTTCAACAGTATCAGTATCTCCGGCTACCACATGGAAGAGGCTGGCGCCACCTCTGATATCGAGATGGCCTACACCCTCGCCGACGGCTGGGACTATGCGCGTGCCGGGGTCAACGCCGGAATGAGCATCGACAAGTTTGCCCCCCGTCTCTCATTTTTCTGGGCGCAGGGGATGAACTACTTTATGGAGATCGCCAAGATGCGTGCAGCACGGGTGCTGTGGGCAAAGATCATCAAGACCTTCAACCCCGAAAACGTCAAATCACTGGCGCTGCGTACCCACAGCCAGACCTCGGGCTGGTCGCTCACCGAAGGTGACCCGTTCAACAACGTCTGCCGGACGACGATCGAAGGGATGGCGGCCGCCCTCGGCCACACCCAGTCGATGCATACCAATTCGCTCGATGAGGCGATCGCACTGCCGACCGAGTTCTCGGCGCGGATTGCACGAAACACCCAGCTCTATCTCCAGGACGAGACCAATATCCTCCGGCCGGCCGACCCCTGGGGCGGATCCTACTACGTCGAGGCGCTGACCGGCGCGATGATTCAGCGCGGCTGGCAGCATATCCAGGAGATCGAGCAGCTTGGCGGTATGGCAAAGGCGATCGAGACCGGTCTGCCAAAGATGCGGATCGAAGAGGCCGCCGCCCGCCGGCAGGCCGGAATCGACTCCGGCAGAGAGAAAATCGTCGGGGTCAACAGCTTCAACCTCGAACAGGAAGAAGCCCTCGACACCCTCGAAGTTGACAACACCGTCGTTCGTGAAGCCCAGATCGAACGTCTCGGCCGGCTCAAGGCCGAACGTGACAGTGCAAAGTGTGACGCAGCGCTCAACGCCCTCACCGCCTGCGCGGAAACCGGCGAAGGCAATCTGCTTGCACTCTCGATTGAGGCCGCCCGGGCACGGGCCTCGCTTGGCGAGATCTCGTTTGCTCTTGAGAAGGTGTGGGGACGTCATACTGCGGTTATCCGGTCGATCTCCGGCGTCTATAAATCTGAATTCAGCGAGAAGGAAGAAGTGGAACAGGTCATCCAGAAAACGAAAGAGTTCGAAGAGAAAGAGGGGCGCCGGCCGCGGATCATGGTCGCAAAACTTGGTCAGGACGGGCATGACCGCGGGGCAAAGGTGATCTCGACCGCCTTTGCCGATCTCGGCTTTGACGTTGACGTCGGTCCCCTCTTCCAGACACCGGAAGAGGCGGCGCGTCAGGCGGTTGAAAACGACGTCCATATCGTCGGGTTCAGCTCACTTGCCGCCGGCCACAAGACCCTCCTCCCCGCCCTTGTCGAAGAGCTTGAGAAACTGGGCCGCCCGGACATCATGGTCGTTATCGGCGGCGTTATTCCGGCTCCGGACTACAACTATCTCTACGAAAAGGGTGCCGCCGCGATCTTTGGTCCCGGCACTGTCATCCCCGTTGCCGCAATGAGAGTTCTCGAAGAGCTCGAGGAGCGGTTGGGTCTGAGTGAATAGGACCGGTGCCGCCAGCTCGTGAGACGGCACTGAAAGCTCCACTGCCCGCCGCGAAGATCTTCAGCGGCGGGCTTCACTTCCACACAGAGGGGAGAGATAATGGAGAAAAAGAAAGACAACCGTCCCGAATGGGCCCCCGAAGACGCCGGCAAAGGCTTTGCCTGTCGTGTCATGGACGGCGTTGAGGCCGGTCACGAAGGGATCGATACCTATAAAAACGAAAACAGAGCAAAGAAGAAGGCGCCCCGGTTCAAACGGGCGGTCCTCACCCCGCAACAGTACGCCGAGGGTGTCCTCGGCGGGGACAGAGGGATCCTCGGACGGACGATCACCCTTGTCGAGAGTAACCGCAGCGAACATATCGCCGAGGCGCAGGCGATCCTGCAGCAGCTTCTTCCCCATACCGGAAAGTCGATGCGGATCGGCATAACCGGAGTACCGGGGGTCGGCAAATCGACCTTTATTGAAGCCCTCGGCGTCCATCTGCTTGAACAGGGGATGCGGGTTGCGGTCCTCGCCGTTGATCCAAGCAGCTCGATCACCGGCGGCTCGATTCTCGGCGACAAGACCCGGATGGAGAAGCTCGGCCGCGACTCCCGCTGTTTTATCCGGCCGTCACCGTCCGGCGGCACCCTCGGCGGTGTTGCCCGCAAGACCAGAGAGACGATGCTCGTCTGTGAGGCGGCAGGCTTTGATATTATCCTCATTGAGACCGTCGGCGTCGGCCAGAGCGAAACGACGGTGCGCTCGATGTCCGATTTTTTCCTTCTCCTGATGCTCTCCGGCGCCGGAGACGAGCTGCAGGGGATAAAAAAAGGGATCATGGAGCTTGCCGACGCCCTGATCATCAACAAGGCCGATGGTGACAACAAACTCCGTGCCGACCTCGCCCGCAACGAGTATGAACGGGCGATGCACTATCTGCAGCCGGCAACCGAGGGGTGGGTCTCCCACGCCTTCACCTGTTCATCGGTGAAGAACACAGGGATTGCTGAAATCTGGCATGTTATTGAGACCTTTAAGAAAATTACTCAAGAATCGGGTGTCTTTGACCGCCATCGAAGAGAGCAGAATGTCAAGTGGGTGCATGATATGCTCAACGAACACCTGCGCACCCTCTTCATAAAGAACCCCGACATTGCGAAGATTCTGCCGGCAATCGAGCAGGATGTCGGTGACGGCCGGCTGCCGGCGGTCTCGGCGGTGCAGAAGCTGCTTGATGTGTTTGAAAAGAGCCGCGACTGAGCAGCCCTGGCGGGCGCTGTCAGCCGCCGGCAAGGCCGCGGTAGAGTCCGCAGATGTTTGTGCCTTCGGTGCCGTTGTAGAGCATCCTTGACGGGCACTCTCCGGGGCAGCGCCGATGGAGAGTACATGCGGGGCAGGCGGCGGAGAAGAGCTGCAACTCTCTGGCGGCAAGGTGGTTTTTTTGGGAAAGCTGCGGGCGGTCAACGGTCCCGAGGAAAAACCGCTGATCGCCGAGGGTCTGGCCGCACGGATAGAGCGCCCCGTCGGGAGTAACCGCAAGGCTTCTTCCCGAAGCGGCGTGGCAGAACGCGCCACTGCCGCGCCTTTTGCTCTGCAGCAGTGCAAGCTCGCGGAGGATAATCGGATGACGACGGCGCGCGTTGAGCAGCGGCAGCAGGGCGGCGAGCTCGGCCCCGGCCTGTTGCAGCTGCTCTGCTGTCGGCAGAGTCAGATTCTCTCCCCGCCCCCTGCGCACCAGCAGATCAAGCCCGACTCCCCGGCAGCCGGCAAATCCGGCAACAAACAGCAGAAGCCGCCGGAGCTGGTCAATATTCTCACCACTGACCACCGTGGTCACCCGAAACGGAATCTTCCTCTCCTCAAGAAGAGCCAGCCCCTGTACGGTCGCTCTGCTGCCGCCGCGCAGCCGCTGCTGCAGCTGCGGCGGCCCGTCGAGACTCACCCCGATCTCAATCCGGTACCGGCAACAGATGGCGAGCAGCTCTGCTGTTATCATCGTGCCGTTGGTCTGCAGGGCAAGGCGGGGAACGCGCCGCATCCGCCCGGCCGCGGCCGCCAGCTGCTCTATCTTCTCAGGAACGAGCGTCGGTTCACCACCGGTCATCTGGACAACAAGGGGCTGGCCGCAATCGACAAGGGCGAGCATTTTCTCGATGACCGCCGCGTCCATATCACTGCCACTGCCGTCGGCCCCCTGCAGACAGCCGCGGCAGCGCAGATTACAGCGGCTGGTAAGAGCCGCAAGCAGATAACCCGGGGCGGCAGAGCGAACCATGGCGACATTTACTGCGGCCATTTGTCGGCAAAACCTGCGGCAAGCGCCTGCCAGCAGAGGGAGAGAAAGTCACCGCTGCGACCTGCAGCACCGAGAACCGCGCGATACTCCTCCATTCTGTCGTAGCGCCCCCCGGCAGCACAGGCGATCTGGGCGGCGAAAGCGCCGAAGATCTCGGGCCTGCACTCTGCGGGCAGGATCTCCCACTGCAGTTTATCGTACAGGTGAGCGATTGCCGCCACCGCCGCGACGACCAGCGGATCACGGTTGAGCGCCTGAAAGTTGGCGCGCAGCAGCTCGGCCCGGCTGTCGTCAAGACAGGCGGCAACACCCTCTTTCATGCTCTCACTGGTGCAGCCGAAACGCTCGAGATGAATTTTTGCCGAACACTGCCCGGTTGCAGTGATGTTGTTCTGACGGGAGAGGGCCTCTTTGACCGCGGCGATCACCGCACTGCCGATCAGTTCGCCGAGTTTGGCGTGTTTTCCGGCCCAGCGCAGGCGGCAGCTGTCGTCATCCGGGTCGGGAGCGGCGACAATGATCTGGTCGGTTCCGGTACCGGTGGCGAGCCCCTGCGAGTAGCGGGAGTTGATCGCCAGCTCCTGAAGGGCGACACTCTTCGCCTCGGTGGCGGTGATAACTGTCCGGGTCAGCGCCGCGGCGCTGAGCGGCCGCGAGATAAAGAGCATGATGTTGATCGTCCCCGCCTCGCACCTGCGACCATCGGCACCGAGACGGACAAAGCCCGCGGCGCTCTCGACGACCGAGGCGGGATCACCTGCCCGCCCGGCGTTGGTGGCGACACCGCCGGTGACGACCGCCGCCACTTCGAGCTGCTCAAACTCCCGGCGGACAATCGCTGCATGGTGCATGTTCGCAGCGGTGCTCATCATCACCGTCTTTTCGGGCGGCAGGCCGAGCGGTTCACAGACAAAACGGCGGTAGCCGACGACATCACGGCAGTCAATATCACGCATATGCCCCGCCGCCTCACAGCTCTGCTCGTTGATCGCGTACTCGATCCGCCGCTGCAGCGCACCTCCGGCCGCAGAGGTTGAAAGAGTCAGATGGGGCGTGGTAAAGCGGGCGATAAGGGCCTTCTGCCGCCGACTCAGCACCACCCCGCCGGCAAAGGTTGCAAGTTCCATCGTTCACCTCCTGCGCAGCCGATACTCGTTGACACTCTCAGGGATATCCATCAGCGGCTGCCGCCGGATACGGTGGGGCAGCACCAGTTCGGCCGCCGCGTGGACATCCGCCTCCCCGACCTCTGTGCGACCGTCGAAAGCGGCAAGGGTGCGCGCGGTTTTGACCATGATAATATCACCGCGATGACCGTCGACCCCGACCTCGATACAGCTTTCGGCGACCTCTTCAAGAATCCGGCGTGAGATTGTCACTTCAGGCAGCAGACGGCGGGCCGCATCAATTTTCGCGGTGAGGTCATCACACGAGTGTTGCCAGCTTCGAGCAAAGGCCTCCGGGTCGTTCTCAAAGGCGAGCCGCCGCTCCATGATCTCAACCCGATCAGCGGTCGTGCTGATGCCACCGACCTGGACACAGAGCCCGAACCGGTCGAGGAGCTGCGGCCGCAGCTCCCCCTCTTCCGGGTTCATCGTGCCAACAAGGGTAAAACGCGCCGGATGGGAAAAGCTGATCCCCTCGCGCTCAATGGTATTGATCCCCATCGCCGCCGAATCGAGCAGCAGATCGACAAGGTGATCGTCGAGCAGGTTGACCTCATCGACATAGAGGATGTTGCGGTGCGCCCGGGCGAGCAGACCGGGCTCGACCCGCTTCTCCCCCTTCTTCAGCGCATGTTCGAGATCAAGGGTGCCGACAAGGCGATCTTCGGTCGCCCCGACCGGCAGCTCAACAACCTCGATCCGGCGGCGGCTGACCGCAGGTTGTCCGGCCGGCAGCGGGGTGTCGCCGGCTGCCGCTGAGAGCGCCCGATACTGTTCGTACTCGGTCACCGGATCGAGCTGAAAACGGCAGCCCTCGATCACCTCAATCTCGGGCAGGATCTCTGCGAGCGAACGCACCGCAGTCGATTTGGCGGTTCCCTTCTCGCCGCGGATCAGCACCCCGGAAATCGCCGGATTGATCGTGTTGAGGATAAGGGCCTGTTTCATCTTCTCCTGACCGACAATGGCCGGGAAGGGGTAGTCTCTCTTCTCCATGTCACTCCTGATTATTGTTGAAGATCACGGACCAGCCGCACCAGCTCTTCGGCGCGCAGCTCCTCGGTTCTGAAGTAATCGGCGGCCATCGCGGCGGCGAGATGGCGGGCAAGACCAAAACTGACCGGCCCCGTCTCCTCGGTATCGACAACGACCGCGTGGAGAGTGTCGTCGCGTCCGAGGATTGCGGCAAGACGCTCAAGCTCGACCAGCGGCTCCTCATCGCCAACACTGACGTTGCTCCTGCCGTCGGTGATCACGATCATGATCGGACGCGCCGCAGAATCACGCAGCAGATGGTTGCGGGCAAGCTGATACCCTTTGATCAGGCCGGCGGCAAGCGGCGTTCTGCCGCCGACCGGCATCTTTGCAAGCAGGGTTGCGGCAAGCTCGACCGACCCGGTGACCGGAAGGTTGACATGGGCCTTTCGGCCGCGAAAACTGACCATCGCCACCTTGTCGCGTTTCTGATAGGCGTCGAGCAGCAGTGACATGATCGCCCCCTTTGACGCGATCATCCGGCCGCGCGCCCCCATCGAACCGGAGCCATCGACAACAAAGATCAGGAGGTTGCCGAGCCGCTTCTCCCGTACCCTGAAGCGGATATCAACCGGACGAAGCTGAACTGCAAGCGGAGAGCCCGCGTGTCGTCGCTGCCGCTGCCATGGCGCTGCCGCCCGCAGGGTCGCATCGAAGGCGAGATCCCCGTCAACCCCGCCGCCACCGGGAAGGGCCGCCCGCACATACCGCCCCTCTTTCTGCTCGATTCGGCTGCGCGAGCGGCGGCCGCTCCCCCGTCTGCGCCGACGGTCACGAGCGCTCGAGATGGCCTTCACCGGGTGCGGGGTCCCGATCTCAAAGACCTCGTCGCCACCGCTGTTGTACTCTCTGCTGCCACTCTCCTCAGGCCGGGAAGATGGTGACGACTGCTCCGCCGGCTCCTCGTGCCGCCCCTGCCCCTGCCCCTGCTGCTGCCCCTGCTCCTGCTGCTGCGATGACCTCTCGTGCGTCTCCTGCGGCGCTCCGTTCTGCTCTTCAGCCGGACTTTCGCGGGGCTCAGACTGCTGCTCTCTGCGGTCGTCTGCAGGCGGTGGCGGCGGCACCTCCGCCTCACGCATCCGGTGCAGCATCACAAAAGGGGCGACCCGGGTGATATGGGCGATCTCGACCTTTTCGGCGCCCTCAAAGGCGGCACAGGCGAGCGCCGCCTGTTCGAGGATCAGATCGGCGCGATGGCCGGCGACATTGCTGCCCTTTGCCAGCTCGGCGATAAAGCCGCGCTGCTGACCGGAGAGGCGGAGCCGCTGCAATCGCCTGCGGGCGGCATTCAGCTGCTGCCGCAGCGCGGTCTGGTCGGCGGCGTAACGGCGACAGAACCCTTCCGGATCAGCATCGCAGGCCTCCCGTCTCAGCAGCAGTTCGACCCGCTGTTCGCAGGACTCAAGCCCCTTCAACTCGACACAGAGACCAAAGCGGTCGAGCAGCTGCGGGCGCAGTTCGCCCTCCTCCGGATTCATCGTACCGACGAGCAGGAAGCGGGCGGAGTGGACACCGCTGAGGCCCTCGCGCTCGACGACATTGCGCCCCGATGCAGCGGTATCAAGAAGGAGATCAACCAGGTGGTCATCGAGCAGATTGACCTCATCGACGTAGAGAATACCACCATCGGCGCGGGCGAGCAGACCCGGCTGCAGCACCACCTCGCCATGACGGATCGCGGTCTGAAAATCGAGGCTGCCGGCAAGCATGTCGGCGGTGGTGTTGAGCGGCAGCTCGACAACCGGCATTCCGTCGTCACCCTCTCTCAAAAGATCGGCAAGAGCTCGCACCGCGGTCGATTTTGCGGTCCCTTTCTCACCGCGGATAAGGATCCCGCCGATGGCCGGATTGATCGTGGTCAGCAGCAGTCCGAACTGCAGCTGCTGCTGACCGACAATCGCACAAAAGGGGTAGCCCGGATTTTTCATCAGTTCACAAAGAAAAGGGTACTTTTCGTGTTGGTTGCGGCGACGATCTCCCCGCATCCTCTCAGCAGCACACTTAGAGCTGCAGACGTCGGCGTAAAATAAACCGGATAATGATCGGACTGCCGATGAGCGCAGTCACCGCATTCAACGGCAGAACCGTGTCATACCCCGGGACCTGGGCGAGGATATCGGCACAGAGCGCCACCGCACAGCCGGTTGCAGCGGTCATCGGCAGCAAAAAACGGTGGTCGGCAGTGGCAAACACCGCCCGTGCCAGATGAGGCACGGCAATGCCGATAAATCCGACCGGCCCGCACCATGCGGTCACCGCTCCGGTCAAAACCGCGGTCAGGGTAATCACCACAAGGCGGATCGCGCGAACGTTAAGCCCCATCGACCGGGCGCAGGTCTCACCGAGCAGGAGGATGTTGAGCGCCTTGCCGCAGGTAAAACTGATCAACGTGGCGACAACGACAACGGGCACAAAGACAACAAGCTCGCGCGAGGTAATATTGGCAAAGCTGCCAAAACTCCAGGTCATGTAGGCCTGGGTCATCTCCGGTCTGCTGAAGTGGATCAGCACGCTGACAAGGGCGTTGAGAGCGAATCCGCAGAGCAGACCGACAATCAACAGGGTCATCACCTCCGCAACCCGCCGGGCGACAGCAACAATAATCGCCAGAACCAGCAGCGCACCGCCGACAGCCGCACCGGTCAGGGTCAGCCAGCCGGCGGGATCAAGACCGCTGAGCAATCTGCCACTGCCAGCGCCGCTGCCGAGAACGACAACGGCAACACCGAGACTGGCACCGGAGCTGATCCCGAGAATCGAAGGCCCGGCAAGGGGATTACGAAAGAGCGTCTGCATCATCAGCCCGCTGACCGCAAGCCCGGCTCCGGCAACAGCGGCGGTGAGTGCTTTCGGCAGGCGGAAGATCAGGATGATATCGGCTTCACCCGGCTCTGAGCCCTCGCCGCCGAAAAGAACGCGCAGCAGGTCAGCGGGCGCGACAGTGACACTGCCGGTTGCAAGATCAAGAACAAAAAGCAGCAGCAGAAGTCCGCCAAAAAGAGGTAGCAGAAGAGAGCGGCGCATCACCCGGGGTCTCTCATCAGCAGTATTTTTCGCAACGAGACGAGGTGCCATCTGCGGTCGGCACCACCCGGCAGCAGGGTGCCGCGTTCTCTGATGTCGCTTTCCAAAAGCTCTTTCTTCAACCGTTGAACGTTCATCGTGATATCATCCTGGTTCATACGAAAACAAAAAAACTCACCCGGGAAGAACCGGTCACTTTTCAGGAAGACGCATATAGTAGTACAGCTTGTGGTCCGGAAGCAGCTGCGGGTGGAAGATCCGCACCAGATCGGCCAGCACCAGATCGGGGGCGACCACCCCCGACTCCCAGTAATCATTGCTTCCGAACGCGTTGACCCGGCGGTTGTTGTTGTAGAGCTCTCCGTGCTGCAGCGAGCTGAAACGGGCAAAACGGGAATCGGCGGCGCGTCCCTGGCGCAGGCTCTTCCAGACCCCCGGATTGAGCCACTTGTCGGCGTTGAGGGCTCTGGCAAAGACAACTTCGACATCGACCGGTTTTGCCCCCCGCCAGTCACTCGTTTTCCACAGATACCCGGCGCCGGCATCAGCAAGAAGGCGGGCGACATAACTCCTCCCGCCGGCGACATGCCACTGGCCGTGAAACGGGGTGCCGGTGAAGGTGGTCGGTCTGCTGTCATCGCCACTTTCGGCAACTGTTCTGACGAGGGCGTTATAGCGCGCCTCAACGGCGGAGAAGACCTTCTCCGCCTCCGCCTCTCTGTCGAAAAACAGCCCGATATACTTGATCCACTCGGCCCGTCCGAGCGGATGCTCCTCCATATACTCGCCGACAAGGGCGACAGGAAGACCCGCCTCGATCAGTTTCGGATGGGTATCACGAAAGGAGCCGGTGGCAAAGGTGAAGATGAGATCCGGAGAGAGGGCGAGCAGCTTCTCGACCTGCAGATTCGAACCGTCGCCAACCGTCGCCATCGTCCCCTCTTCGGCGCGTCTCGCCACCGCCGGGGTGCAGATCCGGCGCGGGTCGCTGAAGCCGATCAGGCTGTCGGCAACATCAAGCCTGTCGAGAAAACCGATAACGGTGGTCGAGAGCGCGACAACCCGCCGCACCGGGACCTCGACGACCTGGTACTGCTCGTACCCCGGCGGGGTCTTCTGACCCGGTTTTTTGAGCAGATAGAAAAACTCGGCCGCCGCCCCGAGCCACGGTCTCTTTACCCGAATCAGGCTGACCCCGTCCCGCTTTTCGACGGTAAAACCTGTTGCGTAGCGCAGCCCGGTCGCGCCGACAGAGGTACTGACGCAGAGAAACAGGGTGCAGAGTGCAAGCAAAAAAATTCTCATTTTGTTTTCTCAAACTTCCAGTGATGCCGCCATGTTGCGACATCTTCCTCACCAATGATCTCGACCGCCCCGCCCTGAAACGTGGCGTCGACCTCACCAATACGCTCCTCCATCTCCCCCTCGATCCTGAGCGCGGTCTCGCGGACAACAGCAAAAAGTTCCTCTCCCGCCTGCCACAGCCCGCGTCCCCGCGCTTCGAGCAGACGGCGACTGATCTCCTCAAGGGCGAAGGGGTTCTCGGTCAGCAGCCAGGTGCGGATCTCTTCATCTCTGATGTAGAACTCGACCACCCGGTCAAAGAGCGCTGTTGTCACCTCGTGTGTCGTCGCACTCCATTTATAGAGGGTGTTGACCCGGCTGCTCACCGCCATTGCCCCGGCGGCACCATGCTTTCTCATCGCCGCCAGCCACTCTCTGTTGAGCAGCCGGGCGGCGGTCGACCGCTCGAGCTGTTCTCCAACCTCACTCACCTCAGCCTCGTCTGCCGCCTCGATCCAGTAGAGTCTGCTGCCGGAACCGAGGGTTCCGGCTGCGGCCGCCATTCCGCCGAGAGCAGCGACAAAACAGTCGCTGTCGAGGATATCGTACTCGGCACCCGCCTGGCTGATACAGGCGACATCGACCTCTGCCAGCTGGCGGGCAAAGAGATCGTGGGCGGCGACCATGCGGCCGTCATGCCACGCGTATCCATTGGCGTTGACATGGATTTCGGCAAGATCCTCACCCCGCCGCCAGGCCGAAGCATCAAGAGCGAGCCCGACTCCGCCGCCACCGCCACCGGCGGCCGAAGAGAAGAGACGAAAGGAGGCGAGCCGTCTCATTTCGGCATCATCAACGGCGGTGGAGATCTCATCATACAGGGCGGCGAGGGTCTGACGAAAGTGTCTGGCGACAAAGTTGTCGTCATCGCTCTCGTCGAGTTCACAGACCGCCCGGACCGCACGGTCGATCAGTTCGCAGAAGCGGGGAACCATCTCCCGCATCACCTGCGAGGTGGTCACGGTAACATCAATCCGCGGCCGCTGCAGTTCGTCGAGGGGAATGACCGCGAGCGATTCGACCCTGCCCCGCTCATTCCAGAGAGGAGCGACCCCGAGCAGGGCAAGAATCTGGCAGAGAAGTTCACCGTCATTCTTAAAGGCATCGGTACTCCAGATCGACAGCGCCACCCGCTGTGGAGTACGCCCCTCATCCTCGCGGTATCTGGCAAGCAGCGCCTCCGCCCGCTGCTGCCCGGCCTGCCAGGCGGTACGGGTCGGCAGCAGCGAGATATCGCAGGCGTACAGGTTGCGGCCGCCCGGAAGCAGCGCAAGATCACCTGCCGCAAGGCTGCCGCCGCGACCGGGCGGAACATAGCCCCCCGCAAGGGCGTGGAGCAGGTTGTCGATCTCGCCGGGCGTCTGCGCCAGCCGGATGCGAAGTTCTGTGGTAAAATTGTCACAGAAACGCCGGTCTGTGCGTTGCGGATTGCGGCGGAGCATCGTCGCAGCAAGATCTTCTTGTTCGCTCTCCTGCGGGATCTCACCGAGAAGGTGCAGACCGTGCGGGGTCAGAGAGCGTCTGATCGCGGCGATCCTGGTACGGGCAAGTGTGACCTTGTCAGCAAAGGTGGCGTCACTGCCCGGAAAAAGCCGGGCAAGGGGGGCAGTCAGCTCCTCTGTGAGCAGGCGCTGCTGACCGCTGTTGCCGGCGGTTTCGGCGCGCCGGTACTGCTCAAGCAGGGTCTCGAGCCGGGCGAGTTCCTCATTTGGCCGGGTCGGCGAACAGATCGGGGGCAGATGGTCGACGAGGGTCGCCTGCGCCCGCCGCTTTGCGACCAGCCCCTCACCGACCGCATCCATCACGTAGAGGTAGAAGTTGGGCAGGCTGCCAATCGAGATCTCCGGAAAGCAGGTTGCCGAGAGGGCGCTTCTCTTGCCGGGCAGGAACTCGAGCGCCCCCTGGGTGCCGAAGTGGAGCACCGCGTCGCTGTGGGTGGCGATCCAGTGATAAGTCGCAAGCCAGTGGTGGGACGGGGCCAGCGACGGGTTGTGGAGAATGCGGCACACCTCACCGTTGCACTTTGCCCCGTAACAGCCGCGCTTTGGCTGATTGATGATGGTGATGTTGCCGTAACGGATCCCGGAGATCACCAGCCGCGCGGTCCCGTTGTGCCGCCAGACCATCGCCCTGCCGGGAAAGGCTCCCCAGTCCTCTTCAACGCTGCGCCGCACCTCGTGATCAAGGGTATCGTACCAGAGACGATACTCCTCTTCAGCGATCAGCTCAAGTGCGCCACCTTTGGCGACAATCTCATCGACCGTTGTCCAGCGGAACTCTGCAACGGCCTTGCGCTCAATGATCTCCTGATAAAGAGCGCTCCCCTCAAAAGGCGCATCACCGACATCCCAGCCCTCTCTTTTCAGGGCCTTGAGCACCCGGGCGAGACTGGCAAAGGTGTCGAGTCCGACCGCCATGCCGACGGTCGCCTCAACCCCCTTGCAGGGGTTGTTGTGGAGAACGATGGTAAGGCGTTTGTCGGCGTTGGCCACTGTTTTCAGCCGGTATTGAGCTGCGAGCCGGTCACAGAGGGTCGCAATCCGTTCGGTCAGCGGCAGATAGTTCTTCTGCCCGGCCTTCGCCTCCGGCCCGCGGCTGCGGCAGGAGATGATCACCGGCCGGATCGCCCCGAACAGCTCGGGAAGGGTGTGCAGAAAGGCAGTACTCATCGGCGGCAGCCCGTCGGGGTCGGCGCGCCACTCCTCTTCACTCTGGCTCCACGAGCGCAGCGCCTGAATGACCGGGACGTCAAAACGCGCAAAGACCGCACTCTCCTCCTCTGTTCTGAGCAGCCGGCCGGCCATGCAGTTGATGATCGCGGTAAGTTCAAGCCCGTCAAGAAGGGCGATCCAGTCGACCTCGTCTTCCCCGACACCTGCCGAGAAGATCGGCAGCGGGCAGAAACCGCGCTCTTCGATCGCGTTGATAAGGGCGTTCACGTCGGCGATGCTGCCCTCAACGAGCTGGCCGTAGTAGAGGAGAATGGCGATTTTGGGGGCAAGCGGCAGCTGTCGCCCGCACCGCCACGCCAGATAGGCGGCGGTGTCGGGAAACTGCCGGTCGGCAGCGGGATGAAAGAGCCCGCTGACCTGAACCTCCTCAAGGTCGCGGACCGTTGTCGCAAAACCGGTCTCTGCCGCAAGCCGCTCAACGGCGGCGGCAAAATTGTTGCGCGACAACGTTGCAATTGCACCCCGAAAGGCGGCAACCACAGCCGGAGAGAAGGTGGTAAAGCCACTCTCTTCGCCGCCAACAGCGATGCGATTGGCGACACTGCGGGTAAGCTGCGCTTTTTTCCGGGGCTCGAGACCGTCGAGATCGGCAACGACAATATCTGCCCGCAGCAGCTGCTGGTCGTCCACCTCCGCGGCGGTACAGAAGCGCAGCCTGATTGCGCTCTCCGCTGCGAGCATCGCGGCTACCTCGTCCCAGAGTCCGGCCGGAAACATCGCCCCGTGGATAAAAAGGATCTCCATCTTCTCTGCCGCCAGTCTCCTGCCGGTGTTATTGGAACCCTGAATACTCAACCCGTCTGCTCATTCGGCCTGCTGCATCTGCTCTTCGATCTCGCCTTCGAGTTCGAGATACTCATCGCGAAGCCGCTCAACTGTCGCCGGATCGGCATCCCACATCCCGCGCGCGGCCGCCTCAAGGAGTTTATTGAGGATATTCTCAAGCGCCGTCGGGTTAACCTCCTTCATCCACTGCTGCATTTCGTGGTCAAGGGCGTACTTTTCGGCCACCGCCTGATACATCCAGTCGTCGATCACCTCACCGGTGGCGTCCCAGCCAAGGATCACGTCCATCATGTGGGAGATATCACCGGCCCCCTTATAGCCGTGACGCTTCATCCCCTCAAGCCATTTGGGGTTGACGAGCCGGGCGCGAAAGACGTGTTTCGCCTCCTCAAAGGTCGAGCGCACCCGCACCCGCTGCGGATCGGAGCTGTCACCGACAACGGCGAGCGGCAGTTCGCCGCGGACCGTCTTTGCAGCGACGATCAGTCCGCCGTAGTAGTTGTAGTAGTCGGTACAGGACATCATATCATACTCACGCGAATCCTCGTTTTTGACCGTCATCTCCATCCGCGCAAGCAGACGACGGTACGTCTCGGGTCGGCGCAGGCCATAACGTCCCCGGCCATAGGCAAACGACGACCAGCGGACGGAGGCGTCGCCGAGATCACTCTGCTGTCGCCACTGTTTCGACTCGACCAGTTCACTGACGCCGGCACCGTAACTGCCCGGCGGACAGCTGAAGACCCGAAAGGTCGCCTCCCGCCGCGCCTCCTGTTCACCAAGGCCCCGACGCTGCAGTTCGGCGATGTCCGCGACCACATTTCTGCGCAGGATATTTGCCTGCGGCGGCTCCCGCAGAGCGGCGACCATCGCCACCGCCTCGTCAATACGATCCATCAGGTTCGGAAAGGCGTCGCGAAAAAAGCCGCTCACCCTCGGGATCACGTCAAGACGCGGCCTGCCGAGCTCCTCAGCAGGAATCACCTCAAGCGCAATCACCCGCCCCGAGGATCTCTGCCACACCGGCTTTACCCCCATCAGGTAGTAGATCTCGGCAATATCATCGCCGCCGGTACGCATCGTGCCGGCACCATAGACAAGGATGCCGATCGAATCGGGCCAGCCGCCCTTCTCCCGGCGCCAGCGGTCGATAACGGCGTCGCCAAGCTTTTTCCCGACCTCCCAGGCGGCGCGGGTGGGGATTTTCGCAGGGTCCACAGAGTAGAAGTTGCGTCCGCCGGGAAGGATATCGGCCTGACCGCGGGTGGGTGCGCCAGACGGTCCCGGCAGCACCCGGCAAGGGTTGTGGCGAGATAGTCGAGCACCGTCGTCACCTTCTGCGCCGCGTTCTGCCGAAAGTGAGCGGCGACGATCGACGCCACCCTTTCGGCCGCAAAACCCGATTCATCGAGGCTGCGGATAAGCGCAAGGCAGCGGTTGTGCGCCTCGGTGATCAGTTCGCCGCCGCTGCGTCCGCCTGATCCCGGTACAATCCGCCCGCGGGCGGCAAGAAGGGTATCGTAGTCGAAACCCATCGCCTCAATCACCGCCTCGCGCAACGACGGGACCTCGCCGTTGGCATGGCGGGTGAGCTGGGTCAGCAGCTCGACCAGCGCGGCCCCCTGCGGCGGCTCGCCGAGGGTGTGGAGACCGTCACCGATCATCGTATCGGCAAGTTCGTGGAGATAGCTGTGGAGGCGTTCGAGAAAGCCGGGAAAATCGGCCATCGCCGCAGCCTCACTGATTCCGAGGTCACGGTCGATACTGGCAGCGGTGACCGCCTCCCACACCAGCGGTTTGAGCAGATTCACCCTGCCCGGATCCTGAGCGACAGCGGCGTTGTACTCCTCGACCCGCAGAGAGAGCACGGCAAGCTCTTCATAGAGGTCGGCGTTGGTAAACACCGGAGTCAGATGGTCGATGATACAGGCGTAGCCGCGCCGTTTCGCCTGGGTCCCTTCGCTCGGATCGTTGATAATATAGGGGTAGATGTTGGGCAGCTCCATGATCGCAAGATCGGGCCAGCACCGCTCCGACAGACCGAGCGCCTTTCCCGGCAGCCATTCGAGAGAGCCGTGTTTGCCGACATGGATCACCGCATCGGCGTTAAACTCATCACGTATCCAGCGGTAAAAGGCGAGATAGTGGTGAGGTGGAGTGAGGTGCATATCGTGATAATCCTTCTCCAGACTCTCCAGGTTCCCCCGTGGCGGCTGGATGGTGAGAAAGAGGTTGCCGTTGACCAGACCGGGGAAGTAGAGGGTGTCGTTATCGACAAAAAGCTCGCCGGGCATCGGGCCCCAGTCCTCGACCATCCGCCGCCGGCTCTGCTCCGGCAGTTCATCATGCCACCGGCCAAAACGGTCGCGCCCGGCCGACGCCTCGGCACGTTCGGCGAGGCGGTCAGCGGTGAGCCAGCGCTGATCGGCGGTCACCCGGTCGAGCAGCTCGCGGGCAAGCGCCGTACCGCTCTCGTATTCACGATCGACGAGGTAGCCCTCCTCTTTCAGCCGCGAAATCAGGCCGACAACCGACCCGAAGCTGTCGAGCCCGGCGGCACAGCCGATGCGGTCGTTGCGTGGCGGATAGTGGTGGAAGATGATTGCCACCCGCCGCTCATCGTTTTTGAGCCACCGCAGCCGCCCCCAGTTGCAGGCGAGCCGTGCCAGCTTCTCGACCCGATCAAAAAGCGGCTGGTAGCGGCAGAGCAGCGCGCCGGTAACCGGGTCGATCTCGGCCTCTTCACGGGTTGCCACCGGCACCGAAATCAACGCACCGTCAAACTCCGGCTGGGCGGCGTTATAACTCACATCCATGCTCGGCATCCCCTGCTCCGAGCGCTCCCACTGGTCGCGTGTTCCCATTGAGACCATCGCCTGGAGAAACGGAACCCCGAGCCGGGCGAGCAGCCCTCTGTACTCGGGTGAGACGAGGGTCAGGCTGAAGAGCATCGGGTTGAGAAGCACATCGATTCGCGGTTTTCCGTCATCGAGAAAGAACGTATCGACCACATGGTCGGCGCCGTGATTGCCCCGGCTGGTCTCCTTGAAGCGGAGATGAAAAACCGGGATCACATTTGCTCCCTGAGCCTCGACCGCCCGAATCAGGGCATCGATAAAGGCGAGGTTGTTGTTGAGCCAGTACGTCTGATAAAACCAGATCCCGACGGTGATCCGCCCCGGCTTCACTCGCCTGCGAAGATAGTCGTCAAGCTCAATGTCAGCGGGCATATCGGGGTGGTAAATACCCTCGTTGCGCTGCTTGAGCGGCGGGCTGCAGTCGAGATTTTCAGCAAAGAGATGGTTGTAGAGACGGACGCAGAAGTTGTGGTAGTTGACCTGCCCTCCCCGTTCGAGATAGACGCGGCAGTCGTTCCACAGTTCACCGGCAAAGCCGGGGCAATACTTTTCGGCAGCGACCAGCGAGTCTTCATCACCCGAGGTCGGCTGGATATGGAGAAAGGGGCGCTTCTCTGCGGCAACACCGGCGAGCGCCTCCATCAACTGCGAAAAGAGCGGAAAGCTGACCGCACCGCCGTGGAGGGAGATGACAATGGCATCGCTGTCGAGACAGCTGCGCAGAAACGCGCTCTGCTCGGCCTCGTCAGAGAACTGCTCTCTGCTGCGGGCGATCACCTGCAACCTGCCGCCGTTTTGCTGAAACCTCCGCACCCCGAGTGAAAGCGAGCTCAGATCCATCGCACTCGCTGAAAACCAGGCGATACTCCACCGTCTCTGTTCACCCATCTCCGCCTCCATTGATTGCAGCGGCAATGAGTGCCGGCAGCTCGCTCAGCTTGTCGACACTGCCCCCCTCTCCACACTGAAACGTCGGTTTTCCAAGGCGTTTTGCCGCATCGACAAGGCGGGCGTTGGCGGCATAGATTCCACCACAGCTGCCGTTCATCGCAACCAGCGAGTCGCACCGGCTGATCAGCTCTTCGGCGCGCAGCAGGGCGGCCTCGGTTATCGGTTCGCCGGCAGCTGCTGCGACGATCTCTGCCCCGAGACTCTCGGCCACCGAGGTGTCGAGGTCGTTATCGTACAGCACTCCGGTTGCAACCGCGTAACCGCTCTTGGTCAGCAGCCGGTAGAGCACTGCCCCCTCCCCCATGCCGCCGAGAGCAAACACCCTGCCGGCACTGCCGTCACTCTGCAGCTCAAGCGAACCGATCCGGCTGTTGAAGGAGGCGCGGGTAAAATCGTAGAGGCGGGAGACCACCGCCGAGGTGAGGACCTCTTCCGGCGCACCCTGGTCGATGACGACGCCATCGCGGATCAGGATCACCTGGTCGGAGACCCTTGTGGCGATGTCAACATCATGCAGAGAGGCGATCACCGTGATCCTGCCGGTCGCACAGAGTTCGCGCAGAATCGACAGCACCTCCATCCGGTGTTTCAGGTCAAGATGGGAGGTCGGTTCGTCAAGCAGCAGCAGCTGCGGCTCCTGGGCAAGCGCCCGGGCGACGAGAACCTTCTGCCGCTCACCGTCGGAGAGGCTGGTAAACTCGCGCCCGGCGAGTTCTTCGCCATGAACCGCCGCCAGCGCCTCATTGACCGCCTCGCGATCCCTTTTTTTCAGCCGTCCGAGAAAATCGGTGTGGGGATAGCGGCCGAGGGCGACAAACTCAAAAACGGAAAAAAGCGGCGGCGTCACCCTGTCGGTGAGGACCACCGCCATCTTCACCGCCAGCTCCAGCTGGCGCAGGGTCGAGAGCGGGCGACCGTCAATCTCAACCGCTCCCGACACCGGCTGCAGATGGCGGGAAAGTGTCCGCAGCAGTGTCGTTTTTCCGGCACCATTGGGGCCGAGCAGCGAGGTGAACTGCCCCTCTGTAAACGAGCAGTTTACCCCGCTGAGGACAGCCTTTCCGCGGTAGCCGACCGCAAGATTTTCACAGCGGAGGACAACCTTTTTCTGACTCATAGTTTCACCTGCCTTTTGAGAAGCAGAGCGATCACCACCGGCGCGCCAAAAAGCGCGGTCACCGCCGAAAGCGGCAGTTCCACCGGCGGGATCAGACTGCGGGCGGCGAGATCACACAGCGAGGTGACCAGGCCGCCGAGAAGAAGCGAGGCGGGGATCAGTATCCGGTTGTCGGAGGTTGAAAACAGCATCCGCGCCATATGCGGGACGGCAAGACCGACAAAGGCGACCGGTCCCGCCATCGCGGTCACCATTCCGGCAAGAGTGCACGAGGCGAGCAGCAGCAGCACCCGCAGCCTGCGCACGCAGATACCCATCGACAGTGCGTACTCTTCGCCGAGCAGCAGCGCGTTCAGCGGCTTTGCCAGCAACAGGACGAGCAGCAGAAGTGCGCCACCCAAAAACAGCAGGATGTTGATCTCTTCCCACCTGAATCCGGAAAAGGAGCCGAGCCCCCAGAGAACAAAGCCCTTAATCTGCTCTTTTTCGGCAAACGCTGTCAATACCGCGGTCGCCGAATGGCAGAGGTAACCGACCATCAGCCCGACGATCAGCACCGTCACCCCGCTTCGCAGCCGGGCGGCAACTGCAACGACAAGCGCCATCACCAGCCCGGCACCAACAACCGCGGCAACAGTGGTGGTAAACGGGCCGATCAGCTGCAGACGCACGGTGACACTGGTGAGCATCACGACCGAGACCATCAGGGTTGCTCCCGAAGAGATGCCGAGAACAAAGGGGCCGACAATCGGATTGCGAAAATAGACCTGAAGCAGCAGCCCGGAAACCGAGAGCAGACCGCCGCCGACAAGCGTTGCGATCGCCCGGGGAAGACGGAGTTTCCAGACAATAACCCCGGCGGTGGTACTGTCGGCGTCGACCAGGAGGGTCCAGACATCACCCGCTGTGAGCGGAGTCGACCCGGAGCAGACGCTGACAAGCGCCACCCCCGGCCAGAGGAGGACAAGGATCAGAAAGACCCCACAAAGCACTGCTCTGCTGCCGTCGATCTGCACCATCACTTCTCCTCCCCGGCGGTGGCTGCCGGCTCACGATCGGGCAGCTCCTGAAAATATTTCAACGTGTAGCCGGGATAGAGATCGGGATGGAGGATCGCGGCAATTTCGGTAAAAATTTCATCGAGTTTATCACCGGACTGGCTGTAGTGCGGCAGCGGCGCATAGACTCTGCCTTCAGGGCCGAGGGGTTTGATCCCGGCGAGCAGAGGATGGTTTTTTCTCAGCGCCTCTTTCGAGGTCGCCCCGGTCTTCGGGGTCCGGTAGGTGAAGTAGATCGTTGCCTGCTCGCCGCTGTAGAGAAAACGCTCCATCGAGATCTCGATGCACGAGGTGCCGTAAACATCTTCAAAGAGGTAGTCGGAGTCGACCAGCCCGACCAGTTCACCGATCCAGGCGTTGCCCGGCTCGACAAGCACCCGTTTTTCATACATATCTCCCCAGATCACTTTGGACTCACCGGAACTGCCGCCGGTACGCCGGCGGATCTCCTTCAGGCTGTCACTGACCCGGGCGAAACAGGCCGCGGCCTCTTTCTCTCTGCCAAAAAACGGAGCGAGAAACTTGACATAGCTCATCCGCGCATTCAGGCACATCGCAACCGGGGTCGAGGTGATCACCACCGGAATACCAAGCTCGGTCATCATCGGAATAATCGACGGATCCCAGGTCAGAACAAGCTCCGGCTGCTGCCGTTTCACCGCCTCGTAGTCAATCCCCGGGGAGCTGCCGATCCAGACCGTCCGTCCCGACGCAAAGCCCTCTTTGACATCGTCGACATACCAGCGCTCTGCCGGCGTTGTCGACCCGACGAGGGTCTGAAGCTCACCGAGGATCTTCAGGGTTGCGACATCAAAGCTGCTGTAGGCGACCACCCGTTTCACCGGCGTCCGCACCACCATCTCCGGCGGGAAACCGGCCGGTGCCGGCTCGCCACGGGGAACAAGGGCAAGCTCCCGCCCCGCACCATCACGGGCGACAGTGAGGGTCGGGCTCTTGACGGTGATCGAAAATCCGCCGATCCGGAGAAACGATCGCTTCTGGTCGCCCTCTGCCGACGGTGGCCCGGAATCACACCCCTGAACCACAATGATCCCCAGAAGAACAGCAGCAACTGCTAAATATTTCATGATTTTCTCCTCGCAGAGAGACCGAGTCTGAGCGGCAGGTACCAACACAGAGCGACAAGACAGACCGCCATCCCGGAAAAGGTGAGGAAAACACCGGGATCACGGCGGGCATCGACAACGATATACTTCGTGGCATTCATCCCCTTTTTGCTCCGGGGGTTGAAACGCTGCATGAAAAATGACCAGCCGCCAAAAAAGACCGGGCTGTTCATCGCAACAGTTTTCCGTACCGCACCGCCGTCACCGCTGCGCAACTCAAGATCGGCGGTGGCATCGACGTAGCGCCCGGCAAAGGCCTCACATTTGCCGGTAAAGGCTTGCAACTCGATCTTTTTGACTGCAAGGGTAATATCCGTTCCCGGAACCGGCGTGGTCCCGCCGTCAACGACAACAAGCCCGGCATGGACTGTTGACATCGTGTAACTGAGCAGATATCCGCCGGGAATGAGTACCATCGCCAGATGGACAAGATGGATCGAGAGCCGGAACCGCACCCCTCTCTCCCGCAGCCCCGGCGCTGAATGGACCAGCCTTGTCA
>PDWI01004095.1_pt1 | contig 28236 bp, 22 predicted proteins | sample 1430891 | NCBI WGS metagenome assembly PDWI01 (sample SAMN01162508, study PRJNA174530) | Oral metagenome, whole genome shotgun sequencing project. | biome: Marine environment; feature: Marine mammal; material: Swab sample of the gingival sulcus; isolation source: swab sample of gingival sulcus... | reverse complement strand
CTAAAATTTTCTCTACAAATGTTTTTCCCATAACAAATCGATGTAAAATTTGGGACTAAAGTTATAAAATAGAGCCTAAAAAACAAAAAGACCGTTTGATAAAGTTAAAATCAAAACACAAGCTAAGTTCACATTAAACAACTAGACCCCAAAGATTTTAAACCTTTGGGGTCTTTTTTAGATATATTATTGATTACTCCTAATTAATATTTAGATGTAATCTTAAAAAAACGTATTACTTGATCTGATTTAAAGCGTAGTCAATATCAGCAATAATATCTTCTACGTTTTCGATACCGATAGAGTAACGGATTAAGTCGTCAGTAATATCTGCTGCAATTCGGTCTTCCTTAGAAAGTCCGGCGTGCGTCATGGATGCAGGATGCTGAATCAAACTTTCAACACCACCTAAAGAAACGGCTAACATAGCCAACTTAACATTGTTCATTACTGTTTTACCGGCTTCTAAACCTCCGTGAACACCGAAAGAAATCATACTACCGAATCCGTTCATTTGTTCTTTTGCTAATTCGTGTTGCTCGAATGATTTAAGTCCCGGATATTTAATCCAGCTTACCTTAGGGTGCTTCTCTAAGAACTCTGCTACTTTTTGTGCATTTTCTTGAGCTTTTTGTACACGAAGTGTTAAAGTTTTTACCCCTCGAATTACTAAATAGGCTTGATGAGGATCCATGTTTCCACCCATCATTACCATAGACTTACGAAGTTTAGCATATACATCTTCGTTTTTGGCAACTACAGCACCTCCTACAATATCAGCGTGTCCGTTGATAAATTTAGTAAGAGAGTGTAAGACTATATCTGCACCTAAATCAAGCGGCTTTTGAAGAACAGGACTTGAGAAAGTGTTATCTACACAAACTAAAATGTTATGTTTATGAGCAATCTCACAAGCTTTTTTAATGTCGGTAAGCTGAATAGTAGGGTTTGCAGGAGTCTCTAAATACAACAATTTTGTGTTAGGGCGAATTGCTTTTTCAATGTTGCTGATATCAGAAGTGTCGATATAAGAAGACTCAACTCCATAATCGGCAAAAATACTCTCCATAACCGCTCTACTAGGACCGTAAACAGCTCCGGTGCTAATCATATGGTCTCCCTGCTTTAATAAAGCTGTATAAACAGTCGTTACAGCTGCCATTCCGGATAAAAAGGTTAGCTCCGTGGTCTGCATTTTTAAAAGCAAAGGTAGAAGTCTGATAAATAGGAGTTACCGCACTTCCATTAGCGTCTTCAAAATCTCCGGCATGAACGAGTTTAGTGTCAAAACCTAACTTTCTTGTATCCATTTTATTTGTAATTTATGTGTTTAAAATTTAAAACTTCAAAGGTAATAATAATGATGTAATTTTACTTTTAAAAAAGACAAATTAACATTTAAGCAGATGTTCAAAATAATGAGAGAAAGAAACGGAATCTTTATACGCAAAAAAGCAACCTCCTTTGAAGTTGCTCTTTTAGGCTTTTTGAGAAATTTTTTTGTTATTTGCGTATGGATTGACGGACTTTGTATTTTTTGTGAGTCTTATTTTGTAGAGCATCTCAAGAAATACACACCAAATGTATAACAATGTTTTCATACCATTTTGGACTAATATACAATCGGTAACTTTCAGTTTATATATGGTTGCTTTTAAGCAATAAGTGGTATTTTTTTATTTTTTTAGACTATTAGGTGCAAAACTCAACCCAAGAGATGTGTGTAAATTATTGTTTTACAGTTTTTTAGATTTTATTTGAGCGTGCTAAGATAAACGTTTAAGTCAAATTCAGGTTATTAAATCAATATATTTGGAAAGGAAGTTAAGTTCAGTGATTAAAAAAATGTACTTTTACCAAAAAATATAAGATATGGAGTTTGAAAACGGAAGAGTCATCTTAAATTATATGAAGATAGAAGGGATTTTGCTTGTTGCCTTTGGAAGTTTGTTTAGTCTGGCTTTCTTAGATGTGTATCAAAACCCTTATTTGCCTTTGGAGAATTATCAGTATGGCATTTTAATTTTTCTAATTTTTGTACTTGGTGGATACCTTTGGCATAGTTTATACCACACTTATATTTCATTTAACTCAAAGTCGGACACCATTGTTATTAAGTACTTTAGGTTGATGCCCAAAATTATTAAGCCGAAACCTAAAATGATTAAAATCCCGAAAAGTTCGTATGTAAAATATGAGATTAAGACCTCTTATTTTGGAAAAAGAAAAGCCTTGTACTTATTTCAAAAAACGGCTAAGGGAGTTGTTAAATACCCTCCGATATATATCAATTCTTTGAACGATACGGAAATGTATAAACTCAAACAGGCCTTAAAGTTCTAAAGTGAAAATTGATCAAAACTTAAAATACCTAATTGCACTCAGCCTTGTTTCGGGGATTGGCAGCATCCGTTCGAAGCAACTTATGGCTCATTTTGGAAGTGCGGAGGCGATTTTTAAGGCTTCAAAATCATCTCTAAAAAATATTCCGGGATTTGGTAACTTCTTAGTCAGTAAGATTTTTGAAAAAGATTATCTTGCCGAAGCAGAAAAGGTTTTGACATTTGTCGATAAGCACAATATCAATATTTTATCGTATCTAAGTAAAGATTACCCTATTCGGCTAAAGCAGTGCGAGGATGCCCCTTTAATTGTATATCAGAAAGGGAAACCCATACAAGACGACAAGGTGTTTATTAGCGTTGTGGGAACGAGAAAAGCCACCGAGTATGGCAAACATTATTGTCGCAAAATAATTGAAGACTTGAGTCTTTCCGGCTTTAAACCGGTCATTGTAAGCGGACTTGCTTATGGCATAGATGCTTGTGCTCATAAATCGGCTTTGGAGTTTGGTTTGGAAACCATTGCTGTTTTGGGTCATGGATTGGATAGAATATACCCATCAAGACATAAGGATTTGGCGAAAAGTATTATCAAGTCGGGAAGTTTAATAACTGAATTTCCACAAGGAATCTTTCCGGCAGGGAGTAATTTTGTAAGTCGAAATAGAATTGTAGCGGGCTTGTCGGACTTAACCATTGTTGCTCAGTCGTCCGAGAAAGGAGGCTCTCTAATTACGGCAGATTTAGCTTTTGGGTACAACCGCGAAGTGATGGCGATTCCCGGACGGATTGGCGACAAAACCTCGAAAGGTTGCAATTGGCTGATTAAAACGAATAAAGCATCTATGTTGGAAAGCGTTGAGGATATCATCCGTTTGATGAATTGGGATGTCGCGAAACGAAATAACCCGGCAGTTCAACTAAGCCTTTTTGAAGATTTAAGTCCCGAACAAAAACAGTTATTCGAGTGGCTCAAAGAGCACGACGAAAGTAGCATTGATGAAATCAATCAAAAATCGGGTTTAAATAAACACCTTATTCCGGCATTGTTGTTAGACTTAGAATTTATGAACTTGCTAAAAATATTACCCGGAAAAAAATATAAAACATTATAAAATCAATGGTTATGAACAGAGTTTTACTTATTCTATTATCGTTAATATTTGGCTTATTGACCGCTTGTCAATCTTCTTCCGAAAAAACAGAACAAGAGGAAACAACACAGCAAGAAGTGATACAAGAGGAAATCCCTATTGAGGAGGTAGAAGAAGCGATGGATAAAATGAGCAAAGAATTGGAAGCTGTTGTTGAGGAGATTAAACAGGAAGAGGAAACCTCGAAAGATAGCTTGTAAAACACAAATGCTAAAGGTTAAGTCTTTTTTATACAGCTTTTTATGGGCTGTTGCTATTTTATTGCTTAGTACATTAAGTATCAGCACTCCGCAAACAGAAGTGCTTAAAATTCCGCATTTAGATAAGGTCGTTCATTTTAGCTTATACTTTATATGGACAAGTATTTTAATGTGTGAATTAAGTCGGACTTCTTATAAACGAACAAAAGCAAATATTGTTTGGGTCATTGCCGGTGTTACTTTGTATGGTGTTCTGATGGAGTTTTTGCAATTGACAACAAATCCAAATCGAACCGCTGATGTATGGGACGCTCTGTTTAATACTTTGGGGAGTATTATGTCCGTGATTGCGTATTCGAACATCAAGTCTTTTAGACAACTACTTAATTTCTTGTTGTACACTTGGTAAAAATTGAGTGCGATTTAATTTTTAATCACAGCATCAGATTAATATATTTTCAGTACATTTGATACCCATAAGGTTATGTATAAACTTAAAAAAATATGAAACGTTTTTTATCTTTAGTTGCTTTAATTAGCATTAGTATTTCATCTTTTTCGCAAGGGGCTGTTCAGTCCGTAATGGAACAGAAAAACGAGGCTTTTGATGTATATTGCGGAACACATTTTTTAACAAAGCAAATCGAGAAGCGTAATCAAGGGTTTATAAAAGCTTCGAACGAAATGCTTAAGCAAATATCTTTTGAAAAATTGCAAAAAACGAGTACGGATGATGATATTATTTACACGATTCCTGTTGTTTTTCACGTTGTTTATAACAACGAAGAAGAAAATATTCCGGACTCGGTTATTTTTAATCAAGTGGAATTATTAAACATAATGTTTCGTCGCCAAAATGCGGATACCGTTAATCTGAGAGAGGTCTTTTTACCATTTGTGGGGGATGCTAAAATTGAATTTCAGTTGGCAGATACTGACCCACAAGGCAATCCCACCAATGGAATTGTAAGAACCTATACCGACATAAGCAATTTTGGAGGTATTTTACCTTATGGACAAGGACAAAATGTAGAAATAGCACAATGGGTTAGCGATAGTTTAATGTTCAATATGTTTAGGCTTACAGAAACTGAACAAGGTGGAGACAGCCCTTGGGATCAGACTCGTTATCTTAATATTTGGACTGGAGACTTACGCATATTCGAACCTCAATTTAACAATCTGGAAGAAGTTGTCTTTTTGGCTTTAGCAACACCTCCTATACCACATCCCAATTGGCCAAATGAAGTGGTAGAGCCTTTTATTCAGTTTAACCAAGGTGTTTTGGTACATTACTTAAATGTAGGGGGAAATAACCCTTATCAATACTCTTATCCTTACAGTGCTTATAATGGGCTGGTAAACAAAGGGAAAACATTAGTTCACGAAATAGGGCATTATTTAGGACTTAGACATATTTGGGGAGATGGCGATTGCAGTATGCACGATTATATTTGGGACACGCCCAATGCGACTAATCATGCCCAATTTACCTGTAATCCAAATGCTAACACTTGTATAGACTCTATTAATGGTATGGATTTACCCGATATGATAGAAAATTATATGGATTATGCTTCTTCGGACTGTCAGAACTCTTTTACTTTAGGACAGATAGAAGTGATGAGGGAAGTTTTATCGTCTCACAGACCAGAGTTGTCCCTTGGTTATTTGAATAGTGTTCCACCTTGTAGTCAGTTTTTTATTTACCCTAATCCTGCCCGAGAGAAGGTTTTGGTAGAAATCCCTGACGATGTTGAAAAATTACATCTGACAATCTTCAACGATAAGGGACAAAAACTGATGGAGCAATCGTACCAAAAATCTCGCACCATATTTGTAGATTTACCATACAAAGGTTTGTTTTTATTCAAATTTTCTTACGACAATAGTCAAGAAACATTTAAAGTCATTCGCTTATAAACTAATCTTTACAAGATGAATCGGCTTTTTGTAATCTCCAAAAACAATCTGAAATTAGCTTTGTTTCTTGTTTCGGTATTTTTGGCTTTTTACATTGTCCCTGAGGTGTATAGCCGATATTTAAGGTCTAATTTTCATCCCAAGATTTGGGTGCATCGGGTCAATAGTATTGAAAAATATCAAGAGGTTCAAAATCAATTTAGCGGTGTAGAATTAGACTTGGTGTTTGATACTTTAAAAAACTGTTTCGATATTAATCACCCTCCGGAAAAGTCTATCAACTTAACACTATCGGAGTTTTTAGAAGCTAAGCAAGATTATACTAATTTTGGTCTTTGGTTAGACTTTAAGAACTTAACACCTTCCAATGCACAAGCATCATTAAACAGGCTCGACTCTTTGATGTTGACTTTCAAAATAAACCTATCTAATGTGATTGTAGAATCTCCAAGCCCTCTTCTATTAAAGCCTTTTGCTGAGATAGGTTTTAAAACCTCATATTATTTACCCAAAAATATTTCAGAATTGGGGCAGAAAGAGTTAAAGACTCAAATCAACTTTGTTGAGCGGCTAAAAACATCAAAAGCGATTTGTTTTATATCTTCCAACATTAGAGATTATGAGTTTATGAAAAAATATTTTCCTAATACAAAAATTATTACTTGGTCAAGCGAAACTATTAATGGGGGTGTTGGTTTTAAGGTTTTGAATAACAATGAAATAAAAAATGTCTTGAAGGATAGGGATGTCGCAGTGGTGCTTTTTGTTTACAATGCAAAGGTCGGTAATCGATAAATATATTCGTTTTATTTTTGTTGATTTAATGTTAATAAATTTTGCATTTTTTAGATAAAGGTTTATATTTGCTCTCCAGACGCATAATATTTTTTGACAAGGAGCCGAGTTCATTGATTATAAAAAAGGCATAACGAAGCCCTTATTAAGCTATAGGGTTTGTCGTAGGTGAATAAATGATATTTTTTGTGTGTTTTTGAGAACGGAGAATTAAAAAAGTTTTCTTTAAGTTAAGATATAAGGCAAATAAGGAATGATAAGATTTTTACACTACTTATATTCAAATATAACAAAAAACCTAAATAACTCAAGTTACGCTTGGCGTTTTTTTCTTGTCTTATTGTTAGGGCTTAACAGCTTCTCGGGATTTGCACAAAACGAAGCAGGAACTGATGCTTGGATTGGGCATGTGTATGATAATATGGACTTTACCAACTATAAGGGAACTATCGAAGAAACAGAGGAGTTCGATGAATCTTTCCCCATCCCATTTCAAACTTTGGAAGGAGCTTCGGTTACGGCATCCACTTTTTCTGTTAGATTTCGTATGAATTCTACCCGTAGAGCCATTTGTATTGTTGATATAGGAAGTGATGACGGAAGCCGTTTGTTTGTAGATAATGTTGCGGTTTTTGATGACTGGTACGATCACGCTTTTTTTTATAGAAGGGATCAGTTAATTAACCTAAATGGAAGTAGTGAGCTTGTGCTTGAATATTACGAAAGGTGGGGAGGGAACAGAGTTGCTTTTAGAAATTTAGAGGTCTTGATAGATAATCAAATATATGGGGATTGTACATACAACGGCTTAATTGTTAGAGGGAGAGGCTACCAAGATTTGCCCGCTGGGTTTCAAAAAGTGGGAACGGGATTTCAATGGGCGTATAGCACAAGTAGTGATGGAACCGGGTTAACAGATATTCCGGGAGCTACGGAACAGAACTATAGCCCCGACTTTACACAAGCCCCTTTTAATAGTGGAGCAACTTACTATTTCTATAGAAAAGTAACCATGACAAAATCCTCACCAAATCGCAGAGTAACCTATCCTTCTGGAAATATTGTTAATATATCGAACGCTGTAGAAGGCTATAGTGGTATATGTTGCTCAACAGGTTTGGATAGCGATGGAGACGGTATTGCAGATTTATGCGATAAAGACGATGATAACGATGGTATTTTGGACATGGATGAACAGAGTTTAACAGATTGTACCCATACGGTAGCGGGAGACTCTTCTATGTTTGATTTTGAAACAGCTACTATTGGTAAAAAAATACCGAAATGGTATGTGCAAAATATTTCCGGTTTAGGGGAATTAATATATGCTCATAATAAACATTCTCAGTATAATTCTTATAGTGATGTGGGGGCGATAGAACAATCTGCAGGACCTGATGGAACCCTAACAAAACTTATTAATGTTAACGCAGGAACTCTTACAAGCTCGGGGCATATGTCTTCGTTTACACCAATTACTAATGTCGATTTGACACATGAGATTATTGTTGCTTACGGTGATTTTAAATTGAATGGAAACTCAACAGGAAATGAAGCTGGTATTTCTATAGGACAAAATGAACGTGATCCTATTTGGTCTGATGATGACCCCTCTGGTCCGGATGCTGTTTTTGCATATACTTTTGGTAGAATATTGGTAAGAGAACCTAACTCATCCCCTTATGACTTTAATTGGGATCGGTCGGCAGGGTGGTATCATCAAGAAGTAACTTTTTATGTAGAAAATGGTAACTTAAAACTGATTAATAAAGTTTGGAAATATGATGCTGCCGGTAACCTAACAAACCCGGAAAATTCAGGAGTTCTTGACTTAGGTGCGATTTCGCAATATTCTTGGATTAATGATGCCTCCATTTATTTTTCAGCAGATTATATAGTTGATAATATAGGAAGAAAAATCATATATTGTGATACAGATGAAGATGATGTTCCTAATTATTTAGATTTAGACTCCGATAATGATGGTTGTGTAGATGCTATGGATGGGGGAAGTAACGATAGTTCAGATCCTATTACAGAGGATGATTTAGTTTCGGCGAATGTCCTTTTATCCGTTGGTAACGGCTCATCGGCAAATAGCGAAAACCTTTGTGCAGCATCGGCTTGTATCGATGCTGATGGGGTTCCAAGTTCGGTAAGTGGAAGTCAGTCGGTAGGAGACTCTAAAACAGCGGGTCAGCTAAGCATTACGACTCAGCCTACAGATTTGACAATTTGTGAAAATGACAACGCTGCTTTTACAGCTGTACCCGGTAATGCTCGAATAACTACATCTTTCAACGCCGACCATACACCCAATTTTTCTGCAGGGACTACAGAAGATGTTAATTACCAATGGATGGTATATAATTCTATAACTTCCAGTTGGGAAGATATTGCCGGAGAATCCGGAACGGTTAGTGGAGGAACGGCTGTCACCTTAAATTTAGGAGTGCAAAACGATTTTACTAATGACGGTAAAAAATATAGACTTAAGCTGACATCTGCAAATATGCCTTGTCCATTCTACTCTGATGAGGTAACGCTTGTAGTTAGTGATGTTTCTAATAATATTAACTCATCTAATGGATTTAAAGGGGGGAATATTTGCAAAAACGGACAAGGTGTATTGACATTTAATGCCGTTAATGACGGGCTGTTTCCTTATACCATAAAATACAGAGACGAAGATAATGGTACAATTCATACACAAGTAATTAGTAGTGATGCTGCTGAAAGTTTTAATGTTGCGACCAATCCTACAACAGTAGGGACACATACATATACATTGCTTTCTATCGAGAACAAGAATGGGTGTGAACGCACGAGCGGTTTTGGTCGTACGACTGCAAAAATTATTATACGAGAAGACCCAGCTTTGGTTATAAGCATGTCTGTAAACCAGCAAGTAGCCTGTCAAGGAGGAGCCTCACCAAGCATTACATGTCATAATTCAGATCCCAAAGAAGTTAAAGTAACTTACAATATTAATGGAGGAAGTAACCTTACAATAAATGTTAACGGTAATAGTTCTACCACCTTGTCGGTGCCAACATCATCTACGGGATTATTTATTTATACAGCAACAAGTGTGGAGTACGTCAGTGCCCCAAATTGTGCGTCGAATATCAATATGTCGAAGTGTTTTGTTATCTTCCCGGAAAATACAACAGCTCCTACCGTAAACGGCGGTTTTGGACCTATCGTCGTAACTGAGCCACCTGCTGTTTCGGGTTTTGTTGTGGAGTATAGTTTCGACGACGGAGTTACTTGGGGAGCAAACACACCACCTACTGCAGATAATTGCTCGGGTTATAAAATTAAAACAAGATACCGATTTACAGGAACTTGTGCAGGAATATCTACAACAGCTTGTGCTACGTCCAATGCCACAACAAGAATCGTGGACAATACCGATCCTGTTTTTACGACTCCTGCCGACCAAGCGTTTTGTGTCAATCATATTACGCAGGCGAGTTTTGTAAACACGACCGATGGAGATGTAAATAACCCTCCCGATTACTATGAATTTTCAAATGGAGAAACTGTTTTAGACCTTACTAATATTACAGATAATTGTTGTACAACCGGTAATACTATATCGTGGGCTATTACACCGCAAAGTAATGGAGTTTCTATTAGTGGAACGGGACAGCCTTCGGCGAGTATAGGCGGTAAAAGATTATGGTTAGATATATCATCTACCAATCCGAAATCGTCTTATACAGAAAAAATATATACTATAACTTATACGGTTACGGACTGTCATAACAATAGTACCACCGAAACAAAAACAATTACGATTAAACCAAGACCAAAGATTTTGAATTAAATTATAATTAATAACCTTAAATTTTTTAAAAAATGAGAAAGTTTATTTTTTTAACAGTGATGGCATTTTTTGCAGGAAGTGCAAGCGTGAATGCTCAATGTGTCGAGAACGAGTTACATCCGGCAGCGGGAGTTCCTCACACATATCAAGTATCAATTAGTAACGCAAACGGCTACGATGCGGATGGTGTTTACCAATGGTATATTACTCAAGATGCTGCAGATTTACTTAACGGTGCGGTTGTGGCTGACGGAACCGGCTTTGATGTAACAGCTGCTTCTGCAACATTATCTGCGTATAACTCAACAGGTAACGATACTAAGAATGCTTTAGAGTTAACTTGGCAGACAAGTGCACTTGTTAATGGAAACAATTATTACTTAGTATTAAAGTACACAGAAAACAATGGTACTTGTGATGCGATGAATATGAAAGTAATGAAGATTGAGCCTTTAAACCAGTTTAAACTTGCGATTAAGCCTGTTAAAGCGGATTTCTCAGACTTTACAGGAAATGCTGAAGTTTGTGCTGCTGATGTAGATGGTGCTTCTTACAATGCTGTGGCAGATAGAGTGACTTATACTTATGGTGAAAACACAATTTACTACAAAGTTACAGCCAGTGGTTTCGCCGGACAATGGAAGCCTCAAATTAAATTACCGGCTTTAGCAGGTGCAGGACAAGCTTATGTTTCGGCTGAATGGAGCCCTAATAACGGTACAGATTGGTATGATTTTGATGGTTTAGCAACTACCGGAGCGGCTCAGGAACTTACATCAAATACTTTAGCGACTATTCCTGCGACAACAACTGCTGACTATATTTACAGAGTTGTTATTGATAACGAAAGATTCGAAACTTTATCGAACCAGACTTTAAATGTTGGAACAGACGGTACTTACGGAGGAGCAACTAACGACAGTTTAAATGACAAAAAAGATGACTGTTCTGCTGACGAGGCTGCATTTGCTGATAACGATGATTATACGATTATGGCTCGTCCGGAGGTAACTGCAACTTCTGGAGGATTTATACAAGAAATACACTAAAAAAACACTTTTCTCATAGATATATACATTTCTTCCTCAGGCAAAGTCTTGAGGGAGAAATGTTCAGAGAAATCTATATGAGAACAATTTATTCATAAGTAGCCTTATATAAAAATTTATAAATGTTAAGTAAAGTTCACATAAGAGTTTTAGGCTTATTGTTTATATTGCTGTTGGGAGGTGTGCATAGTGTTTATGCACAACTAACAGCCAATGTAGATGATATAACGACTTTGTCTGTACAAAATGTTCCGGGCGAAACTTACGTTTGGGAGTTGTACGACACTACTGTCGTGAATTTTGCTACTATACCGGGTAATTGCCCCAATACCAAAGCCGTATTTATGAATGGAAATACAGGTGCATCGGTAGATGTAAAATGGCTTAAAAAAGGGGTGTATTTCTATAAGATTATTGTGCAAGGAGCAGGAGGTTGTTCCAATAATATTAAAATAGGCAAAATAAGAATTAGAAACCCATTGCCGATAGAGTTGTATTCGTTTACAGCTAATGCCCAATCCGATGGAACTGTTTTGTTGGAGTGGAAATCGGCAGTCGAAATCAACAACGACTACTATACCGTTTACAAATCGAAAGACGGGCTCACTTGGGAAATGTGGGAAAATGTAAAAGGAGCTGGAAATAGTACGGTGGAGCAAGTATATCAATTGATAGATGATGAGCCGAATTCTCCTATTACTTATTATAGGTTAAGTCAGACCGATTTCGACCGTACAACCAACGAACTCGGTATTCGTTACGTTGAAATGTCGGGAGCTATACAAAAGGAGTTTGAGCCATTGTTGGCTTATCCAAACCCAACCACCGGAAAAATAACTATAAGAGGAAAATATAAAGATTTAAGAAGCCTGAAGGTTGTTAATCTATTAGGTGTTAATCTTGTTTCAGAAGTTCATTTGACAGTCGTTTCGGAACAAGAAATCCGCCTCGATTTAAGTGCTGTGCCTGTGGGTGTGTACTTAATTCATATCGACGACGAAATTATAAAGGTAGTAAAACAATAAACAGAATATATATTTAGACCTCAAGGATTATTAAAATCTTTGAGGTCTATTTTTTTGTTTGTAATATTCTGTTGATCAATGATATGTTGTTTGTTAGGCTGATATGGGATTGCGAGAGGCTTTGCTGACAGAATCAGAGAGTTAGCTCTGGAATAAGCTAAATTTTACCCCGAGTTTACGTTAAACATTTTCTAAAACAATAAATTGATGTGTTTGTTTCGCAATAAAAACTTATAAAACAGAATAAGTTTGTAACTTTGTCGCTTGTTTTATTGGAAAACAAATTATCATTCGTGAAACATAAACTGATTATCGTTATATTACTCCTATTCCAAGTTACTTTGTTAGCTCAAAAAAGGGCTTTGGTGTACGGTAAAGTAAGCACCGACAAAGGTTTAGGTGTTGACCTCTATAATATAGCTATTATGGGCTATCCGGGAGGAACAACAACTAACACTAAAGGGAGTTACGAGTTAACAGTTCCTGCCGATACTACGATACGAATTGTGTTTACACATCTCGAGTACAAAACCGTCGAAAAAACATTAAAAATAGGAAGTGGGGAACGTTTTAAGCTAAATATTATTGCTAAAAGAAATGTCAACACTTTAGAAACTGTAGTTGTTCGCAACGAAGAGGAGCGACACTCAAGCGTTACCAGACTAAACCCTAAGACCATAGAATCTTTACCTAATTCATCGGGGGGGATTGAAGCTCTTATTAAAACTTTACCGGGAGTGGTCTCGAACAATGAGTTAAGTTCCCAATACTCTGTTCGAGGAGGTAATTTCGACGAAAACCTTATTTATGTTAATGATATTGAGGTGTATAAGCCTCAGTTAATTCGTTCGGGAGAACAGGAGGGGCTTAGTTTTATCAATCCGGATATGATTGAGTCCGTCAATTTCTCGGCGGGAGGATTCGAGGCTAAGTATGGCGATAAAATGTCTTCGGTACTTGATATTAAATATAAACGCCCTAAGAGTTTTAGTGCAAGCATTTCGGCAAGCCTTTTGGGAGCATCGGCTCATATTGCAGGAATTGACAAGTCTAACCGTCTTACCCATTCTACAGGTATTCGTTATAAAACATCAAGATATTTACTTAATTCTTTAGATACCAAGGGCGATTATTTTCCTAAATACTTTGACTTCCAAACATTTATTAGCTACGATATTGATGAGTTTCAGCAAATTGGGTTTTTGGGAAACATTTCAAGAAACACCTTCAATTTAGAGCCAACAAGCCGAAGAACAACCTTTGGAACGGTGAATCAAGCCTTAGGGCTAAATATTTATTTTGAAGGGCGAGAAGTCGATTTTTATAACACGCTTTTAGGTGCTTTAAGTTACACTTACAAAAAGAATAAGAATCGCTTAAAGTTAATAGCATCAAGTTATTATACGCATGAGAGGGAGTCTTTCGATATTTTAGGTCAGTATTACTTAAATGAGCTGGATAAACAACTTGGTTCAGAAACCTTAGGGGATAGTTTAACGAATGTTGGAGTTGGTTCTTATTTAGACCATGCCCGTAATAAGTTCAATGCTTATGTCAACAGCATCAAGCATATTGGCGAAAGAAAACAAGGCAATCACTTGTTGAGTTGGAGTGCTAAATATCAGCACGAAGTTATTTTTGACCGTGTAGATGAATGGCAAACTCGTGATTCGGCAGGATATTCTTTGCCTTTTCCCGATACAGTTGGGTATTACCCGGGCTTTGTTCCAATGGCAAAGCGTCGGAGTAGCGAAAACAGCTTGATTTCTAATAGACTTAGTGCTCATATTCAAGACTCTTATAGATTGAGAATAGATTCGGCAGATTTGTTTTTAACTGCAGGTATTCGTGCCAATTATTGGGATTTTAACAAGCAATTTTTTGCGAGTCCAAGAGCCACTTTGGCTTTTCGACCCAACTGGAAACGAGATTATATGTTTCGTTTTAGTATCGGCTCGTACTATCAGCCTCCTTTTTTTAAGGAGTACAGAACGCAGGATGGCTCTCTAAATAAAAACATCAAAGCTCAAGAGTCTTATCATTTTGTTTTGGCAAGCGATTATAATTTTACGCTTTGGCGTCGTCCCTTTAAGTTTGTTACAGAGCTTTATTATAAGCGGTTAAGAAACCTTATTCCTTATACTGTTGAGAATGTACTTATTCGTTATTACCCAAATCAAGTGGCTCACGGTTATGCCGGAGGGGTTGATTTTAGAATTTTCGGAGAATTTGTTCCGGGAATTGATTCTTGGGCAAGTGTTTCGTTCTTAAAATCGGAAGAAGACATTGTGGGCGATGGGTACGGTTATATTGCCAGACCAACTGATCAGCGGTTTAATGCATCTATTTATTTTCAAGATTATTTACCCAAATTTCCGAATTATAAGGTGCATTTAACCTTATTCTATGGGACGGGGTTGCCTTTTGGACCTCCTAACTCTCCACGTTACAAGCAAACGGGTAGAATTCCCGATTATTTTCGTACGGATGTAGGGTTTACGGCTATTTTAAAAGATAAAAACACAAAAATATCCGATAAGAGTTTGTTTAAACATTTTAAAACGATACTTTTAACTGCTGAGATATTTAACTTGATGGATAGAAGTAATACCGTTTCTTATGTTTGGGTAACCGATATTTACAATAGACAATATGCAGTACCAAATTATTTAACGGGGATTCGTTTTAATGCTAAATTAACATTTAAGTTTTAAATGATTAAGGTTTTACATATCGTTAATAGGTTTAACTTAGGAGGGCATATTTATAAATCGCTGTATCTTGCTAAGTTTCTACCGGAAGATTACCAAACACTTGTTGTAGGAGGTATTCATACCGAGGAGGAAGAAAGTGCAGAGTTTATTTTCAAAAAAGAAGGGGTCGATTTTATATTGATACCCGAAATGAGTAGAAATATTAGCTTTAAAGATGATATCAAAGCGTTTTTTAAACTCTTAAAGGTTATTCGCGAATTTAAGCCCGATATTGTTCATACACACGCTTCTAAAGCCGGTTTATTAGGTCGATTAGCTGCATTTCTTTGTCGTACACCTATTATTGTACATACCTTTCACGGACATGTTTTTCATTCTTATTTTAGCAAATGGAAAACGAAGGTTTTTATTTCTATCGAAAAGGTAATGTCAGCATTGTCTACGGCCATTATTGCGGTTAGTGAAAAGCAGAATAAAGAACTAAGTCAAGAGTTTAAAGTTGCTCCTGCACGAAAAACTTTTACAATACCTATGGGTATTAAGTTAGATGTTTTTTATAACCTTAACGACGAAGATAGAGTACAAGCTCGTAAACGTTTCAATATTTTTGAAGGTGATTTTGTTATTTCTATCACCGGAAGGTTAGTTCCTATTAAAAATCATAAGTTGTTTATCGATGTTATTGCAAAACTTAAATCGAAAGGTTTCGATAATGTCAAAGCCCTTGTTGTTGGGGATGGCAATCTAAAAAATGAGTTGATAGCACAATGTCAATCTTTAGGGTTAAATACCAATGCCGATGAAAAAGACTACGATGTTTACTTTACCTCTTGGATTAAAGATGTGGAGGCGGTTTATGCGGCAAGCGATTTAGTGGCTCTAACTTCTCATAACGAAGGTACGCCCGTGACAATCATAGAGGCACAAGTTTGTCAGAAGCCTATTGTTACGACGGATGCCGGTGGTACGCGAGACATTTTGGTATCTTCAGCATACAATAAAATAGCAGAGTCTAATGCGGAGGATTTCGCAAATGCCATTATAGAGATTATGCAACGGTATAGAAATCCAGATTTTATAGATACGAAAGCCAAAGAAGAAATTTATCGTGCTTTTTCTTATCAAGCGATGGTTCAAAATATGGATGTATTTTATAAAAAGCTATTAAATGACTAGCTATCAAAAAGATATATTTGATTGGTCGGAGTTGCTTCTCTATTTGCTTTACGTTATAATCGTACTGGTAATAGGGATGTTTATTAAAAATAAGTACCAAGAGGAACGGTCTGAGTATCGTTATTTTCTTAAAGGGATGCTTGTAAAGATGTTGGGGGCACTTATTTTTATTTCTGTGTATCTGTTTTATTATGGCGATGGAGATACTTTCCTTTATTTTAAGGGTGGAAGGGAGCTTGTAAGGGTTTTTCTGGACAATCCTTTGGAGTATTTTAGGTTGTTGTTTTCATCTGTCGATTTCGATGCAGATTTGATGTATATAAAGGAAAGGGTCAGCTATGCAAAGTCTTCGGAAGAATGGTTTACTGTTAAAATGGCTTCTTTTATGAATATGTTGGCTATTAATCGTTTTTCGGTAGCATCGCTATTAACTTCTTTGGTTGGTTTTTATGGGAGTTGGAAGATGTTTCAAGCCTTTTTATTCTTTTTCCCGAAAAGACAAAAGGAAGCGTTTTGGAGCGTTTTCTTATTTCCTTCTGTTATTTTTTGGGGTTCCGGAATTTTAAAAGACACCTTTTCTTTTGCCGCAATGGGCATATTTACATATCTTTTTGTAAAACTATTTTTTGAGTATAAATTTAAGTTTATATACATCATCGGTCTTGTCCTTGCAACTGTTATTTTATTTAATACAAAAGTATACATCTTAATTGCATTTTTCCCTTCATTGCTACTCGGTTGGATAGCTTATAACAGGCAAAAAATAAAAAGTCAGTTTTTTAGGGTTATAATAACACCTCTTATTTTGGTATTAGGCTTATCTGCCGGTATTATTTTCATTAATAAACTACTTGCAGAAAGTACCAAGTATAAAATAGAAACACTAAAGCAAAGAACAGAGGGGTTTCACTCTTGGCATACTACGCTTGGAGGGTCGTCTTACTCTCTCGGAGAAATAGAATATACGCCTTTAGGGCTTATTAAGAAATTGCCGGCAGCACTTGAAGTAACTTACTTTAGACCTTATTTCGATGAGGTAAGAAATGTTACCACAGCCTTAGGCTCCATAGAGAGTTTCGCAGTGTTGTTACTCTTTATCCTGATGATTATTCGGCAAAGACTTAATTGGGTCGTAGAATCTTTAAGAAATCCGTTTTTGTTGGTAGCTTTCTCTTTTTCTATTATTATGGGTTTTATAGTAGGTTTTACTTCTTACAATTTTGGAGCCTTAGCAAGGTATAAAATACCGGTGATGCCTTATTTTATGTTCATTGTTTTTTATTTTAACGCGACTTATAGAGATAGGAAACGTGCAGAACGCCTAGAGATAGAAGATTAATCCTTGAAAAACTGTAAGGCTCTTAAACTCACAATAAAAACATTCCGGTAATAAAATTTGATAATGTCTTTATAGTTGTAGCCTTTTTTTGCCATTACCATAGCACCTTCTTGCGAAAGTCCGACTCCGTGTCCGTAGCCTCTACCATTAAAAATAATCTGTTGATTCTCAAAACTGATGGTAAAATAACTCGACCGTAAGCCAAATGCTTTTCGTATCTCAGTATATGGCACAGAATCATTTTTAAACTTATAATATTTTTTCCTTTGGAAATCTTTAAATACAAATTCGTAACCTGTAATATTGGAAGGCAAACGAAACTTATTCTTTTTTAGAAAGTTAACCCATTGTTTAAAACTGATAGACTTAACCCATTTAAAGTTACGTTCCCCCACACTAAAAGTATCTACGATAGAACGCAAATAGCTACGAGGCTGCGACCATATCATTTCGGAAGCAGAAGTACGCCCTCCGCTATTGGAGTAAAAAGCTGCCGTTATTAAACTTAAAGAGGTATCTACAATAACTAAACCTTTGGTAAGGCTGGTCGCTTCAACAATCAAATCACTTTTTTTAGCTCTACTTTTGTACGCCTGACAATGTACATCATCGCAAAGGTTAAAACCTTCTTCTTTATGTTTATCGAAGTTTTCTAAAGCGTAGGTACGACATAAAATAGACTGAGTTTTGTAATACTCCTTTTCTGCTTTAGTGCCTCCCTCGCTTTCTACCACCCCTGCAATATAATTTTCTAAATTAACGGTGTTTACTATTTGTATTTTACCTTTTTCAAGCTGAATGGAAAAATCGTCTTCATACTCGCGAGCCTTTAATTTAGGGCTATCCGATTTAAAACGCATTGTGTTAAAAGAAGCAGTACCTTGAATGTCTATTTTAGAAAATTTTCCAATAACTCCATTCACAGACTTTACCTGAATCTGTTTGCCAACAAGGGTCAGATAAAGAATACTATTGTTGCTTAAATGCATTTTAAACGTTTCGTCTCCTGTCAACTCATAAGAGCCAAAAACAGGTGATATAAGCACCGATTTAAGTTGATATTTATCGAACAGACCTATTCTCACAGACTGAGCTGACAGACTTGTCCCTATCAAAAGAATAAGCAATATGTTCAATACAACCTTTTTCACGGGGATAATTGTTTTATCATTTCATTAGCAATGCGTTCAGAGGCTCCTGCTCCACCAAGCACCTGTTCCAATTCATCGTAAGATTGAAGCATTTGTTGTCGGGGCGAACCTTCCAAAATCAACTTTAACTCTTGTTCCAAATTTTGCACACTTAGCTCGTTTTGTAAAAGTTCTGTAACAACTTTTTTGTCTAAAATAAGATTGACTAAAGAGATATACTTAACATCGACAATCCTCTTTGCAATGCTGAAAGACAATTTACTGGTCAAATAGCAAACCACCTGAGGTACTTTAAATAAAGCGGTTTCTAAAGTTGCCGTTCCGGAAGTTACTAAAGCAGAATGTGCATGGGACAGCAGATCGTAGGTTTTGTTAACGACAAGCCGGACATCTTTGCCGGAGCAAATTTCCTTCAAAAGAGCTTTGTCTAAAGTCGGAGCGACCGAAACCACAAACTGATATTCTTTAAACGTATCGACCACCCCTAACATTATCGGCAGTTTGGTACGGACTTCCTGCTCTCTACTACCGGGAAGCAAAGCCACAATAGGGCGTTCGTCCAGCGAGTGTTCTCGCTTAAAATCTTCTAAACTTGGTTGTTTATTTTTATGATATTGTTCTATGGCATCCAAAAGAGGATGCCCCAAATAATGCACAGGATAATGATGCTTGTTGTAAAAAGGTTTCTCGAAAGGGAGGATTACAAACATCTCATCCACAAATTTTTGAATGGTTTTAACGCGAGATTCTTTCCACGCCCAAACCGTTGGCGATATGTAGTAAAAAACTTTGATGCCAAGACTTTTTACAAACTTTGCCATTCGTAAATTAAAGCCCGGATAATCAATTAGAATAACCACATCAGGTTGATAATCTTGAATTTGCTCTTTACAAGTTCGTATATTTTTAAGAATCGTTCTTAAATGTTTGATAACCTCCCAAAAACCCATAAAAGCAAGGTCTTTGATATGCTTTAAAGGCGGTTTTCCAATGACTTCTGCCATTAAATCGCCCCCCCAATATTCAAACTCAGCATCCTTATCTTGTTCGATAAGATGCTTTACCAAATTGGAACCATGCAAGTCGCCGGAGGCCTCTCCCGATAGTATGAAATACTTCATCTAAAGATGTTTAGAACGCAAATTTAAAACCAAATACTAAAATAACCATTATAACAGTTGCCCCGATAACACCTTTGCCCGATTTATAATTATTTTTCCACATAAACAGAAAAAACAAACCTAAATTGGGAACTGCACACAAGCTTAGCAATGCTGATAAAAGGTGCTTTCGACGTAGCATAGAAAAAAACTCTCCCATACTTAAGTGCCTATAAGCCTCCGCATTAAAAAAAACAAATGTTAATAATGGGACTAATAAGCCTAAAGAAAAGCCCAAGAAAAAATTATTGGTTACCGATTTAGTCTTTTGCTCCATTCCAATTCCATTTTTTGATGCTGTTCAATTCTTGATACGAAGTGGTATCTATCTGAATAGGAACGACTGCTACATAATTATGATCTAAAGCCCACTCGTCGGTTTCTTCGTTTTCCGGCTCAAAATTTTTAAACGCACCGGTAAGCCAATAATAAACTCCGCCGTGAGGATCGGTACGTTTTTCGTATTCTTCTTTCCAAACACCTTTAGTCTGAGAACAAACTCTAATCCCTTTACAGTCCTTTACTTTAATATCGGGGAAGTTAATATTTAAAAGCGTCTGATTTGCAATACCATTACTTAAAGCCTCTGAAATAATCTGAGGTAAATAATGCGTAACGACGGAAAAATCGGCATCGCTACTATGGTTTAGAAGCGAAAGCCCAATAGATGGGATCCCGTTCAAGCAACCTTCTCTGGCCGCTCCCAAAGTTCCTGAATAGATAAGGCTGATAGAAGCATTAGAGCCGTGATTAATCCCCGACAAAACTAAATCGGGAGTTCTGTCAACTAACTGATTAAGTGCTATTTTAATGCTATCTACAGGAGTTCCATTAATGGAATAAAGAATATAGCCTTCCCCTTCTTCTCGTTTGGTAATCCTAACCGGATTTTTAATCGTAATGGCGTGAGACATTCCGGACTCTCCTCTTTCGGGAGCAACGGCAATCACATCGCCAAACTGACGGGCAACTTTTATTAATTCCTTAATTCCTTTGGCTAAATAACCATCATCGTTCGAGATGAGGATTAACGGTTTGTTGTTGTGCATAATCTAAAAATTCTACTGCAAAGATAGAAAGATATAAATTTATGACTACTTTTATCTTTAATTAACGTGAGTTCGGAATAATGATAATTAGCGTCAGTATAAGCTAAATTATTGCAGTACTATCGGGATAATACAAAAGAATTTAGTGCAATAATGGCGTTAATTATCGATGTTTGATAAACTATATCCGCAAACATTTCATCTTTGCACTGAAAATAAAGAGTCATAACTAGTTATTAACTCCTGATTTTCAGCACAGACCTAAAACATTTGCGAATTTCTGTGAGTGAAACCTTATCCCGAACTCACGTTAATTATATGTATCGTGCTAAATAGGGAATAATGGATATTGAGAGCGTTCGGGAATTTTGCCTTAAGTTAAAAGGAACGACAGAAAGTTTTCCTTTCGACCAAACAACCTTGGTTTTTAAAGTGATGAACAAAATGTATTGCTTGGAAGGTCTTGATGAGCAAAAAATAAATATTAAAGGTAATCCTGAGGAATTAGTTGAGTTTGTAGAGCGTTATGAGGCGGTATCTCCCGGATATCATATGAACAAAAAACATTGGATAACCGTTGATTTAAAACAATTTAACGACGATTCTGTTTTAAAAGACTGGATTGTGAAATCCTATGACTTGGTGGTTGCTAATCTGAGCAAAAAAGATAGAGAAAAACTCAAAAAAAGCTAAAAATCAGAGTTTGATTTAAAATTTCCTCGTAACTTCGTGCCCTTTTATAATTGAGTATTAAAAATATCAAGCCGGAACTCAGAATAGTAAAAGCGCCGGTAATGTTGTTTTTAGCATTCTAAAAGACAGTTACTAATTAATTATTATACAATGAAAAAGATTCTATCTCTTATGCTTGTTGTTGTTTTAACAAGCTATTTGGGTTTTGGACAAACAAATCAGAACGGTAATAAAGGCATTGAACTAATATCTGAAATAGGGTATTACGACACCGGAATGTCGCACGTTGGTTTTCAAGGGGGTGCTGCTATTGCTTTTAAGGGGCTGGCTTACTTTCCAGCCGATGTAATAAGCACACATCAAGGAGAACCTTTACATACCATAAAAGTATATTTAAGAAACGATGGAGGAAACAATATCACTTCTAGTTTAAAAGTCTGTATTTGGACAGATACCACTAATGCAGGAGCAAATCCGGTATACGAACAAGTGGTAACAAATATTGCTAATGGTTGGAACGAGGTGGAGTTAACAACGCCCTATATTTTAGGTACAGAGTCCATTTTTGTTGGTTATGATATGGAGGGAGAAGGATATATATTAGGTGCTGAAGATAACAGAGATAACCTTGCTCCAAACGGTTATGGAGATATGATAATGAAACCTTCCGGAGAGCTTGTTCACTTAGGGGAACTTCCAACTGTCAGTTTTGGAGACTTAGCAATAGAAGTTTACGTAGGCGATAGAGAACTCTTAAACGCTCATTTAGAAAGCATTGATGTGATTCCTGTGGTTGAAGGTGGGATGGTAGATGTGAAAGGAACTTTCAAAAATATAGGTCAAAACGCAATTACATCTTACGATGTTACCTATACTTTAGATGGAGTTACCTCTGCTGTTTATTCTGTAACAGGCGTTGATATTGCTACGGATGAGTTTGTCGAATTTACACATGATGTACAAGCTGACTTATCTACGCCTAAAGAGTACGAGTTATCTGTAACTGTTTCTAATGTCAATGGAAGTGGCGAAACTGTTTTGGAAGATAATACTTTGTCAACAACGATTTATTCTGTTCAAGAACTTGTTCAGAAAAAAGTGTTGCACGAGGTATTTACTTCGGCAACTTGTCACCCTTGTGCAGAGGAAAATCCTATTATAGATGCTTTGTTATATAACCAAAACGAGGCAAAAGCAACTTTAATCAAATACCAAGCAAACACGCCGGGAATAGGAGACCCTTATTATACAGCAGAAGTGGGAGAAAGAGAAAGCTTTTATGGGGATATAAATACGATTCCTAAATTAAAAATAGATGGTATGGGAGGTCTTTCCGGAGAAGAGTATACCCAAGAACTATTAGATGCTAAATCAGCTTTACCTTCATTATTTAAGATTGAGGGGGATGCTTCTTTTGAAAATGGGGTTTTAACCGCAGGTGTCAACATCATACCGGTTTCGTCTTTTGATAAAAACTTAGTTGCTCAAATTGCAGTTATCGAAAAAGAAACGACAGAAAACACAGTTATTGAATCTAACGGAGGAAATGGAGAAACCGAGTTTCATAATGTAATGATGAAATTTTTAGATAATACCAATGGACATTCTTTGAGTAGTTATGTAGCCGGAACAACACAAAACATACCGGTTAGTGCCAATTTAGACGAAACCAATATCGAAGAAATGGGAGATATCAGATTGGTTGTTTGGATACAAGACAATACCACTAAAGAAGTGTATCAGTCCGGTTATGTAGAAATATCCACAGAGGTTATAGATGCTTACATTACGGATCTTTCTATCGAAAGCGAAAAAGCATCTTGCGATTTACCTTCCGATGTTCAAATTAAAACTACGGTCAAGAATGGAGGCGAAGAAAGTATCTCGAACTTTGTGGTTAAGTATAGTATCAACGGCAATGAAATGAGCTCTGTAACTTATACGGAGTTTTTAGCTCCGGGAGCAACAACAGAAATTGTGTTCGATCAAAATGCTGATTTCTCTCAAGATGGTACTTATGAGGTATTAGCAAGTGTAGATTTACAGTACGACAATAATATTTCTAACAATACTATGTCGGAAACCATTGTAAATGTTGCTTTAGCTTCTGCAGATTCTTATGCTGAGGATTTTGCGCCGATTCCTTATGGCTGGTCGATAGAAGATGTCAATGGAGATGGTACTTCGTGGGAGTGGTACAATGGAGTGATAGGAGGTGTATTTGGAGGATATGAGAAGGCCGGACATAATGATTCTACAGCCTTTATGTACTCCTTTAACCAATTTTCTGCCGCTAATGATTATTTGTATAGTAGCTGTATAGAGTTCGAAGCCGGACAAGAATATCAGTTAAGTTTCTGGACAAAAGCACGTAGTGGCTTTCTCCCTGAAAAGTTGGAGGTGTTTATAGGTCAAACTCCGGCTAAAATTGCCATGAATCAGTCTATTATAAACTTAGATGATATAACAGATACAGATTACGAAGAAACGACTGTTACGTTTGAGGTGCCTCAAAGTGGGGTTTATTATTTAGGTTTTAAAGCTTACAGCGATGCTAATATGTTTGCTCTGCTTTTAGATGATATTAGCGTGAGTAAAGTAGTATCGGTAGAAGAACAAGTTAATCAGAACTTTAAAATATACCCTAATCCAACAACAGGGTTGATTAACATAAACAATGAGGAGGGAGCTGAGATTATGGTTTATGATGTGTTAGGAAAGGTCATTTATCATCAAGCAGAAGCATCGGCTAACACAACAATAAATCTTTCGGACTATAACACTAGTAGTTGCATCGTTAAGGTAATCCAAAATCATGAGGTTTTAACTCAAAAGGTAATGCTTATAAAGTAGGTATTCTGAAAATAAAGTATTAACCTAAGGTTTGTTAACCTTGATACGAAATTTATAAATAAGCCTGATTAATTCGGGCTTATTTTGTTTTTTTTGATATACCCACAAATCTTTATTGACACGATCCGGTTTATAAACTTATTCACGTAGACATTCGCAAACATTTTAGATTTGTGTAGAAAATAAAAAGCTTATGCCTCTTGAAGTTTCTATATGCTTAAAAATAGCTTTTTTTTCTTGCGTTTTATACAAGGTTTGTTTAAATTCGCCCCTTTAACTTACTTTACTTTTTTTAAGTACAGTAAGTTTTGGACAAATTTACTTCACCAAGCAAGGCGCTAAGGATGGGGTAGTATCTACTGTTATTAAAGAGGCAACACAGCCTCAGAAGGTACGAGCAGTTTCTGATAATCAAACCATCTTTTCAGAGGATTTTGAGTCAGCAACCGCTTTAGATAACTGGACTTTAGTGGACTCTGATGGTGATACTCAAGAATGGTTCTTGTTAGGTGCTGGTCATGAATCTTCACAATCAGCAGCATCGGCTTCTTATGGAAATACTGGAGCTTTGACCCCAGATAACTGGATGATTTCTCCTGCTATTGACCTAACAGCAGCAGGTGCTTCTACTACATTAGAGTTTTGGAGAAAAGCACAGGATCAGGCGTGGCCATCAGAAAAATATAGTGTATATATTTCTACAGCAGGTAATGCAGTGGCTGATTTTACCGGAGCAGATGGAGCTACTTTAATAGACGCTGAGGTTGTCGTGGCTGATGGCTGGCAGGTACGTAGTTTATCTTTAGCTGATTATGTAGGAAACACAGTATATATTGCTTTTAGACACCACGATTGTACAGACAATTTCCTATTAGATATCGATGATGTTCTTGTGTTCGAAAATAACACAGTGGATGCTGGTATTACAGCTATGACAGCTCCTTCTAATGATGGAGGTTGTTCTTTAACAGCTACAGAAAACATAACTGTTACTATTTTTAACTATGGAGGAAACCCTATCTCTAACTTTGAGGTTACTTACACTATTGGAGAGAATACTGTAACAGAAACTGTAACTGAAGCTGTAGCTCCTTCTTCTTCTTTAGACTACACTTTCACACAACAGGCTGACTTATCTGCTTTAGGTTTTTATAACATTACAGCTGCTGTAAACGTAACTGGTGATGAGGTTGCTGATAACAATGAGTTTTCTAAAGACGTAACAAATGGAGACGCTACATTAACTGTGGATGTATCTACAGATTCTCAAGGAGCGCAGTCTTGGTATGTTATCAACTCAGAAAACGGAGATACAGTGGCTAGTCACGGAGCTTATCAGTGGAACTTAACTAACGATATTACTACAGTTTGTTTGGTAAATGACGGATGTTACAAGTTTTCTTGGGGTTATGCTGGTCAAGGTTCTAATACAGTTGTGTTAACTTATGATGGAACTGAAATTTATAATGCTGCAACTACAGCTTCTTTCATTTCTGTTCCTTTTGGTTCGGCATGTGCTGCTGATGATATTTTACTTAGTAGATTAACTTTACAATCAACTCACGTTAAAGACACACCTATTCAAATATCCGGTGAGGTTATTACGAGTGGTGCAAGTGCATTAAATAGCTTCGATGTTGTTTATTCTGTTGATGGCGGTGCTGCTTCTGCAGTTTATACAGCTTCCAATCTAAATGCTACAGCAGGAGATACTGTTAGTTTTACGCATAACCTTCCATGGACACCAGCTCAAGTAGGTTCTCATACTATCGAGGTTACAGTTTCTAATCCTAATGGAAATGCAGATCTTAACACAAATGATAATACTCAAACAATGAACGTTCTTGTTGTAGAGGAAGCGTTCCAAAAAACTGTTGTTTACGAAGAAGGAACAGGAACTTGGTGTGGTTGGTGTGTTAGAGGTCATGTTGGATTAAAAGATATGGCTTATAATCACACTGATGGTTCTTGGATTGGAATCGCTGTTCACAATGGGGACCCAATGGTAGTTGATGAGTGGAATGATGGTTTAGCAAATTTCATTAGTGGTTATCCTAGTGGAGCTATTAACAGAATGCCTGGTGAAGTTGATCCTGGTGTAACTGATTTAGAGGCTAAATATGCAGAAGTATCTGCTATGCTTCCTGTTGCAAAAGTGGAAGCTACTAACTCGTATAACGATGATACTCGTGAAATTACAGTTAATGCTGATGCTACTTTCGCTTTAGATATGACTAATGCAAATTATAACTTATCAATGCTTATCGTTGAAGATGGTGTTACCGGTACAGGTGCCGGATGGGATCAGAACAACTATTATGCTCCTGGTGCCATCTTCCCTACTGGAATCGATATCATAGACCACGAAGGTATTAACTGGAAAGATCTTGGTAACCCAATTCCTGCTGCAGATATGGTTTACAACCACGTAGGTAGAGCTTTAGTTGGTGGATGGAATGGTGTTAATGGTAGTGTTCCTGCTTCAGTAACATACAATACTCCTTATTCTCATCAGTTTACTCACACGCTACCTGCAGATCAAAATGTAGAAAACATCAAGGTTGTAGTATTGCTTCTTGATAACGCAACTGGAGAGATTGTAAATGCTACAGAAGCTCACTTAAATGTTGGTTTTGAAACTATCAACGATAGCAACTTAAAGGTTTATCCTAACCCAACTACCGGATTAGTTAAGGTAGACGGTGTAGAAGGTGCTCAAGTTGTTGTTTATAATATGGTAGGAGAAGTTGTTTATAACGAGGCTAACGCTTCAGCTAATACAACTATCGACCTTTCTTCTTACAATGCAGGTAACTACATTGTTAAGGTTATCAACAATAACGAAGTTTCTACGCAGAAAATCACACTTACTAAGTAAGATTTTTTAGAAATATTATGAATGATAAGCTCGGGCTTTTGCTCGGGCTTATTTTTTTCTTATCCCCTAAAGAACCCCAATTTTATAAAAGATAAATTTGTCCTTTATAAAAATGATGCTACTTTTGCCACGAGTTAATTAACGCGAATGACAAAACATATTGATATATTCAAAAAGACCTGCCTCATGGCTTTTGTGTGGTTGCTAAGTTTGTTGGGGCTTCAAGCACAGCAAGTTGAATTGATGGTCTTAGATGCTGATACCAAAGAGCCTGTTTCTTATGCTCACATCAAATTAGAGGATGTTCATTCTCATCAAGTGCAACCTTATTTAGCAACTTTTGAGGGTGTGGCTTCGGTAGAAATCAACTCTTGTTCTGCTTTAAGCGTGCAAGCGATGGGATATAGGCTTTATCAAGATACTATTTGCGTTTCCAAAGAATCGGTTTATAAAGTTTATTTACAGCAAGATGTCTTTAGTTTGGATGAGTTTGTGGTAACCGCAACACGGACTCAAAAATCTTTAAAAGATGTCCCTGTTATTACGCAGGTTGTGAGTGCCAAAGAAATAGAAAATAAGGGGATAGATAATGTTCAGACCTTATTAGAAACAGCTTTGCCCGGTATTGAGTTTCAGCGACATGGTAATAGTCAAGATGTAGATATTCAGGGGCTTGGTGGGCGGAATATTTTGATATTGGTCGATGGCGAACGGATGGCAGGCGAAACGCGAGGAAATATAGACTACGAACGTATCAATACCGCAGATATACAAAAGGTGGAGATTATTAAAGGTGCATCTTCCGCTTTGTACGGTTCGCAAGCGATGGGAGCGGTGGTTAATATCATCACAAAAAATCATCAGCAGAAGTTTTATGCGGAATTATCGACACAGTTTAAAAGT
>PDWI01002462.1_pt1 | contig 28237 bp, 40 predicted proteins | sample 1430891 | NCBI WGS metagenome assembly PDWI01 (sample SAMN01162508, study PRJNA174530) | Oral metagenome, whole genome shotgun sequencing project. | biome: Marine environment; feature: Marine mammal; material: Swab sample of the gingival sulcus; isolation source: swab sample of gingival sulcus... | reverse complement strand
TTATTTGAAATCATTGATGAGTATGTACCAGAGCCAACAAGAGAAACAGATAAGACATTCTTAATGCCAGTAGAGGACGTATTCTCAATCACAGGAAGAGGAACAGTAGCAACAGGAAGAATTGAGAGAGGAATCATCAAGGTACAAGAAGAAGTTGAAATTGTAGGTCTTGCAGAAGAGAAGAGAAAAGTAGTAGTAACAGGCGTAGAAATGTTTAGAAAGTTACTAGATGAGGGTCTTGCAGGAGATAACGTAGGTATTCTTTTAAGAGGAGTACAGAGAACAGAAATCGAAAGAGGACAAGTACTAGCTAAGCCAGGAACAGTAAACCCACATACAAAGTTTGAAGCACAGGTATATGTATTAAAGAAAGAAGAGGGTGGAAGACATACACCATTCTTTAATGGATATAGACCACAGTTCTTCTTTAGAACAACAGACGTAACAGGAGAGGCATTATTACCAGACGGAGTAGAAATGGTAATGCCTGGAGATAACATTGATATGACAATAAGATTCTTGAGTAATCAATACTAGAATCAAAACAAAAGATTAAATGTGACGGAAACTAAAAAAAGTGTAGTGATTGAATTGATCACTACACTTTTTGATTTCATGATGTATAAAAAATGAATAAAATATGATTTCATACATTGAAATATGGTATAATATAGAATATGACAAATTTTTATTAAAGAATAAATGCTTTGAAGTAACTGATAGCAAAAAGGGGTTTTTAAATGATATACCAATTGACATCGGAATTAATTGAAATGATTGTTGAAAACACACCAGTAGCTTATATATTATTAGATCAAAATATGAGAATACATTATATTAATAAGAGTTTTCTTGAACTTAGAAAACTTGATTGGAAAAAGACTGTTGGAGAGTATTGTTATAATATTTCAAATGGTGGAGTTCCATGTGAACAGTGTGCTGTTAAACAAGCGCTTATTTCTAATGAGTCGGATTTTATTTCGAGAAAAGATGTACTTCCTGATGGAAGTACAAGATATATTGATGACTATGCTATTCCACTTAATAATATTTCAGATGATGGAAATAAATATGTATTAGAAATAATGGTTAATCGCTCTGCTGAAATGCAGAATAAAGAAAAATATAATAAAGATTTTGAGTCCTTGGTTTCTGTTATGTCGGAACTATTAGAATCAAAAGATGCATATACTGATAGACATTCGAGAAATGTTCATACTATAGCATACCATATTGCAAAAGCTATGAAATTAAGTGAAGAGGAAATATTCAATATATCTTTAGCAGCAAGATTGCATGATATAGGAAAAGTAGGAATTTCAAATTCAATTATTAATAAACCAGATAAATTAAATAATGAAGAATATACAAAAATAAAAGAACATGTTGTTAATTCGTATAAAATGTTAAAAGATTTAGAGAGTTTTAAAGAAATTGCAGAAATGGTTAAACAACATCATGAAAAATTAGATGGAACGGGTTATCCTGATGGTTTAAAAGGTGATGAATTATCTATAGGAGGAAGAATTATAGCGGTTGCTGATACTTTTGAGGCTATGACATCTGATCGCTCTTATAGAAAGGCACTTTCCCCAGAGGTTGCATTAGCTGAAATGAAGAGAGTGTCGGGAACACAATTAGATGCTCGGGTTGTAGATGTATTTGAGAAGCTTAATTTTAACTATGAAACTTATGAACCTGCAAAAACGGCAAAAGAAGTTAGTGAAGAACATTTTAAGACAGTTGATAGAGTTCTTACTGATCACGAGGTTGTAGCTGATAAAAGTGATTGGTTTAAGATGAACTTAAATACAATTGATAAAAATAAAATATTGAATGAAATATTTGAGAATACACCTTGTGGATATGTGCTTATGGATAAAGACCATATGTTGCTTTATGCTAGTCCGTATTTTTTGGAATATATGGAGTTATCGGAAGATGATATAGTAGGAAAGAGATGCTATGAGCTTGGTTCTCCAGATGGACTTATATGCAAGAAATGTTCTATTGTAAAAGCAAAAGAGCTAGGTAGACCATATAAACTTAGAAGAGAGCAAGTTATAGGTGGGGTAAAAAAATATTTTGATATGTATGGAATACCATTGGAAACAGAAAAACATGAATATATGATGGAAGTTATTATTGATCGTACAGAAGAGGTTAGGATAGAGAATTTAAGGAGAAAGGATTATCGAACGTTATTTGATATTTTAACTAATTTAATTGAGATTAAAGGTGTTGATGAAGATGACAAAGATATGCTCGATAGGATTCCAAAGTTAAAACAAAAATTAAAGATTTTGTTTAATGAGTAAGTTGTAAATTATATTGGGAATGTCAAATGAAAAAAATAACTGCGGAAGAATTAAATAGCTATTTAAAGAAAAACTCTTCTCGAAAAGAAAAGTTAGTATTGAGAGAAACTTTGCTAGAAAATATGGAGATTACGGGCTTAGATTTTAGTGGAGTGGATTTTTCTTGGAGTGATTTTAAAAATAGTAGTTTTAAGAATTGTTGTTTTGATTATGCTGTTTTGAATAATATTAGTTGTAAGAATGTAGATTTTAGTGGTTCTTTGTTTCGTTATGCTTCTCTTTTGAGTGCTGATTTTAGAGATTGTTGTTTAAAAAAATCAAATTTTGAAGGAGCTAATTTTACTTCTGCTCTATTAAGTGGTGCAAATTTAGAAGGTATTAAAATAAATAAGGACACTGTTAATTTTAAGAACAGGTGTCCTAAGTATTGTTATTTTTATGGTTATAAAAAATGCTTTAATAATAGATTGGTGAAACTTTTAATACCTAAAGATGCAAAATGCTCGTCTGCAACCACGACAGCTTGTCGTTGTGATAAAGCGAAAGTAGTTGCTATAACGAATTTAGATGGTAGTGGAAATTATCATGAAGCGGTATCTTTTGTTGATGAGAATTTTGTTTATAGGCTGGGAAGTATGGTGTATGCCGATGCGTATAATGAAGATAGGTGGTTAGAATCATCTAATGGAATACATTTTTGGCTGACAAAGGACGAAGCGTTAGGTTATATGTAGGGGTATAAGTTTTAATATAAAAAAAGATTGTTATAGTTATGAGTGTCTAAGATTTTCTTGGCACTTTTTTATTTTGTACTAATTCCAAAGGCAAATAGTATTTATTAAAATATAATGGTATTTTTAAAAAATAATAATATTTTATTTGAGATTAGTATTATGAAAGTAAACTTTTAACATTGCATAATAAATAAACCACGAATGCGAGTGTCAATTAATTCGCAAAAGAAAACCGCTTTTGCTCATCGTTTTGACACTCATATAAATCCTAACACATAAAAACCTTATGAAAGTAAACTTTCAACGTTTTTTATGTGTTAGGATTTGCATTCGTGTTTTATTTCGAACATTCACAAAAAATTTACAAATACTTATGAATAAGTATTGCATATTATATGTGTATGCTGTATAATAGTAGAGCGTGTGTTGAATGCGATGATGTAAGAGGTTACTTGCTAGAAACAAGAGAACTTTTACGGAGAATGTCTATTCGAGAAATGGGCGACTAGTCGGTGTACGCTGTTTTTTTAATTTACACCTTATGACACGCTAGGGTGAGTGTACATTGGTTAAGTCGTATGTAATTATCATACGATATAAGGAGGGAAACGAAAAATGACTACAAATCCAGGTCAGAAAATTAGAATAAGATTAAAGTCTTTTGATCACAAAATTCTTGACAATTCAGCTACTAAAATTGTTGAAACTGCTAAGAATACAGGGGCGGACGTATCAGGACCAGTTCCGCTACCAACTAAAAAAGAGATTGTGACTATTTTAAGAGCTGTTCATAAGTATAAAGATTCAAGAGAACAGTTTGAACTTAGAACACATAAAAGACTAATCGATATTCTAAATCCAACACCAAAGACTGTTGATTCTCTAATGAGATTAGATTTACCAGCAGGTGTGGATATTGAAATCAAATTGTAAGTGCTAAAAAATCAGATAAATACCTGATGATTTTAGTATGATTGCTACGGCAATTCGCAGCAATCCGCTGTAAGATTTTTAGGAGGTGCACGATGATAGGAATCATTGGAAGAAAAATTGGAATGACACAAATATTTACAGATGAAGGTTCTGTAGTACCAGTAACAGTTGTTGAAGCTGGACCTATGTATGTAACTCAAATTAAGACTGTGGAAACAGATGGATACAATGCAATTCAGGTTGCTTTCCAAGACTTAAAAGAGTCAAGAGCTAATAAGCCTGTAAAAGGTCATTTTGCAAAAGCGGGCGTATCGCTTAAAAAGTACGTAAGAGAATTTAGAGTAGAAGATACAAGCGAGTTTAATGTTGGACAAGAAATTAAAGCTGACATCTTTGAAGAAGGTATTCTAGTAGATGTTACAGGAACATCAAAAGGTAAGGGTACTGCTGGAGCTATTAAGAGATGGAACCAATCAAGAGGACCGGAAACACATGGTTCTAAGTATCATAGAGGTGCTGGTTCGTTAGGAGCTTCTTCTTATCCTGCTAGAGTAATTAAAGGTATGCACATGGCTGGACATTTAGGTAACGAGAAGTCTACAGTTCAAAACCTTGAGTTAGTAAGAGTTGATTCGGAGAAAAATTACATTCTAATCAAGGGAGCTGTACCAGGACCTAAAGGTGGTATTGTTACAGTGAGAAAGGCAGTCAAGGGCAAATAATATTTAGCAAAAGGAAGGAGGAGATTAAATGCCAAAATTAGATATTTTAAATATAGCAGGCGAAAGAGTCGGAGAAATTGGACTTAATGATGATATATTCGGCATTGAAGTAAACGTAAGCGTGCTTCATGAAGTCGTAAAAAATTATTTAGCAAATCAAAGACAAGGTACGCAGTCAGCTAAAACTAGAGCAGAAGTTAGAGGTGGTGGAAAGAAGCCATTTAAACAAAAAGGAACTGGTAGAGCTCGTCAAGGTACTATTAGAGCACCACATTATGTTGGTGGTGGAGTTGTATTTGCGCCAAAACCAAGAAGTTATAGATATGAATTACCTAAAAAGGTTAAAAGACTTGGTATGTTTTCAGCACTTAGCTCAAAAGTTGAGTCTGAGTCTATGATTGTTCTTGATGAATTAACATTAGAGCAACCAAAAACTAAGGATATGATTAAGATATTATCAGATATTAAAGCTGATAAGAAAACTTTAGTTGTTCTTAAAGAAAAAAATGAGAATGTACTTAGATCAGTAAATAATATTCCAGGAGTTAAAGCTACATTTGTAGGAGAAATGAATGTTTATGATATTTTAAATCATGGTTCATTAGTTATTACAAAAGAAGCTGCACAAAAAATTGAGGAGGTGTATGCGTAATGAAAACACCTTATGATATTATAATCAGACCTATTATTACAGAAACATCTATGATGGGTATGGAAGATAGAAAGTACACTTTTGAAGTTGATAAGAGAGCTAATAAGACAGAGATTAAAAATGCGATTGAAGAAATTTTTGGAGTGAAAGTAGAAAAGATAAATACTCTTAATGTAAAGGGTAAGCCTAAAAGACAAGGTAGATTTTTTGGTAAAACAGCATCTTGGAAGAAGGCTATAGTTAAGTTAAGCAAAGACAGTAAAGAAATTGAATTCTTTGAAGGAATGAATTAATAATAATTCGTTGAGAAGGAGGTAACAAGATGGGTATTAGAGGATTTAAACCGACTTCACCAGCTGTTAGACATATGACTGTATCTACATTTGAAGATATTACTAAAAAACAGCCGGAAAAAAGTTTAGTGGTTTCTCTAAAAAAACACTCTGGTAGAAATAACCAAGGTAAAATCACTGTTCGACATAGAGGTGGCGGACACAAGATTAAATATAGAATAATTGATTTTAAGAGAAATAAAGATAATGTACCTGCAAAAGTAGCAGCTATCGAGTATGATCCAAATAGATCTGCTAATATCGCGTTATTACATTATGCTGATGGAGAAAAAAGATATATTTTAGCTCCACATAAATTAAAAGTTGGCGATACAGTTATATCAGGAGCGGGTAACGATATTAAGGTTGGTAACGCTATGCCTTTAGAAGCTATGCCAACAGGTACAATCGTACACAATATCGAATTAAAAGCAGGTAAAGGCGGACAGTTAGTAAGATCTGCTGGAAACTCAGCTCAGTTAATGGCTAAAGAAGGTAATTTTGCACTTTTAAGATTACCATCAGGCGAGATGAGATATGTAAGAAAAGAATGTAGAGCTACAATCGGTCAAGTAGGAAATATCGATCATGAGAATATCACAATCGGTAAAGCTGGTAGAAAGAGACATATGGGAATTAGACCTACAGTAAGAGGTTCTGTTATGAACCCTAACGATCACCCTCACGGTGGTGGAGAAGGTAGAGCTCCAGTAGGAAGACCGTCTCCGATGACTCCATGGGGTAAACCAGCTATTGGTTATAAGACTAGAAAGAAAAATAAACATTCTAACAAATACATTGTAAGTAGAAGAAAGAAATAGTTTAGGCTATTTACGTATTGAAGGGAGGATTACAATGGGAAGATCTCTTAAAAAAGGACCTTTTGTTCATAAAGGACTTTTAAAGAAGATAGAGGCGATGAACGCTAATAATGAGAAAAAAGTTGTTAAGACTTGGTCAAGAGCGTCAACTATATTCCCTCAAATGGTAGGACATACAATTGCGGTACACGATGGAAGAAAACACATTCCTGTATATATTACAGAAGATATGATTGGACATAAATTAGGTGAGTTTTCTCCTACGAGAACATTTAGAGGTCATGCCGCAGATAAAAAAGGTAAGAAATAATACGGCAAATGAAAGGAGGTAATAGAATGAAAGTAAGAGCTATTGCGAAATATATGAGAGTTTCTCCTAGAAAAATGAAGCCGATTGCTGATATGGTAAGAGGGAAAAGTGTTAAGGACGCTAAAGCGATTCTTAAATTCACACCTAGAAAAGGTGCTAGAATGTTTTTAAAAGTTTTAAATTCAGCAGTTGCGAATGCAGAAAACAATCACAATCTGGATGTAGATAAATTAGTTGTATCTGAGATATATGCTAATCAAGGACCTGTAATGAAAAGATGGAAAGCGGGTTCAATGGGTAGAGCAAACCCAATCAAGCATAGAACTAGCCATATTGGTGTTGTTGTATCTGAGAAAGAATAAGGAGGGGAAGCTTAATGGGTCAAAAGGTAAGCCCACACGGTCTTAGAGTTGGTATTATTAAAGACTGGGATTCAAAGTGGTATGCAAATAAAAAAGATTATGCAGAGCTTTTAATAGAAGACTTTAAAATTAGAAAGCACATTAAAAAAGCTTATTATACAGCAGGTATTTCAAGAATTTACATTGACAGAACAGCAAGCAAGGTTAGAGTGAATATCTTTACTGCTAAGCCAGGAATGTTAGTAGGTCGTGGTGGAGAAAATATTAAAGTTTTAAAAGATGAATTACAAAAGCTTACAGGTAAATCTGTTCAAGTGGATATATCTGAAGTTCAAAATATTGAAAAAGATGCGCAGTTGGTAGCTGAGAACGTAGCATTTTCATTAGAAAGACGTGTTTCTTTTAGACGTGCTATGAAACAAGCTATGCAAAGAACAATGAGATTTGGCGCTGAAGGTATTAAGATTCAGACATCAGGTAGACTTGGTGGAGCTGAGATGGCTAGAACTGAGGGATACTCAGAGGGTAATGTTCCGTTATCTACTTTAAGAGCTGATATTGATTACGGTTTTGCTGAAGCTGACACAACTTATGGTAAAATCGGTGTTAAGGTTTGGATAAACAAAGGCGAAGTTCTTCCTACAGTTAACGAAGAAACTAGACTTAGAAGAAAAGAAGCAAGAAAGCCAAGAGATAAAAAACCTAATCAAAAAAGAAGAAATAATAGAAACGATAATAGAAAAAACAATAGAGATCACAAGAGAGCTTAGTGCTACAAATGGATTTAATTGTTGATTTAATTAATGAAAGGAGGCTATCTCAAAATGTTAATGCCTAAAAGAGTTAAACGTCGTAGAGTGCATAGAGGTAGAATGAAAGGCCAAGCTCAAAGAGGTAATACTATAACTTATGGTGATTACGCTTTAGTGGCACAAGAGCCAGCTTGGATAACATCAAGACAAATAGAAGCTGCCAGAATTGCTATTAATAGATATATTAAGAGAGGTGGAAAGGTTTGGATTAAAATCTTCCCTCATAAATCTGTTACAAAGAAACCTGCTGAGACACGTATGGGTGCTGGTAAAGGTTCTCCAGAATATTGGGTAGCAGTAGTAAAGCCTGGTAGAGTTCTTTATGAATTATCAGGAGTAAATGAAGAAACAGCGAGAGAAGCGATGAGACTTGCTGCTATGAAGTTACCTATTAAGTGTAAGTTTATGGCTCGTGAACAAGCAGAAGGTGGTGAAGCTGATGAAAGCTAGTAAATTAAGAGATATGACAAGTGATGAGCTAAGAGAAAAGTTACATGACTTAAAAAACGAATTATTTAACTTGAGATTTCAACTAGCGACAGGCCAGCTAGATAATCCAATGAAAATCAAGAGTATTAAAAGGGATATTGCTCGAGTAAAGACAATCTTAAAAGAGAATGATATTAGAGCATAAAGGAGGTTCAGTCGTGGAAAGAGGCAGAAGAAAAGTAAGAATCGGCCATGTTGTAAGCGATAAAATGGATAAGACGATAGTTGTTAAAGTCGAAGATTTTATTCGTCATCCGCTTTACGGCAAAAGAATTAAAAGAACTAAAAAGTTTAAAGCCCATGATGAACAAAATTCATGTGGCATTGGTGATAGAGTAAAGATTATGGAAACTAGACCTTTATCTAAGGATAAGAGATTTAGATTAGTTGAAATAGTTGAAAAAGCTAAGTAGTAATCAAGTTGTTGGAAGGAGGAATCAAATATGATTCAACAAGAAACACGTTTAAAAGTTGCTGACAACTCTGGTGCTAAGGAATTACTATGTATTCGTGTGTTAGGCGGTTCAAGAAGAAAGTACGCGAATATTGGGGATACTATAGTATGTGCTGTTAAAAGTGCAACGCCAGGCGGAGTTGTTAAAAAGGGCGACGTTGTTAAAGCGGTTGTTGTAAGATCGGTTAAAGGTGTTAGAAGAAATGATGGTAGCTACGTTAAATTTGATGAAAACGCAGCTGTAATTATAAAAGATGACTTATCTCCGGTAGGGACTCGTATTTTCGGGCCGGTAGCAAGAGAGTTAAGAGAGAAAAAATATATGAGAATCTTATCACTTGCACCGGAAGTGCTATAAGTAGGAGGTATCGTAATGCATATTAAAAAAGGTGATACTGTAATGGTTATTACAGGTAAGGATAAAGGTAAAAAAGGGAAAGTGCTTCAAGCAATTCCTAAGAAAAATAGAGTTATCGTGGAAGGCGTAAATATGGCTACAAAACATCAAAAGCCAAATCAAAAAGTTCAGCAAGGTGGAATTATCCATCAGGAAGCTCCAATCCACGTGTCTAATGTTATGCTGTATGATGCAAAGGCAAAAGCGCCTACTAGAGTTAGAAACAGCAAATTAGAAGACGGAAAAAAAGTAAGAATATCTGTTAAATCAGGTGAGGTACTTGAGTAAATAATCGGGAAAGGAGGACGACATAGTGGCTAGATTTAAAGATAAATACAATGATGTAGTAAGACAAGCTATGCAGGAAAAATTCCAATATAAAAATGTTATGGAAATTCCTAAATTAGAAAAAATAGTAGTTAATATGGGTCTAGGTAGTGCTAAAGATAACAACAAAGTTATTCAAGCTGCGGTTGCTGAATTAAGAGCAATCACTGGACAAGCTCCAATTGTTACAAAAGCTAAAAAATCAGTAGCGAACTTCAAACTTCGTGAAGGTATGTCGGTTGGTGCTAAGGTAACGCTTAGAGATACAAATATGTACGAATTTTTAGATAGATTTATCTCAATTGCATTACCAAGAGTAAGAGACTTCAGAGGCGTTAATCCTAACTCTTTTGATGGTAGAGGTAATTACACTATTGGTGTAAAGGAACAATTAATTTTCCCAGAGATCAATTATGATGATGTTGATGCAGTTAGAGGTATGGATATTACATTTGTTACTACTGCTAAGACAGATGAGGAGGCAAAAGAGCTTCTTAAATTAATGGGAATGCCTTTCAGTAAATAAGGAGGGACTCACGTGGCAAAAAAATCACTTAAAGTGAAACAATCGAGAAAACAAAAATTTTCTACAAGAGAATACAATAGATGTAATATTTGCGGACGACCACATGCTTACTTGAGAAAGTTCGGCATTTGTCGTATATGTTTTAGAGAATTGGCTTATAAAGGTCAAATTCCTGGCGTAAGAAAAGCAAGTTGGTAGGAACACAAGGAGGTAAAAGCTCATGACAATGACAGATCCAATTGCAGATATGCTAACACGCATAAGAAATGCAAACATGGTTAGACATGCTTCTGTTGATATTCCTGCTTCTAATGTTAAAAAGAGATTAGCTGAAATCTTATTAGGAGAGGGTTTTATTAAAGGTTTTGACGTTATAGATGACGGTAAGCAAGGCGTTATCAGAGTTGAAATGAAGTATGGCGAAGGAAAGCAAAGAGTTATTTCAGGACTTAAAAGAATTTCTAAGCCTGGACTTAGAGTATATGCAAAGAAAAATGAAATCCCTAAAGTTTTAGGTGGTTTAGGTATAGCAGTAATTTCTACATCAAATGGTGTAATTACTGATAAAGAAGCAAGAAAATTAGGCGTAGGTGGAGAAGTTGTCTGCTACGTTTGGTAGGGATAATTTACAGGAGGTGCTAGAATGTCTAGAATAGGTAAATTACCAATCGAGATACCTCAAGGTGTTCAGGTAACTGTTTCAGAAGATAATTTAGTTACAGTTAAAGGTCCACTAGGTGAATTAAGCGAAAAAATTAACTCAGATATTAATGTTGCTGTTGAAGGTGATGTTATAAATGTTACAAGACCAAGTGATAATAAAACACATAGATCATTACATGGTTTAAGTAGAACTTTAATCGACAATATGGTTGTTGGTGTAACAAAAGGATATGAGAAAAAGCTTAAAATTATCGGTGTTGGTTATAGAGCAAGTAAACAAGGTAAAAATTTAGATCTTCAATTAGGTTTTTCACATCCAGTTACTATGGAAGACCCAGAGGGAATTACAGTTGAGTGTCCGACACAAACTGATATAGTAGTAAAGGGTATTGATAAGCAGAAGGTAGGAAACTACGCTGCTAAGATTAGAGAGTGGAGAAAGCCTGAACCTTACAAAGGCAAAGGTGTTAGATATGAAGATGAGTATGTAAGACGTAAAGAAGGAAAGACTGGTAAGTAGGAGGGAGTTACGAAATGATTTCTAAAGAAGTTAAAAACAAAAGACGTAAAATACGTCAACGTAGAGTTCGTAAAAAAATTAATGGAACTCCTGAAAGACCAAGATTAAATGTATTTAGAAGTAATGCTAATATTTATGCTCAAATTATAGATGATGTAAATGGTGTAACAATCGCATCTGCATCTACTATTGATAAAGAGTTAAAGGCACAAATTGAGAATGGTGGAAATAAACTAGCTGCTAAAAAAGTAGGCGAGTTAGTTGCTAAAAGAGCTATTGAAAAAGGTGTTGAGGCAGTTACTTTTGATAGAGCGGGATATATTTATCATGGTAGAGTTAGAGAACTAGGCGAAGCTGCTAGAGAAGCAGGATTAAAATTCTAAGGGAGGTTATCAGATGAGTCGTCAACTTATTGATGCTAGTAAATTAGACCTCAAGGAGCAAGTAATTAATATTAACCGTGTTACAAAAGTTGTAAAAGGCGGTAGAAATTTTAGATTTAGTGCTTTAGTAGTTGTTGGAGATGAAAATGGCTACGTAGGTGTTGGTACTGGTAAAGCACAAGAAGTTCCTGAAGCAATCAAAAAAGCTATTGAGGCAGCAAAGAAAAAGTTAATATTTGTTCCAAGAGTAGGAACAACTGTTACACATCAAATAACAGGAAAATTTGGTTCTGGAAGCGTACTTATTATGCCAGCTGGCGAAGGTACAGGAGTTATTGCGGGTGGTCCTGTAAGAGCGGTATTAGAACTTGCTGGAATTAAAGACGTAAGAGCTAAATCTCTTGGTAGTAACAATCCTAAGAATATGGTTGAAGCTACACTTGATGGACTACAAAGTTTAAAAACAGTTGAGGGCGTGGCTAAGTTACGTGGTAAAACTGTAGATGAGATTTTAGGATAGGAGGACTGAACATGGCTGGTACATTTAAGATTAAACTTGTAAAAAGTACAATTGGCTCAAAGCCGAATCATAGAAAAACTGTTCAGGCTCTTGGATTAAGAAAAATCGGACAAGTAGTTGAAAAGAAAGATAATCCACAGATGCGTGGAATGGTTTTTAAAGTTAAACATTTAGTAGAAATAGTAGAAGAAGCGTAAAGGAGGTGTCGCCGTGAGATTACATGATTTGAAGCCAGCTGCTGGTTCTACAAAAAATAGAAAAAGAGTTGGTAGAGGTGCAGGTTCTGGTCTTGGAACAACTGCAGGTCGTGGTATGAATGGACAAAATTCTCGTTCAGGCGGTGGTGTAAGACCTGGATTCGAAGGTGGTCAAATGCCTTTATTCAGAAGATTGCCAAAAAGAGGATTTAAGAATATAAACAGAAAGCATTGGGCTATAATTAATGTTGAAGCTCTTAATGCTTTTGAAAATGAAGCTGTAATTACTCCGGAACTTCTTATGGAAAGCGGACATATTAAAAAGATTAATGACGGTTTAAAAATTCTGGGTGATGGAGAATTAAACAAGAAATTAACGGTTAAAGCAAATAAATTCACTCAGTCGGCTATTAGTAAGATTGAAGCTGCTGGAGGAAAGGCAGAGGTGATTTAATTTGTTCGCAACACTGAGAAATGCTTGGAAAATTCCTGACTTAAAGAAAAGAATTCTATATACAATAATGATGATAATTATATTTAGGCTAGGAGCTGCAGTACCAGTGCCTGGTATTGATAAAAAAGCTTTAGCTTCATTATTCACAGGTGATGAGGGACTATTGGGATTCTTCAACTTAATGTCTGGAGGAGCTTTTAAGAACTTCACGATATTTGCATTAGGTATTTCACCTTATATCACAGCATCTATCATTATGAATCTTCTTCAAATAGCGATACCTCAATTAGAGGCTCTTGCTAAAGAAGGAGAAGAGGGAAGAAAACAAATAGCTAGAATGACAAGATATGGTACAGTAATACTTGCACTGATTCAAGCTTTTGGTATTAGTGTAGGTTTCTTTGGGAAAGCGTTCATTAATCCAGGTGCACAATCAACAGCTATTGCGGTTATTACGCTTACAGCGGGTACTGCATTCTTGATGTATCTTGGGGAGAAAATCAATGAGAACGGAATTGGTAATGGTATTTCGATGTTCATTTTTGCGGGTATTTTAGCAAATGTACCATTTGATGTTAAGCAGATTTTAAGTAGAATCGTAGCTGGAGAATTAAATTGGTTACATTTTATATTAGTAGCTATAATAGCGGTATTCATAATAGCTGGAGTAATCTTTGTTCAGCAAGGTAGTAGACGAGTACCTGTTCAATATGCTAAGCGTGTTGTTGGTAGAAAGACTTATGGTGGACAGAGTTCACATATTCCACTAAAAGTTAATCAAGCGGGTGTTATTCCAGTAATTTTTGCTATATCAATTTTGATGATGCCTATGACAGTAGCTCAGTTCTGGCCAAATAGTGCAGCTTATGTGTGGTTATCAAGAAACTTTAGTCGTGCAAGCTTACTATATAATGTACTTGATGCAGTATTAATAGTATTATTTACTTATTTCTATACATCAGTAACATTTAATCCAGAAACAGTTTCTGATAATTTAAAGAAAAATGGTGGTTTTATCCCAGGTATTAGACCAGGAAAACCAACAACTGAGTTTATACAGAAGACATTATTTAGAATAACTTTTGCTGGTGGTATATTCTTAGCAGCGATAGCTATACTTCCAAATATTGTTTTAGCGGCATCTAATATTAGGTTGTCATTTGGTGGTACTTCAATACTTATTGCGGTAGGTGTTTCGTTAGAAACATATAAGCAAATTGAAGCGCATATTACTATGCGACACTATCAAGGGTTCTTAAAATAGAAACTGGAGATGAACAAATGAAATTAATATTACTTGGCCCTCCGGGAGCTGGAAAGGGCACGCAAGCTGCGAATATAGTTGAAAAATATGATGTGCCTCATATTTCAACAGGAGATATTTTTAGAAAAAATATCAAAGAAGGTACAGAACTTGGTAAAAAAGCTAAAGAGTATATAGATGCAGGACAACTTGTTCCAGATAGTTTAACAATAGCTCTTGTAGAAGATAGACTTACTTGGGAAGATGCAAAAGATGGATTTTTATTAGATGGATTTCCAAGAAATATTGCACAAGCTGAAGCGTTAGATGAAGTTTTAAATAAAATGGGTACTAAGTTATCAGCGGTTATAAATATTTCTGTTGACCCAAGCGTGTTAGTTGAAAGAGCAGTAGGTAGAAGAATCTGTAAAGGTTGTAGTGCAACTTATCATGTATCATTTAATCCATCAAAGGTTGTAGGTGTATGTGATAAATGCTCAGGCGAGTTATACCAAAGGTCAGATGATAATGAAGAAACTGTTTCTAATAGAGTAGCAGTTTATTCTAAAGAAACAGCACCATTAATTGATTATTATGGAGATAAAAAAATAATTATAAATGTTGATGGACAAAAAGATATCGGATTAGTATTTGAAGATATTGCTTTAGCTTTAGGGGAAAAAATATGATAATTATTAAATCTTCTAAGGAAATAGATTACATGAGAGAAGCGGGAAAAATTGTAGCGGAAACTCATGAAGTTTTAAAAGAAGCTATAAAGGTTGGAATTTCAACTTGGGAATTGGATAAAATTGCAGAGGAAGTTATTAGAAAGCATGGTGCAATTCCTTCATTTAAAGGATATGGTGGATTTCCAGCGTCAATATGTGCCTCAATAAATGAACAAGTAGTACATGGTATTCCTTCTAAAAAAGATATTTTAAAAGAGGGAGATATTATAAGTATTGATATAGGTGCGATAAAGCACGGATTTCACGGGGATGCTGCTAGGACACATCCTGTTGGGAAAGCGTCTGATGAGGCATTAAGGCTTATACAAGTGACAAAAGACAGTTTTTTTGCGGGATTAGAATTTTGTCGAGTTGGATTTAGGTTATCGGACATATCTCATGCAGTGCAAACACATGTTGAAAAGCATGGGTTTTCAGTGGTAAGAGATTATGTAGGACATGGTGTGGGTAGAAACTTACATGAGGATCCGCAAATACCAAACTTTGGGCCACCAGGGAAAGGTCCAAGACTTATGAAAGGTATGGTTATAGCGGTGGAGCCTATGGTTAATATGGGTACTTATGAAGTTAAAGTTTTAGATGATGAGTGGACAGTTATTACAAAAGATAGAAAAATGTCTGCGCACTATGAACACACTATTGCGATAACTGATGGAGATCCAGAGCTGCTTACAACATTAGGATAGAGGTGTTTTATGCAAACTCTAAACAAATTTGGATTAGGTGAATATGTCGTTTCGAAAGCGGGTAGAGATAAAGGGAGACTCTTTATAATTATCGGAATAATTGATGATATTTATGTATCAATAGTTGATGGTGATTTAAGAAGGGTTGAAAAGCCTAAAAAGAAAAAGGTAAAACATTTAGTATCTATGAATAAAATAAGTAGAGAAATATCTGATAAGTTAAGCGATAATAAAAAAATTACTAATCTTAGTATTAGACGTGAAATTGAAAAATTAAATAAATTTTAATCCTATCAGGAGGGATGTGTTTTATGGCAAAAAGTGATGCTATAGAAGTTAGTGGAACAGTAGTTGAGGCTTTACCAAATGCTCAATTTAAAGTTAAATTAGAGAATGGGCATGAGGTATTAGCACATCTTTCGGGAAAATTGAGAATGCACTTTATTCGTATTTTGCCGGGAGATCAGGTAACTTTAGAACTATCGCCTTATGATTTGACTAAAGGTCGAATAGTATGGCGTGGCAAGTGATAAGGAGGGATAACAATGAAAGTTAGACCATCAGTTAAGCCTATGTGTGAAAAGTGCAAAATTATTAAGCGTAAAGGCAGAGTAATGGTAATTTGTGAAAATCCTAAGCATAAGCAGAAACAAGGTTAATACAGTAAAACTGTAATGTATATCAAATTTAATACACGGTAGGAGGTGTACTAATGGCTAGAATCGCAGGTGTTGACTTGCCAAGAGAAAAAAGGTCGGTAATAGGTCTTACTTATATTTACGGTGTTGGTAAAAAGACTTCTCAAGATGTCTTGGCTAAGGCTGGAATTAATGAAGATACTAGAATCAAAGACCTTACTGAGGAAGAAGTTAGTAAATTAAGAGCAATTCTTGAAGAAGATTACTTAGTAGAGGGTGATCTTAGAAGAGAAATTGCTATGAATATTAAAAGACTAAAAGATATCGGTTGCTATAGGGGCATAAGACATAGAAAAGGACTTCCACTTCGTGGTCAAAAGACTAAGACAAACGCAAGAACAAGAAAAGGTCCTAAGAGAATCGTTAGTCGTAAGAAGAAATAATAAAGGAGGAACTTACTATGGCAGCTAAAAAAGCGAGTAGAGTGCGTAGAAAAAAGCGTGACAAAAAGAATATTGAACGTGGTCAAGCTCATATTCAATCTACATTTAACAATACAATTATTACTCTTACTGATGCAAGCGGAAATGCTTTATCTTGGTCAAGTGCAGGTAGTTTAGGTTTTAAAGGTTCAAGAAAATCTACACCATTTGCTGCACAGATGGCTGCAGAGGAAGCTGCAAAAGCAGGTATGGAGCATGGTTTGAAATCGGTACAAGTATTTGTAAAAGGCCCTGGTTCAGGAAGAGAAGCAGCTATTAGAGCGCTTCAAGCAGCAGGTCTTGAAATTAGTATGATTACTGATGTTACGCCTATTCCACACAATGGTTGTAGACCACCGAAGCGTAGAAGAGTGTAATAGTTATAGAGAAGTTAAAGTTAAACGATTTTATTAAGTCGTTTACCCTCAGTTCAAAATGCTAATAAAGGAGGGTCTTAAAATGATAGAAATAGAAAAACCTATTATCGAATGTATAGAATCTAATGAAGAAAACGCTTATGCGAAGTTTGTTGTAGAACCACTTGAAAGAGGTTACGGAACTACACTTGGCAATAGTTTAAGAAGAATCTTACTTTCATCATTACCAGGATATGCTGTGAAATGGGTTAAAATCGAAAATATCTTACATGAATTTTCAACAATAGAAGGCGTTAAAGAAGATGTAGTTGAAATTATACTAAATCTTAAAGCACTTTCTGCTCGTATTAATTCAGATGAAGATTTAAAAATTCTTAGAATTGAAGCGAGTGACGCAGGCGTTGTTACTGCTGGTGATATTATCGCAGATGCAGATGTTGAAATATTAGATACAGAGATGGTAATAGCTACATTAGAAGATGGCGCTGAATTAAATATGGAAATCGCTTTATCTAAAGGTAGAGGGTATGTTCCTAGTGAGCAAAATAAAGAAGTTGGATTACCTATTGGAATTATTCCTGTGGATTCAATTTATACTCCTGTTAAAAAGGTTAATTATTTTGTTGAAAAAACTAGGGTTGGACAGTCTGCTGATTACGATAAGTTGATTTTAGAAATTTGGACAGATGGTACTATTAAACCAGATGCAGCCGCTTCTCTTGCTGCAAAGATAATGCTAGAGCATCTTAATCTTTTTATTGAAATGACTGATAGCATTAACGGTGTCGAAATCATGGTTGAAAAAGAAGAAGATAAAAAAGAAAAAGTATTAGAAATGACCATTGAAGAATTAGATCTTTCAGTACGTTCTTATAACTGTTTAAAGCGTGCTGGAATTAATACTGTAGAACAACTTGCTGAGAAATCTGAAGATGATATGATGAAAGTTAGAAATCTAGGCAAAAAATCTATGGAAGAAGTAAAACAGAAATTGGCTGATCTTGAACTTGGTTTAAGAAATGCTGACGAATAGAAGGAGGGGAGTACATGGCTGGATATAGAAAATTAGGTCGTCCTACCGATCATAGAAAGATGATGCTAAGAAATCTTGTAACAGACCTATTAAGAGATGGAAAAATTAATACAACTCTTACGAGAGCTAAAGAAACAAGAAAATTAGCTGAAAAGATGATTACTCTTGCAAAAAGAGGCGACTTACACGCTAGACGTCAAGTATTATCTTTCGTAACAGATAAAGAAGTGGTGAAAGTTCTTTTCGAAGAAATTGCTCCAAAATATCAAGAAAGAAATGGCGGATACACTAAGATTTACAAACTTGGACCTCGTAGAGGAGATGCTGCACCAATGGCATTAATCGAGTTAGTATAACGAATAAAGCACGAGTGCAAGAACATAAAAAACACAAAGAAATAGCCTATGAAAGCTTGCTTTTGTAAGGCTATTTTTTTGTGTTTTTTGAGGCGCTTATAAGAGTGCCAAACGTATGAGTAAATTTTACGAAGAAAAATTTACGAATAACGTTATGTTGTTGCACTCGTATCTATGTATATGTTAAAATAGAAAATTTTAGCGTATAGAAGCTTGTTTCTAATCGACTGTATCTTTGTGTTTTTTGAGTAAGGGTAAATAATTTTAGGATAGTTATTTAGAAAATATAGTATATGTAGTATAATTAAGTTAATAGCAAATAAACTCTATTGTGAAATAAAAAACATTTTTTAGCTTATCAGATGAATATTTTGGTTGGTTATATTATAAAAAATTTATGATATTTAAAAATGTAGTATGATGAAATTTTATGTTTGCTGATTAATAATTATGAGATAGTAGTGGAGATTATAGAAAGTTGCTGAGTGCTTAAATAAGTTAATGGATATTAAAAGAGAGGTTTTATATGGGAGTGAAGCAAAGAACAGAATATAAACGGTTACAAGTTTTACTTGAAAAATTAGAAGGAGAATTGGGAGCTTTAAAAAAACAGAAAATAAGTATTGGACAAGAAATACAAGATAAAAATACTCAGGTCACAAAGGTAAGAAATGAACTTAAAAAATTGAATAAGAAATCTGACAATATAATAATATCGGAACATGCAATATTAAGATATTTAGAAAGGGTAAAAAAAATAGATTTAGAATTATTATGTGCTGAAATTTTGACTAAAGAAGTTATAGAAAATTATCAAAAACTTGGTGATGGCAAGTATCCTATAAATGATGAATATAAAGTAGTTATCAAGGATAATGTAGTTTTAACAGTTATAGATGAGTAGTATAAATTTAGGAGGGTAATATGAGAAAATTAGTACAAGAATTAGTGATGTTTAATATAGTGTTAGGATTGTTTGAGGAAAATGATGAAAGTAAATTATTAAATGCATTTAGATGGGTATTAGCTATCGTTTCTTTGGTTATAGCTATTATTTCTTTAGTGTTATCTATTGGAGAATTATTTGAAACGTTTAACGAAAATGGTGTTGAATAATAATGTTTTTAGTATGTTTATTAAAAATGGTATTGAAAGAAAATAAAGTTAATGAGTCCTAAGCACTAGATAGTTAATTAAAGCTTAGGATTTTTGTTTAATAATATTTTATTTATTTTATTATAGTTTATATAGTAAAAATAAATTCATATTGTGATAAACTGCATAAAGTGCAGAAATATTTAATATATAATGATAAGTAATATAATCTTATAAATATAAAAAATAATAGTGACAAAAATTATCATGATAAATGGCGAAAAACTGGGAAGATTAATAAAGAATTATTTAAGAGAGAAAAAGATATTTGACTTTTTAAATTTATGTGCTATACTTTAATTAATAAAAGCCTTCCTTTTATTTGTATTTTAATAATTTTATTATTATGGAGGAGTTATGAATTATATTGCTCATAAAAAAATTATAGATGACAAAGATATTTATCAAGATTTATATATACATTTAAGAAATGTTGCTGAATACGCTTTTCAAATAGGCAATAAGATTAATTTAGGGCATACTTCTTTTTTATTAGGACTTTGTCATGATATAGGTAAATATTCTAAACGATTTCAAAATTACATAAAAGAAGATACAAATGAATTAGTAAATCATTCATCTGCTGGGGGTTGCTATGTTATTTTTAATATAATAAAACAAATACAAGACAAATTAATTAAAAATGATATACAAAAAACTTATAGAATTGCAGAAATTTTATCCTATATTATTTTTGCACATCACGGATTATTTGATTTAATTGATTTTAATTTTGAAGGTAAAGAAATTATAGGCTTAGAGCGTAGAATGGCTCAAAAACCTGAAGATTATAACGAGATAATTTCTATATTCGAAGAAGAAATAGAAGCTGTTATATTGGAATTTGGTTATAAAAATATTGATGAGTTATTTAATAAAGCTATTTTAGAGATGTTACTTTTAATAGATAAGATTTTGAAGTTAAAAAATAATGAGGAAGAAGAGCATTATTATATACATTGTGTAGTTAGATTATTGTTATCTATTTTAAAAGAGGCTGATATCTATGATAGTGCAAACGCTTTTTTAAATCAAAAAATGTCGAAATATGATAAAGATGAAGTAAATTCTATGTTTTCAAATGGGCTTAAAAATATAGAGGAAAAATATAAAGCGTTTGCTAAAATAAAAAATAATAGCGAAATTAACTTAATTAGGTCTCGCTTATCTAAAGAGGCTAAGGAGAAAGCTAAGGAAATAGAAAAAGGCTTAGTTATGGCGAATATTCCGACTGGAAGTGGGAAAACTCTGCTTACGACACGATTTGCTCTTACAAATGCTTTAAGTGATTATGAAAAAGATAGGATTTTTTATATAACTGCTTTTTTAAGTGTTTTAGAACAAAATGCAGGGGAGATAAAAACTTTCTTTGATAATAAGGATTTGGTTTTAGAGCATCATTCAAATGTAATCAATGATAGAGAAGAGCCGCAAAATGATAATGAAAAAGAATATATTTTGAATGAGTATTTAAGTCAATCTTGGGAAGCGCCTGTTATTTTAACCACCATGGTTCAATATGCGAATACTCAATTTAAAGGACGCTCCGCTAATATTCGAAGATTTTGTAAATTTATTAATAGCGTAATAATTATAGATGAAATTCAGAGTATGCCAATTAAAATGACCTATATTCATACTCTTATGACGAATTTTATTACTGAGATAATGGGTGCGGTAGTAGTTCATGCAACAGCTACTCAACCTAATTTAGATAGCCTAAGTTTAAATTATAGGGCAAATTTTTATAAGCAATTTCAAAATTTAGTCCATCTAACAGAAGATGATTTAAAATTATTTAAAAGGACGAGTTCGATTTATTTAAAAAATGAAGCTCACGAAGATGGCATATTTAATCAAGATGATTTAAGTAATCATATAATAAAAACTTTAAAATCTAAAAATAGTATATTAATTATTTTAAATACAAAAAAAGCTGTTTTTAATTTATATCAGAGTTTAAAAAATGTGGTATCAGAAAAAGTTAAATTTATTGAATTGACAACAAACAAAACTGCAAATCATAGACTTAGTGATATAAGACGTATAAAAAATCATCTAAAAGCAATAGAAGAAAATAAAGGATATGAAAAAATTGTTTGTATAAGCACCGCACTTATTGAAGCGGGTGTAGATGTTGATTTTGAAGTGGTATATAGGTCTATGGCGCCTGTGCCATCTCTTATTCAGTCTATGGGTAGATGTAATAGAGAAGGGAGAATGTCTAAAGGGGATTTTTATATTTTTGAATATATTGATGAGAACGTTGGATATTTACCAGAGATTTTGAATGGAGCATTAAAATCTAAGGATATTTTATCAAAAAATATAGGAAAAGAAGTAGATATACCGAGTATTAGTGATAGATATTATGATAGCTTGTATAAAGAGTTTGAAAATGAGTTATATTTTAATACAAAAGTTGATGGATATTCACTATTTGAACTTTTGTCTTTTAATAAAAGAAGAACAGAATATAATGTTGGCAAACCTAAAAATAAAAAATATAAATATTATCTTGCTCAAAATTTTAAAAAGGCATCAGAATTATTTGAGTTTATAGAGGATAAAACAACATCCGTAATAGTTAAATATGGAGAATCGTTTAAAGAATTAAATGAGGAAGATTATTTTACAAATAATCAACTTATTGAAGAGTTAAAACGGGCTGTTGAAAATGAAGATTTTAAGAATATAAAAAATATAATGAAACGTTTACAACCATTTACATTAGCGGTAAGGAATATAGACACTATAAGCAATTGTGTGTCTACTATTGGGGATTTTTATATATTAAATGAAGTTAATTATAAAAAAGATGTAGGGCTTGATAATAGTGAGTTAGAACTTTTAATTTTTTAGAAAGGAGGATATATGGGAAAATTTAAGTCAAAGTCATTTTATTATGAGTTATTTGGAGATTATGCTCTATTTACTTCTCCGATAACCAAAGGAGGTGGAGAAAAGTATACCTATCCTATACCAACATATCAGGCGATAAAAGCGATAACTGAAGGGATATTTTGGAAGCCGACTTTTATCATTTATATTGATGAAATTAAAATTTTAAACCATATTTCAACTCAAACAAAAGGGATTAGGTTGTTATATGGCAGAGGTAAAGAAAATTCTGTTGATAGGAGCAAATATACTTATTTAAAAGATGTTAGATATGCTGTTAAATATCACTTTGAGTGGAATGGAGAACGCGAAGATTTGATTCAAGATAGAAATGAAAGAAAACATACAGAAATTATGGAAAGGTCAATAAAAAAAGGTGGTAGAAGGGATATATTTTTAGGTGTTAGGGAATGTATAGGGTATGTAAAACCACTAACCGAAGATGAATACAAAAATATATCGGGCTACTATTCAGAAATATCTATGTCATTTGGATTTATGTTTCATTCATTTAATTACTTTTCAGAAGTAAGTTCTGATTATAGTAATTTTCAATCAAATTTTGATGAAATAAAAATGGAAAATGGAGTTATAAAATTTAAAAGACCTTCTGAATGTTCAGTAACAATGGATTTAAGTGGATTTAAATTCAATAAAATAGCGGCAGACAAAATAAAAAGTGTTGATGAAGAATTTCAAGATTTATAAAAAATTTAAGGAGGTGAATTATGAATTTAGAGATAAAACTTCTTGAAACATATGAAAAATGTGAGAATAGTGGATTAGTTGATAGATGTGAAAAAATTAAATCAGAAACAGTTTTGTTACCACTTTATCATACAAATAGGAAATCTGATGGGAAAAATATAATAGAAGTGTTTTTTGATTATAAAGGCGATATTGATATTTTATCTAGTAATTTTGTAAATAAAGATGAAAGTATTATTTATCCTGTAACGGAAAATTCCATTATTCGTTCTAGTAATATTGCAGCTCATCCGCTGGTTGATGAAATATCGTATATTTTATCAGGAGAAGGCGCTAATAAGAATATTTCTTATTTGCAAGAGTTGAGTTTTTGGTTAGATAATGAAGAAAATTCTAGGGTAAAGCATTTTTTGCAGATAGTATATGATTTTGCTCAAAGGGAAGATTCTTTGGAAAAAATATGCGAAATAATTGCAGGGAGCAATAAATATGAGCTAGATAAGGACAAACTTTTACTCTATATATTAAAAGAGAAGAGTGAAAAAGTAGATTTAAATAAAATTCTTTTAACTTTTTCTGTTCTTGATGCGGAAACTGGAGATAGATTATCTGTAACGAAGAGTAAATTACTCCACAATAGGTATATAGAATATGTCGAAAGTCAAAACACAAAAAAAGAACAAAGTATTTGTAATTTAACTGGCAAAAAGATGTATTGTTCTGATAAGCATAGAGCTATAATGGGAACTGCCAAAATAATAAGTGCAAGTAATCATCTTGAAGCTTATATTGGGAGATTTGATAAAACGGATATTATATCAATAGGGTATAATACGAGTTATAAAATTCATAATATGCTTAAATATTTACTTGAAAATAAAAACACTTGTAAGTGGCTTGGAGAAAGTGTCCAGTTGATGACATGGTTTTCAGATGATTTAAATAATGAGAGTGAATCAGATATTAATGACCCTGAAAGTTTTCCATTTGAGTATTATGATGAAGATGATGATGATTATATCATTGGTGGAGAATCAACAAAATCTTTATTTTCCAATATTACGGGCTCAAGAAATATAGATGATGAAATGAGCGTTTATATATTAATCCTTGATAAAGTAAGTAATGGAAGAATAGCAATTAATTATTTTCAAACTTTACCAAAATCGGATTTCGCAGACAATATAAAATATTGGAAAGATACATTTAGTTGGTATTTTTATAGTAAAGAAAAAAATGCATATGTTATAAAGACCCTAGATAACAATAGTATTATAACTTATTTATATGGGATTGAGAGAGATGGAAGAATTGGCTTTACTGATAAAGAAAAAGCTTTTAAAGTAGATTTACTTATAAAACTTATTAGATGTATTGTTGAGAAGAAAAAGATGCCATTAGATTTTTATAAAAAAGCTTGTCAAAATATTAGAATGAGAAATAAATATAAAAATTCTTGGAATATGGTTTCTGCAGTAGCGTGTGCTGTTATTAATAAATATTATCAAGATATAGGTAAAGAAAGGATTGATAAAGATATGCTGGATTTAGAAAAACAAAGTAGAAGTTATTTGTATGGAAGGATTTTATTTATCTATGATTATATTGAAAAGCAAGCTTTAGATGATAAGTATAGATATACTAATGCACAAAGGTTTTGGAATTCATATATTCAATATCCTAAAAAAACATTTATTAATTTAGAGAGAAAGATTCAGCCATATAAGAGCAAAATTGTTAAATCAGATATGAATTGGATATATTCTAAAATTCAAAGTAATATGAATGAGTGTTTAGAGGCTCTTGAAAAAATAAACGAAATTGAAAATAAAGATATGCCGCTCAATGAAGAATTTATTTATGGATATTTTGCTCAAGAAAGAGAATTTTTTAAAAAAAGTGAAGAAAATATTGGATAATTATAAAATTTTTTTAGTAAAGGAGAATGAAAATGGATATTTTAAAAAACAAAATTGATTTTATGGTTACATTAGAAGTTAAATCGGCAAATCCAAATGGGGACCCGTTGAATGGGAATATGCCTAGAAATGATGTAGATGGATATGGAGAGATTAGTGATGTTTGCATAAAAAGAAAAATAAGAAATAGAATGCAGGATTTAGGTCAGAATATCTTTGTTCAATCTAATGATAGGATAGATGATGAATTTAAGTCTTTAGAAAAAAGATTTACTAATAAATTTGGAAAAGAGAAAAACGAAAAACATATTTATGATGAATGCTGTAAAAATTGGATGGATATTAGAGCTTTTGGACAAGTGATAACGTACAATAAATTATCTATTGGTATTCGTGGACCTATATCTATAAGTTTAGCTAAAAGTTTGAGCCCGATTGTTATTCAAAGTATGCAAATAACTAAGAGTACAAATGGTATGGAGGCTGCAGTTGGAAAAGAACGTTCATCTGATACAATGGGGAGTAAACATTTTATAGAGTATGGAGTTTATTTAGTAAAAGGTAGTATTAACTGTTTATTTTCTGAAAAAACAGGCTTTACTAATTCTGACAGTGAAGTTTTTAAAGAGTGTCTTAGAACTTTATTTGAAAATGATTCATCTTCTGCTAGACCTGATGGAAGTATGAGAGTTAAAGAAATATTTTGGTTTAAACATGCGAGTAAGACAGGCACAATTTCTTCGGCAAGTGTTTTTGATTCTTTAATGTATGATAATTCAGGTGAATATATAAAACAATACGAAGATTATAATATTAGAATAGATGAACAAAAATTAAATGATATGAAATCCAAAGGTGTAGAATTTGAGTTAATTAAGGGATTTTAAATGTATCAAGATAGCGAATATTTGATGTTATCAGGAATTCAACATTATTATTTTTGTAAAAGGCAATGGTGTCTTATACATGTTGAAAATGCTTGGGCGGACAATTTGGCTACTAAAGAAGGGGATTTACTTCATGAAAAAGCAGATAATCCATTTATTAGGGAGAAAAGGAATGATATTATTATTTCACGAGCAATGCCTGTTTCTTCTAAATCATTAAGATTTTCTGGGATTTTAGATGTTGTAGAGTTTAAGAGGAGTAAATTAGGGATAAAATTAGATGGATATGACGGTTTTTTCACTCCCTGTATAGTTGAATATAAAAGGGGAAAGCAAAAGAAAGATTTAAGAGATATTGTTCAGTTAGTCGCTCAAGTTATATGTCTTGAAGAAACGTTGAATTGTAGAATAAATGTAAGTTATCTATATTATAATCAGACGAGAGAAAAAATTAAGGTACAAATTACGGATGAACTTAGGACTTTAGTTTTAAATATTTCGAATGAAATGCATAGATTGTACAAAGAAAATATAACGGTTGAAGCTAAATCTTATAAAAACTGTAAGCTTTGTTCATTAAAAGATATTTGTATGCCAAGGCTTACGAAGAAAAAACGAAATGTAAGAACTTATATTGAAGCTCATATATACGGAGGGATGGATGAAGAAATTACTTAATACCCTATATATTACGAATGAACTTTGTTATCTATCAAAAGATGGAGAAAACATAGTTATTAAGATAGATGACAAAGAGGTAAAGCGACTTCCAATACACATATTACAAGGGGTTATTTGTTTTAATTATAATGGAGTTAGTCCTGGTGTAATTAGATTGTGTTCAGATAATAATATTTCTTTAGCCATTATGAGTCCCAAAGGTGAACTTTGTGGTCGATTTGTAGGAAAAACAAATGGGAATGTTCATTTAAGGAGAACTCATTATAGATGGGCTGATGATATAGAAATTGCACTTGGTATATCTAAAAACATAATGGTAAGTAAATTATCTAATTCTAAAAAAATTTTACAAAGACTTATAAGAGACCATTCGGATAAAATAGATGTAGATTTTGTAAGAGAGATTATTGACGATTTTAATGCATCAATAAAAACTGTTGATTTGTGTAGGGATAAGGATACTTTAAGAGGAATAGAGGGAGAAATAGCCAGAAAATATTTTTCTTGTTTTAATCAACTTATACTCAAACAAAAAGATGATTTTGTATTTTTAAAGCGTGAGAAAAGACCACCTAAAGATAGGATAAATGCTATGTTATCATATATGTATAGTATTTTAACTTATGAGATTCAGTCGGCTTTAGAAAGTGTAGGTCTTGATAGTTATGTTGGATTTTTTCATACTGATAGGTCGGGAAGAGCAAGTTTAGCGCTAGATATAATAGAAGAATTTAGAGCATATTTGGTTGATAGATTTGTTATAACTCTTATAAATAAAAAAGAGATACTCCCTAAACATTTTGAGAAAAAAGAAAATGGAAGTGTTTTAATTACTAAGGAAGGTAAACAAATTATTCTAACAAAATGGCAAAAAAGAAAACAAGAAGAGATAGTGCATCCGTTTTTAAAGGAAAAATGTCCGATAGGTTTATTGCCTCATATTCAAGCTCTACTAATGGCTAGATATATAAGAGGTGATATTGAAGAATATCCGCCGTTTTTATTATAGGAGTGATAATATGATGGTTCTTATAACATACGATGTTAGTATGAAAGATGAAAATGGAGCAAAAAGGCTAAGAAAAGTTGCTAAAGTATGTACTAATTATGGGCAAAGAGTACAAAATTCAGTATTTGAATGTAGTGTTACCCCAGCTATGTTTGTGCAAATAAAGAATGATTTATCTAAAATTATTGATAAACAAAATGATAGTTTAAGGTTTTATTTATTGGGAAAAAATTGGCAAAACCGAGTTGAAACGCTAGGGAAAAATACCAGTTATGATCCTGATAAAGATGCGTTAATAATATAGAGCGAAACAGTAGTGGACATAAAAAGACTGTTCGATTCGCGCAGATATTAGAATACAAATTGATATATAATGTAACATTTTGTATTAATAAAATTGAAATTTCTTAAAAAATTATAGGTTAGGCACTTTTCCTATGCAAAAAGTGCAGTCGGGCTCTTCGCGAGCCCGTGGATTGAAATT
>PDWI01002398.1_pt1 | contig 28238 bp, 26 predicted proteins | sample 1430891 | NCBI WGS metagenome assembly PDWI01 (sample SAMN01162508, study PRJNA174530) | Oral metagenome, whole genome shotgun sequencing project. | biome: Marine environment; feature: Marine mammal; material: Swab sample of the gingival sulcus; isolation source: swab sample of gingival sulcus... | reverse complement strand
AGATATAACTGGTAACACTCTTGATTTAGTTTATGTACAACCTGTATCGCTGAGATAAAAATATTTGATATAAAATATAATAATCAAGGGGCGAAAGCTCTTTGATGATTTTTATGTCATATTAATTGAAATTAATAAATAATTTGATTATAATGTACATAAATAAATACAAAGGAGGAGGTAAATTGATTTAAAATCAATTATACAAATGTTATGAGCAAAAAGTTAAAAATAGACAAAGGAACTGTTGAGGAAACTTGTTTGCTACCTCTCTGGGGGAGAGCATATGAAACTAAAAAGAAAAATCCAAGAATTGTTGATGAAGAAGCAGTAAAAATTATACAGATGATTGATTATGATTTTTCAAACATAGAAAAGACTCAAGGAATGTTTCAGCATGGTTGGGTTGCGAGGAGCATACATACGGATAAGATGATACTTGAGTTTATGAGTAAATATCCAAATGCGACTATAGTTAATATTGGTTGTGGAATGGATACTACATTTACTCGTATTGACAATGGTAAGATAATGTATTATGAACTTGATTTACCTAATATTATTGAACTTAGAAGCAATTTTGATGAGTATAATGATAGACATAAATGTATAGCTAGTTCATTTTTAGAAACTAATTATTTTAGTCAGATAGAGGTTAAAGAAAAAGTATTATTTATTATTGGTGGAGTGTTAATGTATTTTTCTGAAGAGCAAGTAAAAAATTTCTTTAAAAGAGCTACTGATTATTTTAAAGAATGTGATTTTTATTTTGATTGTTTATCACCTAAAGCTATTGAAATTTCTAGGAAAAAGGTATTAGAAGATAGTGGCATGGGAAGTGCTTTAAATGAGGGCTGGGGCTTAAAGCCTATTAAAGATATTGAAAAATGGGATCCAAGATTTAAGGTTGTTAGCCAAGTGCTTATGTATAAAGGAGTTAAAAAAGGAATTAGTCTATCTCACAAAATTGCCCTTGCAATACCTGATTTATTAGGTTTTTGTTATATGGTACATCTTAAATCAAAAGAGTAATAAAATTAATGCTACTAATAGTGTTTTTATTGGTAGCATTTTTTTATTTTATATGCAAAATATTATATTTGTGATTGATGAAATTGTCGGTTGTTCTTAGATTTAGAGTTTATTTGCTTTTTCAATTCACTTTAATTGTTATTTAATAAAATTTTCTTTTGAAACTGTTGTTAAATAGCCCTTCGTAAGTTATAATCAATAAGATACTAATTATAAGTACGGAGGCAGCAATGGATAAAAGAAATGTTGTCATTATTATGTTATTTATAGTAACGATTTTAATGGGAATAAAAGTAGTAAAGCTTAATGAAAAAGTTGTTGAGTTACAATCGAAATTATCAGTTTTGGAAAGTGAAAAAATTGCTGATAAATCAGACGAAAAGGCTCAGAAAACAAATAAGAAAGTAAAGAAAAAACCTAAAAAAGAAATTGTTAGTAATGTATTAATACTAGTACCTAGTGATTTGAAAGACCCAAAGCAGATAAAGGTATATTTGGGAACTCTTAAAGAGTGGGTAGATAAAAATAAAGATATTGTTGATGCTTTACCAGAAGAATATAGTTTAACAGGATATTATGATATATCTAAATTTGATGAAAATAAAGAAGAAATATATGCTAAGTATTTTGAATCATTAGTGAAATTAGATAAGGTTGGAAAATACGATGGAGTAACATCTTTACCTGAAAAGTTTTATACTACTGCTGAATACGATTATTTAGTGTCAATTCAAGAGCGTGTTATAAATGGTGGTGGATTAACTAAATGGGATTTTAAAAGACAGATTAGAGATGAGGATAAAGAATAAAATTAAATAAAATGTAACAAAAGATTAATATAAATTGGCTATAAATATAGATACAATATTTATAATATACATTTTTATATTAAAGAATTATTTATTTTTGAGTAAGAAATAACAAAAAATAAAACGTTTTTTGGTATAAGTGTGTCATTTTAAAAAATGACACATTTTTGTATTGTGTTTTGTATACAAAAGGAGTATTATAAGTGTGATAATGATAATCAATATCATTAGAGTGCTTTTATCTATTAATTTAGATTGTAAATACAGTTAAAATTTTAGGAGGTATTTATGCGAGAAGAATGGAATTCTTTTAAAGAAGGAAAGTGGTGTGAGAAAATTGATGTCTCTAATTTTATTAAATTAAACTATTCTCCTTATTATGATGATGGTGCATTTTTAGAAGGGCCAACTGAAAATACTACTAAGCTATGGCAGAAAGTTATGGAGCTTACAAAAAAAGAACGTGAAGCGGGTGGAGTTTTAGATATGGATACTGATGTTGTATCTACAGTATCTTCACACGGAGCAGGTTATATTGATAAAGATTTAGAAACTATTGTTGGTGTTCAAACTGATGAGCCTTTTAAAAGGTCACTCCAACCTTTTGGAGGAATAAGGGTTTCAGAGTCAGCTTGTGAAGCTTATGGATACGAGGTTTCTAGTGAGATTAAAGAGATATTTACTAAATATAGAAAAACTCATAATCAGGGGGTATTTGATGTATACACTCCAGAGATGTTACTTGCTAGAAGGTCTGGTATAATCACTGGTTTACCTGACGCTTATGGTAGAGGTAGAATAATAGGAGATTATCGTAGAGTTGCACTTTATGGTGTAGATAGATTAATTGAAGATAAGCTTGAGCAAAAGGCTGGAACTTCAAAAAATATGGCTGATATTGAAAATGTGAGACTTAGAGAAGAGTTATCAGATCAGATTTCGTCTCTTAAAGAGCTTATAGAATTAGGTAAAATATATGGGTTTGATATTTCAAAGCCAGCTAAAAATGCAAAAGAAGCTATTCAGTGGACATATTTTGGGTATCTTGCAAGTGTTAAGGAACAAAATGGTGCTGCTATGAGTTTAGGTAGAACTTCTACTTTCCTTGATATTTTTATTGAAAGAGATTTACAAAATGGAACTATAACTGAGAAACAAGCTCAGGAAATGATTGACCATTTTATTATGAAGTTAAGAATAGTTAAATTTGCTAGAACACCTGAATACAATCAGTTATTCTCTGGCGATCCAACATGGGTAACAGAGTCAATTGCTGGTATGGGAGTTGATGGCAGACCGCTTGTTACTAAAAACTCATTTAGATATTTACACACTCTAAACAACTTAGGAACGGCACCAGAGCCTAATTTAACTGTTTTATGGTCTAAGAATTTACCAGAGAACTTTAAGCGATTCTGTGCTGAAATGTCTATTAAAACATCATCAATTCAATATGAGAATGATGACCTTATGCGACCTACAAAAGGTGATGATTATGCGATTGCTTGTTGTGTATCATCAATGGTAGTTGGTAAGGAAATGCAGTTCTTTGGCGCTAGAGCTAACCTTGCAAAATGTCTACTTTATGCTATTAATGGCGGAGTGGATGAAAAATCAGGTGTTCAAGTAGGTCCTAAGTATATGCCGATTAAGAGTGAATATCTTGACTATGATGAGGTTATGGAGAAATTTGATGATATGATGGAGTGGCTTGCAGAATTATATGTGAACACTTTAAATATTATTCATTATATGCATGATAAATATTGCTATGAAAAAATGCAGATGGCTCTTCATGATAGAAATGTAAAGAGATTCTTTGCTACTGGTATGGCTGGTCTTTCGGTTGTAGCAGATTCACTTAGTGCTATTAAATATGCTAAAGTTAAGGCTATTAGAAACGAAGAAGGGCTTGCTGTTGAGTATGATATAGAAGGTGAATATCCTTGCTATGGAAACAACGATGAAAGAGCAGATAGATTTGCAGTTGAAATTATTGAAACATTTATGAATAAAATCAGAAAGCATAAGACTTATAGAGGTGGTATTCCTACAATGTCTATTCTTACTATAACATCAAATGTAGTTTATGGTAAAAAGACAGGAAGCACGCCAGATGGAAGAAAAAAAGGCGAACCTTTTGCACCAGGAGCAAATCCTATGCACTCAAGAGATAAGAAAGGTGCTTTAGCATCCTTATCATCAGTTGCTAAACTTCCATTTGAACATTCAGAAGATGGTATATCAAATACTTTTTCAATAGTTCCAGACGCATTAGGTAAAGACTTTACTGTATTTAATGGGGAATTAAATTTAGATGCGTTAACTGATTGCTCATGTTGTATTCCGAATTTAGAAATTGATATTGATGAAGAATAAATATAAAAATTTATTATAAAAAGGTTAAATTTGTTGTAAAATAGTTATAGATATAAGGAGGTTATTATGAATAATAATGCACAAATTGATAATTTAGTGAGTATGATGGACGGTTATATGGAAAAAGGTGGTCATCACTTAAATGTAAATGTATTTAATAGAGATACTTTATTAGATGCACAAAAGCACCCAGAAAATTACCCGCAACTTACTATTCGTGTATCTGGGTATGCTGTTAACTTTAATAAGTTAACTAAAGAGCAACAAGATGACGTAATTAGTAGAACTTTCCATGAAGGTATGTAATAATAAATGAATGGTTTTATACATTCGATAGAAACTATGGGTACGGTCGATGGACCTGGTCTTAGATATGTTGTATTTACAGCGGGGTGTCCACTCCGCTGTAAATATTGTCATAATCCAGATACATGGAATATTGGAAATGGTAGAGAAGTTAGTGTTAATCAAATATTAGATGATTATGATAAATATAGACTATTTTTAAAAAATGGTGGAATTACAGTGACTGGTGGAGAACCATTAGTTCAGATAGATTTTTTAATAGAGCTTTTTAAATCTGCTAAGGATAAGGGAATTCACACTTGTTTAGACACAAGTGGGGCGACTTTTAGTAATAAAGGCGAAAGATATAAAAAATTTATTGAACTATCTAAGGTCACTGATTTAGTTATGCTTGATATTAAACATATAAAGCCTGATGGGTACTACGAATTAACTAAGGGGAATTTAGATGAAACCTTAGCTTTTTTAGATTTTTTGTCAAAAAAAGAAACTTATTGCGATGTTTGGATTCGACATGTCATAGTAAAGGGTTATACTTATAAAAAAGATTATTTATACGAATTAGGGTATCATTTAGGTGGTTATAAAAATATAAAAGCTCTTGATGTACTTCCGTATCACATTATGGGTGAATCTAAATATGCGGCACTCGGTTTAGAGTATCCGTTAAAAGGTATGGAAGCTATGCCAAAGGAAAATGCTATTAAAGCTAGAAAAATTATTGAAGCTGGAATTGTAAAAAGATTGATGGATGATAAAAAATAATTGACTAATGATTAAGAATACATGTAAAATATAGTGTATATGTCTAAATAGACAAGTTGTAATCGTACTAAAATATGTAGTAAAGGAGTTTAATATGGAAAATGTGGGTTTTTTAGAAAAAAAATTTAAATTAGCTGAGAATGGAAGTAATGTTAAAACAGAAGTTACTGCTGGTATAACAACATTTGTAACTATGGCTTATATACTTGCAGTAAATCCAATGATTTTATCAGCGGCGGGTATGGATAGGTCTGCGGTATTTACAGCTACGGCTATTTCTGCTGCACTTGCGACATTAATAATGTCCATTTTTGCAAATTTACCATTTGCGCTTGCACCTGGTATGGGGCTTAATGCATATCTTGCTTTTTATGTATGTGGATTTCTTGGGATAAGTTGGCAAGTTGCTTTAACTGCTGTATTTTTAGAAGGTATTATATTTATATTCTTAACTATATTTAATGTTAGAGAGGCTATTATAAATTGTATTCCTGAACCCGTAAAAAATGCTATTTCGGTGGGAATTGGACTATTTATAGCTCTTATAGGCTTAGTAGCAGCAGGGATCGTTAAAACTGGTATGTCAGTTGTTGCATATACTGATGCGGGCGAGCCTATACTTGATGGAACTGTTGTAACGCTTGGTAATATAGTTTCTAAGCCGACTATTATAGCTATATTTGGAATTATATTAACTTCTGTTTTAGTTATTAAAAATGTAAAAGGCGGAATGTTACTTGGAATGGTTAGTACAACTGTGATTTCTGTAGTATTTGGAGTTGTTAGTTTAGATGGTTTTCATTTATTTCAAATGCCGCCATCAATTTCTCCAATAGCCTTAAAATTTGATTTTCATAATATATTTACTATAGAAATGTTTGTTGTTTTATTTACTTTACTATTTGTAGATATGTTTGATACTATAGGAACTCTTATCGGTGTATGTAATAAAGCTGGTATGTTAACAAAAGACGGAAAAGTACCAAAGGCAAAAGCTGCACTATTTGCTGATGCTATTGGTACAACAGTTGGAGCTATGATTGGTACTTCTACAGTTACAACTTATGTTGAGTCAGCTTCTGGAGTTTCAGAAGGTGGAAGAACTGGACTTACATCTTTAGTTACTGGAATATTATTTGCACTTTCTTTATTTTTCTCAGGAGTATTTTTATTGATCCCAGGAATTGCTACTGCGTCAGCACTTGTTATTGTTGGTATGTTTATGATGGAACCAATTACAAAAATTGATTGGAAAAATTATTCTCATGCAATACCTGCATTTTTAACTCTTGCACTTATGCCTTTCACATATTCGATTGCAGAGGGGATTTCGTTTGGAGTTATATCATTTGTAGCGATAGCATTACTTAGTGGAAATAGAAAAGAATTAAAGGTATCTACTGTTATATTATCAGTATTCTTTGTGTTAAAGTATATAATACCTGAGATAACTAAATATTTATAATTAAATTTTTAATAATATAGTGCGGAATGATGGAGTTTTGCACTATATTTTTTTGGAGGGGGATACTATGAAGAAAAGTATATTATTTATTATAATTTTGATATTTGTATATAATTCTTCTGTGTTTGCTAGTTATACAGATGATAATGTGTATATAAATAAAAAATATGGCTATTCATTTAATAGATGTGGTTTTAAAGTTGACGATAAATTTGAAACGATAAAAACTACTTTTATTGCTGATTCTACATATGTAGATGTTTTTTATAATGATTTTAATAATACTATTCATAGTACAAATGATTATGTATATTACTCAAATAAAGAGTTTAAAAATAATGAGTATATTGATATTAAATTAGATAAAAAAATTAAATTTGGTGAATATAGTGCTAGAGTTATAAAGTGGGATAGGAAGCCGTTAAAACATGTTAAGTTTGATAATAAAGATTTTACTCATTATGCACTTATAGATATAATAAAAAATCGAGAAGTATATACTATTCAGATTAATTCGGTTTATGATGTTGATTATGATGAGTATTTGAATAGATTTAATTTTGTAAAAAAAGATAATAGAGATAGATTAAAATATGGTGAGGTTCATAGAATTGAAAATAAATATTGGTCGGATAAGACAAAGCAATTTTATAAGGATGAATTTCAAAGTATTGAAAAAACAAAGTTAGGTATATTTGAACCGAGTACAGTTTCAAGTACGGGTCTGGATAAATTAAAGGGGATAGAAAACGAACATAATTTAAAATTTGACTATATATTGGAATATTACTCTTTACCAAACATATTTATTAAAGAACATTTTGATGAGATTTACGCTGATGGAAGAATATTAGAATTTACATTTCAAACGAGTGATATATACAACGAAAATGATTATATAATGTACGAGATTTTAGATGGTAAATATGATAATAAAATTGATGAGTTGGCTAAATTTTTAAATAAGCTTGATGGAGTTGTATTTTTTAGATTAGATAATGAAATGAATGGGGATTGGTGTGATTACAATGCTATTCACTTTAATAGAGATACTAGATTATATAAAGAAATGTGGAAATATTTTTACGATAGAATAGTGTCATTTGGCGGTGAAAATATAATATTTGTATTTAATCCTAATGAAAAATCTTTCCCAGATTTTAAATGGAATCATTATATAAATTATTTTCCTAGTAATAAATATGTAGATGTAATAGGTGCTACTGGATATAATACTGGGACATATTATAGGGGCGAAGTTTGGCGTTCTTTTAAGGATATATATGACAAATTTATGCCTTATTATAAAAAAAGATTTATAGGTTATGATTTTTATATTACGGAATTTGCGTCTAGTACAATTGGTGGAGATAGAGCTAAATGGCTTGATGAAATGTTACAGTGTATAAATGAATATGGATTTAAAGTTGCAATATATTGGAATTATGTAGATTATGATTATATAAATAAAAAGCCAGCTAGGATTTATCGTATAGATGATGATATAAAAGCTATGGAGATAATAGAGGGTTATTGATTTTATATTTATTTAGTCGGTTGGTTTTAATAAGAGGTATATAAAACACGTTTGCGAGTGTCAAACGTAATTCGTAAATCATCGCTTTGCTCTGATTTACTCATCGTTTTGACACTCATATAAATGCCAGCAATATTAAAAACTTATGTCCTTTGCATTCGTGTTTATTGCGAAAATCGTTATATATTTTGTAACATATTTTTAAGTATTATTAAAGCGTTTTCTATTGCTATTTCAGAAAATTTTTCATAATCCATTTTGCTGCCATTAATAGCATTATCAGAAATAGAGCGTATTATGATAAATGGAATATTGTTTAAAAAGCATACTTGTCCAATGCTTGCTCCCTCCATTTCACAGCAGTAAGCATTAAATGTATTATAGAGAGATTCTAATTTTTCACTGTCAGATATAAACTGGTCGCCCGAAACAACACGACCAGTATAGTATTTAATGTTTTTTATAGTTTCACATGACATATTTGCAAGTTCTATTAAACTGCTATCACATTTAAATTCAAGAGTGTCCATTCTTGGAATTTCGCCTAAGGGATAACCAAAATGGGTAACGTCAACATCGTGTTGTACTACATTTGTTGCAACGATTATATCAGTTGGAAAAATGTCTTTATGGAGTCCTCCTGCAATTCCTACATTGATAACTTTATCAACATTAAAATTATCAATTAGTAGTTGTGTACAAACAGCAGCATTTACTTTGCCAATTCCAGAAGTTACTACTACTACATTCTTATTATATAATTTGCCTTTAAAAAAAATCATATTAGCTTTGGTAACTTTTTTTTCAATTTCCATAAGTAAAGTTAATTGTTTAACTTCTTCTTCCATTGCGCCGATAATTCCTATTATCATAAAACCTCCATTTAGTATATGTTTTCTTTTTTTATTTCAATATTTATTAATACCATAGATATTAGTACAATCCCTATTGATATTGGAATAAGATACATTGATAATTGAGTTCCTATTAAATCATTAAATAATCCTATTAAGAACCCCACAAACATACATATTGCAGAGCCTATTGTACATATAGTAGATGTAGCTTTCGTTGGATTTTGATGGAAAATATTTTGTATTATTATTAGGAATGTAGGGAAAACTATTGAAAAGAATATCCCTGAGAATGATAATAAAAATAAAAATTTTCCTCCTAAAATTAATCCGCTAGTGTAAGTTATTAGGGCTAAAAAAGAAGATATAATAATTGATTTTAAATAACCTATCTTTTCTACTACAAAACCTCCTATAATTCTTCCTAAAGAAAAAATAGCAAAAAATATAGCTATATAAGTAGATGCTGAATTAGTGTTTAGATGTTCTACAACTTTTAAATAATTAAGCAACCAGTTAGCGGTTTGTATTTCTGAAGATATGTAAAACCCAAGTGCTATACTACATAGTATAAATAACTTTTTATTAAAAGAAGTTTGGGATTTACCATCTGTTTTGGATATTTGGTGTTTAGGAGGTTCTACAAATAGATAAAATATAGCAACTATAACATATAAAGCCGAATATCCCATATATATATATCGCCAGCTTACACCAATATACAATAAATATCCAGATAATTTTTGTGTTACAGTTGAACCAATTCCATAGAATGAATGTAACCAATTCATAAGTAAAGCCGCATAACTAACTTTTAATAAAGGTATTATAAGGTTCATACCAAGCAACATACTTGCGACACCAAAACCGCTAATCGCATAACTCACGAGTAGTTGAATATATGAAGTTGCAAAAGCTGTTCCACAAAATCCAATAGCAGCAATTGACATTCCCATTATGATTATTTTTTTTTCGCCTATTTTGTCACATATAGGGCCACCTAAAAAGGTTGCTATCATAAATGAGAGAGATTGTATAAGTAAAAATGTGCCAATAGCGGTATCGGACACACTAAAAGCTTCTCTAAAGGTAGGAACAAATATACCTTTAGCACTATCTGAAATAGCCATAACAAACATAGAAATATAAGTTATGATTATAAGATATTGTTGTTTTTGTTTAGTCATGTTTTCTCCTTAATGTTAATGTGAACAATAATTTTATCAGTTAAATTAAATTTTTATACATTAAATCTAAAATTAATAACATCTCCATCTTTTACGATATATTCTTTACCTTCTAATCTTAAAACGCCTTTATCTTTAGCAGCGGTCATAGAACCTTCGTTTACAAGGTCTTCAAATGCTATAGTTTCTGCTCTTATAAATCCTCTTTCTATATCAGAGTGAATTTTACCAGCTGCTTGTGGTGCTTTTGTACCCTTTTTTATAGTCCAAGCTCTAACTTCTTGTGGACCTGCTGTTAAGAAAGAGATAAGGTCTAATAAATGGTAACTAGCTTTTATTAGTTTATCAAGTCCTGATTCAGAAAGTCCAAGTTCATTTAAAAATGCGATTTTATCTTCATCGTCAAGTTCTGAAATCTCTTGCTCAACCTTTGCAGAGATAACGACTACATCAGCAGCTTCCGTTTTAGCAAATTCTTTAACTTCTTCTACGAGTGGATTTACACTATCTGAAACAAGGTCATCTTCTGATACATTAGCACAGTAGATTATAGGCTTAGCAGTTAGTAATTGCAATGATTTAACAAATTTTTGTTCTTCTTCTGTAAATTCCATTGTTCTAACTGACTTTAAATCAGATAAAGTTTGTTTGATTCTTTGTAGAATATCCATTTCAGCTTTTAAAGTTTTATCTGCTTTTAAAGCTTTTTGAGTTTTTAATATTCTTCTATCAATCATTTCTTCGTCTGCAAAAATAAGTTCCATATTTATAGTTTCTATATCTTTTAATGGTCCTATTTTCCCATCAACATGAACAACGTTTTCATCTTCAAAGCATCTTACAACATGAACGATAGAAGCAACTTCTCTAATATGGCTTAAAAACTGATTTCCAAGACCTTCCCCTTTTGAAGCACCTTCAACAAGACCTGCAATATCGTAAAATTCTATCGCTGTTGGAACTAATTTTTTAGAATCATACATCCTTCTTAAAACTTCTAATCTTTCATCTGGCACAGTAACAACGCCTACATTTGGTTCAATAGTACAAAATGGATAGTTTGCTGATTCTGCACCAGCTTTTGTTATAGCGTTAAAAAGTGTACTCTTTCCTACATTTGGTAATCCGACAATTCCTAATTTCATTATTAATTTTCCTCTCTATATAATATTAATGTAATAATTTTTTGATATACATATCAAATTATAGTTTAAAATGCTCAACTAATCAACTGTTTTAAGGGGATTATTTAATATTAGTAGGATTAAACTAATTGTTATTTTGCATAGTTTTTATTATACTTAATAAAGTATATAGATTAATGTATACAATTTTATTAATTTATTTGAGTGTAAAAAAGTATAAATTTATTTTAAAGCGGAGATATTAATAGTATGATAAATGAAGAAAATATAGGCATTAAAATTGATAAATTTAAAAGTAATCAAAATATTTTTTTTGGTATTTTAATATTATTGTTGTTTATATGTATAATTTCTTTTATATATATTCATTTAAATGATATTGTTTGTACTAAAGATATAGAAAATATAGAAATACATGCTAAATCAGAAATGGAAACTGAAATTGATGTTATAAAGTTAAACGATGAAGAAAAAGAAACGTTTATAAATTTTATTGAACTTTTAAATTCTGCAAAGGGTACAAAGCAAAATTTTTCAAAAGATTTATCCGATATAAGTTTATTATTTAAATATAAAAATGGCAAAATAAAAGTTTTAGACCTATATTTTGATATGCAAACGCAGAGATTGAGTTTTTTAGATATTTCAAAAAATAAATATTATATATTGGATAAAAAAGATAGTGCTTATTTTTTCTTTTATAAACATTTCCAATCGGTTCATTCTGGATATTTTGTTCCGAGTGTGGATTTGTATATTGGTGATAAATTGATAAATGTATATCATAAAAGTTTTGAATGGCTTTATATGTGTATAGATGGTTCATGGGCTGGAAGAAGTTATGATAAAATTTTTGATGTAATAGATTTTAAAAATGATAATAGCATAATTGATTTAGAAAAAGGTGAAAAGCTTAGGCTGGAGTATTCAGTCCTTCCTGATAAATCACATTTACAGATTGTTAAAGAGGGAAATGTGATTTATGATGAGGATATTTATAGCGATGAACTTCCTTTGATAAAAGAGGACGGAAGTTATATTTATAGACTTACGAATGAGTGGTATAAGGACGAATATGAGGGAACTCAAGTTTTAGAATATGATATTTATATAGATTTACCTATTGAGGTTTATATATCAAAAAGTTCGCTTTTAGCGGGAGATACTGTATCCATTGTTGCTAAAAATGTTAATCCTAATGAAAAAATTGAACTTATCCAAGATTTAAGTTTAAAATCACCTATTTTTTATACACATGGAAATAAAAGAATTGCTTTTCTTGGAGTTAGCTGTATTGCTGATTCGGGTAAATATAATATGAAGCTTTCATGTCTAAGGGATAATAAAACAACTTTTGAAAAAGAGTTTGATTTAGAAGTTAAAGATACTAAGTTTAAAGTTCAAAATTTGACTATTAGTAAAAAATTGCGTGCTAATGCAGTAAAAGATGAAAATCGTATAGAACATAAAGATTATTGCGATAAGGTTAGAGAAAAATCAGAAAATAGAATCCTATGGGATGGCGATTTTATTATGCCAGTCAAAGGAGTTATTTCGACAGACTATGGTGAGATAAGGTATGTAAATGGTTCTACAAATGCATATAGACATAAAGGGATTGATATAGCTGCAAAATTAGGTACTCCTATAATTGCTCCCAACAATGGTATTGTTAAAGGCTCTAAATTTTTAAATCTTACTGGGAATAGTATTATAATAGATCATGGAATGGGGCTTTTTAGTGTGTATTATCATCTTAATAGTAGAGATGTTAAGGTAGGGGAATATGTAAAAAAAGGAGATATAATTGGAACTGTTGGGAAAACTGGATTTTCTACAGGGCCTCATTTACACTACGAATTTTGTGTGTTTAAAACTGCTGTAAATCCATATTTATTAATGGAATCGGATTCAATAATTGATTTTATTAATAATTTATCATAAATTAAAGTTGTATATTAAAAAATGCTGATGAAAAATCTCATCAGCATTTAATATTTTAAGCGTTTATAATTTGTTTTATGGCTTGAATTACTAAGTTTATCTCTTCTTCTGTTGTAAATGAAGAAAAGCTAAATCTTAATGTACCTTGTGGAAATGTATCTAATGTTTTATGTGCTGATGGAGCACAGTGCATTCCAACTCTTGTTGCGATAGCATGGCTCTGTTGAAGTTTCCAACTTATTTCAGCATTATCAAGAGGTGAAAAATCAAGTGATACCACTGCTGTTCGGTTTTCTCTTGTTGTGTTTCCAACAATTCTTATTTGTGGGATTTCTAAAATAGCTTCAATAAATTGCATGGTTCTATCCATTTCAATTTTTTGTATATTATTTATGCCTTTTTCTTTTAGATATTTTAGAGCTGCATTTAATCCAAATAGTCCGACGGTGTTTGGTGTTCCTGATTCAAATTTATCTGGAAGATATGTTGGTTGTTGTTCTGAATCTGATTTACTTCCAGTGCCTCCTTCGATAAGTGCAGGAATTTTATTTGCTAAGTTATCTGTAATTATAAAACCTCCAGTGCCTTGTGGGCCAAGTAAGCTTTTATGTCCAGTAAACGCTATGGAATCAGCATTTAGTTTATTTATATCTATATCCTTAAAACCTGCAGTTTGTGCAGAGTCTATTATAAAAAACAGATTGTGTTTTTTAGCTATTTTTCCAACGGATTCTAAATCGAGAATAGTACCAGAGACATTAGATGCATGTGTCATTATTATAGCGACTGTATTTTGTTTAATAAGTGGTTCTATAGATTCAATTATTAAATTTCCATTTTTATCACATTCGGCTTTGTCGTATGTGATGTTTTTTTGAGATAAAGAGTTTAGAGGACGCATAATAGCATTATGCTCCATTGGTGAAATTATTACATGGTCATTTGGTTTTAATAGACCTTTAATAATTATATTCATACTTTCTGTTATATTTTTTGTAAATATTACATTAGATGATTTATTAAAGTGAAATAAATCGCATATCATTTCTCTTGTTTCTTCTATTACCCTTTGTGCTTCAAAAGCATCGTCATAAGCTCCTCGAGAAATATTTGTTCCTATTTCATTTATATATTTACACATTGCATCGGCTACTCCATTGGCTTTTGGAAAAGAAGTAGCTGCATTATCCATATATATTTTTTTCATAAAGCTCTCCTTTGTATTAGATAAATGTATATTTTAACCTTTTTAATTATTTTGTTATTTATACATATACTTAATATTATATACCGAAATTTAGATTGATTGTATAGCTTTTAATTGAAGCTAGTATAGAAAATTTTAATAAAAAAATAATTTGTATTTTAAAAATCAATCACTACAAATGTTTTTAAGCGGATTAAATTACAATTATTGACATATGAACAAAATAAATGGTATAATATAACAAAAATGATTAAATTTAAAAATGGAGTTGATGATATGTATATAAAAACTAAAAGTGCTATTTTAAATTCTTATGAAGCACAGATAGTAGATATAGAGGCTACTTTAATAGCGGGGCTTCCAACATTTATGATTATAGGTTTACCTGATACAGTGGTGAAGGAATCAACCGAACGGATAAAAGCTACATTAAAAAACTATAAATATAATTTGCCACCAAGACGGGTCATAGTAAATCTTTCGCCAGCTGGTGTTAGAAAAAAGGGTACTCATTTAGATTTAGGTATAATTGTAGCTGTTTTACATTTAATAGATGTTGTTGATATAGAAAAGCATTTTAATATTTCGTTTATTGGTGAACTTAATTTAGATGGGGAAGTTTTGCCGATTAATGGGATTTTAAATTTAGTTGAATCATTAAAAAACGAAGGAATAAAAAAGGTTGTAATACCATATGATAATTATGAGGAAGCGTCTTATATAGCTGATATTGAATTAGTGCCAGTTAAAAATTTAAAACAGGTTATAGAATATTTAAGTGATGGCATAGTTCCAGATAAGCCGATTATAGAAAATAAAAAAAATTATAGCGATGAAAATTATATAGATTATTGTAATATAAAGGGTCAAGAAATGACGAAGAGAGCCATTGTGATTGCTATATCAGGCAGACATAACTTGCTTTTGATAGGGCCTCCTGGAACGGGCAAAAGTATGCTTATAAATAATGTTGTTCCACTTTTGCCTGATATGAGTTTTGATGAAAGTTTAGAAGTCGCAAAGATATATGGGGTAAGTGGTAAAAATGGTCTTAATTTCATCAAAACCAAGCGACCACCATTTAGAGCACCACATCATTCTATAGCGAAAGCTAGTTTTATAGGTGGCGGCAATACTCCAAAGGCGGGCGAGGTGTCGCTTGCTCACAATGGCGTATTGTTTTTAGATGAACTTGGTGAATTTAATTCAGATATATTGGAACAATTAAGAGAACCTATGCAAAATAAAAAAATTTGTATATCAAGATTGAATAGTCAAGTGACATATCCGGCTGATTTTATACTTTTATCTGCTATGAACCCATGTAAATGCGGATATTATGGTAGTAAATTAAAAGAGTGTTCTTGTACTCATTCTGAGATAAGACGTTCGCTTAGGAAGTTATCTCGACCACTTCTTGATAGGATTGATATGATTTTTTGGGTTAATGATGTAGAATTTAAATATTTACAAAATGACGATAGTTTAAAATTTAGTTCTACAGCTGAGTTAAGACATAAAGTTGATATGGCAGTTAAAAATATAAAGATTAATAGAAATATTACTGAGGAGGCTAAACGAATATTAGATAATTCTTATAAACAACTTGGTTTGTCAATTAGAAGTTATGAAAAAGTGCTAAGGATTAGCAATACTATTGCGAGTATAGAAGGGGCGGAAACTATAAGGGGAGCTCATATTTTAGAGGCTTTACAGTATCGCAAAACGGAAAGAATTTTTAATGATTTATAGATAGGAGACAAAAATGTATGAAAAACAAATACTTGGGATTTTAAGTAATAATGGCTTAGGAATACAGACTTTTCATGAATTATTAAATTATTATGGTGGGATTGAGGAATTAATAAAAAATGCTTATGATAATAATATTTATAAGGATACAAAATTAAAAATAACTAATAATTTAGACTTAGATAGTTTAAAAATACAAAAATACTATGATGAATTAAATAAAAATAGTGTAGATGTAATAAGTTATTGGAATGAAAATTATCCAAGTCAACTCCAAAATATAAATTTTTATCCTCCTATATTACATTTTAAAGGAGATATAGATATTATAAATAAATCGCCACTTGGGATTGCAGTAGTTGGTTCAAGAAAAATGTCTATGTATGGCAAAAAAGTTGCTTATGAATTAGGTTCATTTTTGGCAAATCACAATATACCAGTTATAAGTGGACTTGCTTATGGGGTAGACTGTGAAGTTCATAAAGCTGTTGTTGATGCAAATGGTGTAGCTATTGGAGTGCTTGCAAATGGTTTAGATAAAATATATCCTTCGAGTAATACAAAGCTTGCAAATAAGATATTAGATAGAGGTGTTTTATTGACAGAAGAATTTTTATATAGTGATATAGCTAAATATAAATTTCCGATAAGAAATAGGATTATTAGTGGAATAGCAAAAGCTGTTGTAATAGTTGAGGCTGATGTGAATAGCGGTTCTATGATAACTGCAAAACACGCTCTTAATCAAGGGAGAACTGTTTATGCTGTGCCTGGTTCAATATATAGTTCGTCATCTAGTGGAACTAATAGACTTATTTTAGATGGTGCAATTCCACTTTTGAATTTTAATCAGCTTTTATATGAGTATGGTGAGGATTATGAATTAAGAGTAAAATCTGATAAGGATAAATTAAAAGATATTTCAGATGAATTTAAAATTATTTTAGAAAATTTAAATCTATCTGATATGAGTTTAGATGAGCTTTCAAAAGCAAACAATAAAGATATTTCTCAAATGTCTGTAATAATGATGAAAATGGAACTAGATGGTTTGGTAACAAGTTTTGGTGATGTTTATAGTATAAAATAAAATTGGAGGGGTAAATAAATATTATTATTTAATAAATATTATTATTTAATAATTACTTGCAAATCATTTGCATTTTGATTATAATATACATGATATTGGATTAAGTCTAAAAGGAGTTTTTATATAGAAATGTTATCAATGTTTAAAGTTACATTTTTAAGTGTGTTATTTGAAGCGTTACCATTTATTTTATTAGGTTCGTTTATATCATCGCTTATAAATGAATTTATTACTGAAGAGCAAATACAAAAATTTATTCCTAAAAATAAAATTTTAGCAGTATTAGTAGCTTCGTTTTCAGGACTTTTATTTCCCGTGTGCGAATGTGCAATTATACCTATAATGAGAAGGCTTATAAAAAAAGGACTGCCTATATATGTTGCTATTCCTTTTATGGTTTCTGTACCTATTATGAATCCTGTGGTTTTATTTTCTACATATATAGCATTTCATGGGAATATAAAATTCGCATTTTATAGAGCTATAATGGGACTTGTAGTAGCGTGGTGTTTGGGTGCTATTTTAAGTTTATATAGGATTAAAGAAGAAAATGTACTATTAGAAAATTTTAAACCGAGTTCATGTGCTTGTGGTTGTAATCATAACCATCACTCGCATGAACATATGAGTTTTAATCAAACGGAAAATGGATTTGTATTTTCAAGTGCTAGCGTTCATAAAAAAGATGATAAATCAGACGGTATAGTTTGGGGTTCGGTGTTTAAACATACTACTTCTGAATTTTTTGATGTGGGTAAACTTTTAATTTTTGGTGCATTTTTATCCGCTATGTTTAAGTCATTTGTTCCATATCATATAATTGTTAGTACAGGACAAAATAAAATTTTAGCAATACTTGTTATGATGATGTTTGCTTTTATACTTTCTTTATGTTCAGAAGCAGATGCGTTTATATCTAGGACTTTTTTAGGTGTATTTGATACAAGTGCAATACTTTCATTTTTAGTATTAGGACCTATGATAGATATTAAAAATTATATTATGCTTAGAGGAACTTTTAAAAAGAAATTTTCAAATAAATTAGTGATTATTATATTTGGATTGGTGTTTTTGATTTCATTTATAGTTTCATTTTTAATTTAAAGTTTAGATTGAATAAATAATTTTTATTTTTATGATTAATTTTTAAATGGGGAGTTTTATGAGAAAATTTATAGCGTCAATAATATTGTTAGTTTATGCGTTTATATTGACATTTTTTTTAGTTACTAATAAGATAAGAAACTATATACATCCAAGGCTATATGTATTTTTAATAATTTCTATTATTATGCTTTTAATATTGTTCTTTTATAGTGTTTATTATGTTCAAAAGTATAAAAAGCCTATTTTTTTAAATAGGGGGATGCTAGCGTTTTTAATTCCGATTTTGTTGATATTTATACCATCTGATATAAACACATCTACATCAGTAGCGGGAGCGAATGGAATTAAAATTTACAATGTTTTAGCTGAATCTAAAGATGTAAGTGATAATCAAAAAGGAAAAGATGAAAATTCAAAAAAAATGAAACTTTCAGATGAAGATGTACAAGCTATAAAGCAAGCACAAAAAGAAAAAGCTATTAATAAGGATATAAACGATACAATCGAAGTTGATAAACAAAGTTTAGACTTTGAAAATAATAAAGACAAAATAATTAGTAATGAGATTTCTATAGAAGATAATAAAATTGAGACTTCGGATTATGAACAAACGAATGAAGAACAAATTTTAGAAAATGAACAAATAAATGAAGAACAAATTTTAGACGATGGATATTCTGAAGAAATAAAAAACGAAGTGATTACTGATAATTATGGTTCTTATGAACCAAGCTGGGAACCAAAAATTGTAGATGGTGTATATTATATAACAGATGAAGATTTTGCGAATGCAGTTTATCAAATTCAAGAGAATATACAAAATTATAAAGGTAAGAAACTGAGTTATACAGGTTTAATTTATAAGCAAGAAGATTTTGAAAATCATGAATTTGTTGTTGGAAGAATGCTTATGTATTGTTGTGCTGCTGATGCCCAAATAGTTGGTTTTTTGGGTACTTGTGCAGGGGCTGACGAGTACAATGATGGTGACTGGGTAACTATAGTTGGAAGTATAGATGTGAAACCATATAAAGCTCCAGAAATGGAAGAAAGTTTAGACATTCCATATTTAAGAATTGAAAATATAAATTTAATTTCACCGCCCAAAGAACAATATGTTTATTTTTAAGCATAATTCTTTTTATAAATAGTCCTTAAATAATAAAAAATTTAAGGGCTATTTTAATAAAGAAACAAAAAATATACACAATGAAAATTCTGGAAATTATTATTATATTATTAATTTTTAATAAAAAGATTGACAATTGCAAATTATTGTATTACAAATATACTTGTTAGAAAAAATGTTTAACAATATATTTTGGAGGGGTTAGATGACGGCAAAAGTAGTTAAAAACAAAAGCACTACAAAAACATCTAAAACGAATTTGGTGATTGTAGAGTCGCCAGCTAAAGCTAAAACTATTGAAAAGTTTTTAGGGAAAAAGTATAAAGTTTTAGCGTCGATAGGGCATGTGAGAGATTTGCCTAAAAGTAAAATGGGAATAGAAGTAGATAATGACTTTTCTCCTAGTTATATAACTATACGAGGAAAAGGCGATGTGATAAAAGCTCTTAAAAAGGAAGCGAAAAAAGCTGACAAAGTATTTTTAGCTACCGACCCCGATAGGGAGGGAGAAGCTATTGCTTGGCATTTAGCGTTTTTACTTGGAATATCTAGTGAAGAAAATTGTCGTGTTACATTTCATGAAATTACTAAGACTGCCGTTAAAGAAGCTATTAAAAACCCTGTTAAAATAAATCAAGATTTAGTTGATGCTCAACAAGCACGTCGTGTGTTAGATAGATTAGTTGGATATAGTATAAGCCCGATATTGTGGGCAAAAATTAGGAGAGGACTTAGTGCGGGTAGAGTACAGTCTGTTGCAACTAAGATGATTTGTGATAGGGAAGATGAGATTAATGCTTTTATACCAGAAGAATACTGGGAAATAGATGCTTTACTTCATAAAGAGGGTTCAAAGAGAAATAAATTTGAAGCAAAAGTATTTATGAAACAGGATGAAAAAATTAAAATATCTACAAAGCAAGAAGCTCAAAAAATTGTATCGGATATTGAAAAATTACCATTTGTTATAGAATCAGTTGTACATAAGGAAAAATTAAGACAGCCTTATTTGTGTTTTACAACAAGTAGTTTACAACAAGAGGCTTCCAATAAATTAGGATTTTCGACTAAAAAGACAATGATGGTTGCTCAACAGTTATATGAGGGTATTTCTATTAAAGGACAAGGAACACTAGGACTTATAACATATATGAGAACTGACTCAACAAGAATATCTGATGAGTCGAAGTATTATTTAACGGAATATATTAAACAAAATTTTGGTGAGAATTATTTAGCTGATAAATTTAAGGTTGTTAAGAATAGTAAATCTGCACAAGATGCACATGAGGCTATTAGACCAACATCTGTTCTTAGACAGCCAACAGATATAATGGGTTCTTTAACTAAAGACCAGTATAAGTTATATAAATTGATTTGGGAAAGATTTGTAGCTTATGGCATGAAACCTGCTAAGTTTGATTCACTTACGGTATTAACTAGGGCTGGAGAGTATTTATTAAAATCATCGGGAACACAACTTATGTTTGATGGATTTTTAAAAGTATATTCATTTGCAACTACAAAAGACAAGATGTTGCCCGAGCTAGTGGAAAAAGAAACTGTAGTTTTATCTGATATATCGCCATTACAACATTTTACTCAACCACCATCTAGGTATACAGAGGCTACTTTAGTTAGAGAAATGGAGGAAAAAGGTATAGGACGACCTAGTACATATTCTCCAACTATAACAACCATTATTAGTAGGGGGTATGTTGATAGGGTTAAAAAAGTTCTTTATCCTACAGAGCTTGGATTTTTGATAAACGATATTATGAAAAATAATTTCCAAGATATTGTTAACGTAGATTTTACAGCTAATATGGAATTAAAATTTGACAAAATAGCTGATTCTGAAACTTCTTGGAAAGCAGTAATTAGAGATTTTTATAATCCTTTTGTAGAATTAATTGAAAATGCTAATAAAAGCATCGAAAAAGTTGATTTGACAGAAACTACGGATATTCCTTGTGATAAATGTGGAGAGATGATGAATATTAAGCATGGAAGATTTGGTAAGTTTTTAGCATGTTCTAATTATCCAGATTGTGATTTTACTAAGGCTATTTTAAAAACAATAGGGATTAAATGTCCTATATGTAAAGATGGAGATGTAGTTGAAAGAAAAACTAAGAAGTTTAAGAATTTTTATGGTTGTAGCAAATTCCCAGAATGTAATTTTGTAAATTGGAATAAGCCAACTGGCAAGAATTGTCCAGAATGTGGTAATTATTTAGTAGAACAAAAAACAAGACAAAAGCATGTTATTAAATGTTCGGATAAGGACTGTAAATATCAAGAGAACGTTAGCAAAAAATAATTTAAAAACAACTAAAAAATATTGAAATACAAATTTATATGTGATATAATTTGAATGTTGTAAAAGGGACGGTCCTCTGACAATAGGTTATGAACGTCTAGGAGGAAGGGAGGCACACGTATGTTAAATCAAAACATTATTAAAGAAATTGAAAACGCTCAGATGAAAAGCGAATTACCTAGTTTTAATGTTGGAGATACTTTAAAAGTTCATTTAAAAGTAACTGAGGGAAAAAGAGAGAGAATTCAGATTTTCGAAGGTTATGTAATGAAAAGACAAGGTTCTGGAATTGGTGAGACTTTTACAGTTAGAAAAATTTCTTATGGAGTAGGAGTTGAAAAAACAATCCCATTACATTCTCCAAAAATTGAAAAGCTTGAAATAACAAGAAGAGGTAAAGTAAGAAGAGCAAGACTTAACTATCTTAGAGATAGAGTTGGTAAGGCAGCTAAAGTTAAAGAAAAGCTTAGATAATTATTTGTATTATCGACAAATACAAGGCAGGTTGAAAAACCTGCCTTAATTTTTTATAATAAAATGAGATTCAACTTACTTGTAAAAAATGTAAAAAAATGATATAATTTAGAATAAGAATTTGGAGAAATGGAGGTTGATTATGCATATTAATTGGTATCCTGGTCATATGAAAAAAACAAAAGAGATGATTAGGGATAATTTAAAACTTGTAGATGTAGTTGTAGAGCTTTTAGATGCTAGAATTCCTATTAGTAGTAAAAATCATCATCTTGATGAAATACTTGGGGATAAAAAGAGAATAGTGGTTTTAAATAAGTATGATTTAGCTGACCCTGATGTTTTGTATGAATGGCATAATTATTATCATGAAAAAGGTCTTGTTTCTATATTTCTAAATTCTTTAAATGGGGATGGAGTTAATAAACTTTTACATGAAATAAAAATTGCTACAAAAGAACAAACGGATAAAATGATAAAACAAGGTAGAGTTCCAAGAGCTATTAGAGTTATGATAGTTGGAATACCAAATGTAGGTAAGTCATCACTTATTAATAAATTAGCTGGTAAAAAAACTGCTACAACTGGAAATCGACCTGGAGTCACTAAAGGAAAACAGTGGATTAGACTTAACAAAGGATTAGAATTATTTGATACGCCTGGTATTTTGTGGCCAAAAATAGAAGATGAAAAAGTGGGTTTAAATTTAGCTTTTACGGGAGCAATTAGAGATGAGATAATGGACTTGGAAGATATAACTTATTACTTCGTACAAAAGGTAAAAGAGTTATATCCACATCATTTGATGATTAGATATAATTTAGACTCTATTGATGGGGATACAGTGAAGATTATTGATAATATCGCTACTAATAGAGGTTGTATTAAAAAGGGTAATCTTATTGATTATGAAAAAGTTTCAAAATTAATTTTAGATGAATTTAGACGAGGTAAAATTGGTCAAATTAGTCTTGAATCGCCAAAGGATATAGTCGAGGTAAGCGAAGATGAAACAATCGTCTAAAAAGTCTGTTAATACTATAAAGGCTGAGTTATCTGAGTTAAATTTAGAACAAAAGTTAGAATATAAAAAGAGTATATCTGATGATACTCGTAAAGCTGTTCAAAAACTGGTACAATCTATTGATAAGCAATATAGTGATTTTCAAGATGAATTATTAAGAACAGACAATATGTATAGCCTTGAAAGAAAAGCTGGGTTTAAAAAGTATGTAGCTGGAATAGATGAAGTTGGACGTGGACCTCTTGCAGGGCCTGTTGTCGCAGCTTGTGTTGTGTTGCCTGAACAAAAGATTTTAAATTTAAATGATTCTAAAAAAATAAGCAAAAATAAGCGTGATGAACTTTATGATGAAATTAGAGAAAAGGCACTTGCTATTGGAATAGGTGTTGTTGACAATAAGAGAATTGATGAAATAAATATATTAGAGGCAACCAAAGAGGCTATGAAAATGGCGATTGATAATACCGATATAGATATAAATCATATATTTATTGATGCGTTAAAATTGGAAAGTGTAAATATTTCTCAAACTGCTGTGATTAAGGGAGATGAAAAAGTTGCATCTATAGCAGCAGCATCTATTATAGCTAAAGTTACAAGAGATAGGCTTATGGAAAAGTATCATAAATTATATCCCGATTACGATTTTATAGAAAATAAAGGGTATGGTACTAAAAAGCATTATCAAGGTTTAGATAAAAGTGGGGAGTGTCCAATTCATAGAATGAGCTTTCTAAATAAATATTTCAACAATAAATAGTTAGTCTTTATAGATTAGGTGAGTGTAATGAATATAAGCAATTTAGGTGGATTAATAAAGTTAAATAAACAGAGTGGTGTTGCCAAAATTGGCAGTAAAACTTATAGTGTTGGTGATATTATTGAAGGGAAATTAGTCCAAATAGAAAATACGCCTGCTATTCTTTTAAAAGATGGTAAAACGCTTCGTATTCAGAGTATGCTTAATCAAAGCCTAAATTTAGGAGATAATATAAAAATAGAGATTATAAAAGATATGGGTGTATTAGTTGCAAAGCTTGTTGATGGAAGTGTAGATACAGAAAATCTTAAAATGGATAGAATGACTCAAAAGGCACTTTTAGAGATAGGTATGGATAGCACAGATGAAAATAAGCATGTTGCTAAATTACTCAGAGTTAATGATATTCCTATAACTAGGCAGAATATGTCAAATATAATGGAAGCAAAAAAACATATTAATACACTTATTAATCTTATAAATGATGAAAGTGTCGATATAAAAAATGTATCAATTGATAAAAACATAAAAACTGTTTTGGTTGAACATTTTGCAAAAGGATTTACAACGGTTTTAGAAGGTAACAGTTTAAAAGAATTAGTTGAATCAGAGATTGCTTTAAAAGATTTAAAATTGTATAGTTCTAGCAAACTGCAAACGGACCCTTTGAATATAAAAAATGATTTAGAAAATAAAGAGACCATAAAACATCTAATTGAATCTGATAAAAATATTGAATTTAATTATAAAAAAAGCGAAAATGCACAACTAAAAACATCTGATGTAGATGTAAAACAAATACAATATAAAAATTTAGCAACAGAAAAATTAAATCTTATAGAATTTAAGTCTTTAGTATTTAATCAAAAAAATAATTTTGAAAATAATATTAAAAATTTAGTGTTTTTAGATAAAATTCTTTTAGAAGAAGATACTTTAGCTTCTCAGATAAAGCGTTTTAGTGAGAATGTTGATTTTATAATCAAAAAAAACGGTTTAGATATTAATAAAAATCCTGAAATTATAAAACTTTTTTCAGATTTTCAAAATTTAAGTCTAAATGATGATAAAGAATTTGAAGAATTGTCTAAAAAGTTGATTTTAAAATTTGATAATGATATTAATTTAAATTCTACTGAAAAATCAATACTTATGTCGCAACTTCATACTATAAAAAATTCTATGAGTTATGTTAATTATATTAATCAAGATATGGCATTTGTACAAATTCCTATGAATATAAATGATAATGTTGAAAATATGAGTTTATATGTCAAGAAAAAAGCAAATGAGAGTAAAATAGACCCTAAAAGGTGTAATATATTTTTATCTTTGGGTACAAAAAATTGTGGTGAAGTAAAATCTATGATTGAAATCACTCCTAATTCTACAAATATAACGTTTAAGCTTTTAGATGATGAAGATGTCGAATATTTTAAAAATCATATTGAAGAACTTAAACAAAGATTAGCTGAGTTTGGTTATTCTAATTTGATTATTAATTCTATAAAATACGAGGATAATAGTTCTCGATTTTTTGATGAAGATGATGATATGGTTATTTCAAAACATATATTAGATGTTAAGTTATAAGCTTATTTAATTTATAATATCGTTTTTAAAGTGAGGAATTATGAAAGATAAAAGTCAAAAGATTGCTACCGCATTAAAATATGATGAAACTAAAAACGTTGCACCGAAAGTTATTGCAAAGGGTGTTGGTCATGTGGCGGATGCTATAATAACCAAAGCAGAGCAAAATGACATAGTTGTGTATAAAGACGAAAAATTATCACAACAGCTTTATAATTTATCAATTGGTGATGAAATACCAGAGGAACTTTATGAATTAGTTGCGGAAGTGCTTATATTTATAGCTAGTTTAGATGCGAATAAATCTAGGTGATTTTATGAGAAGTTTAGGTGATTATGCGGAATTAATAGCTACAAAGTATTTGGAGTCACTCGGACATACTGTGATTAGTAGAAATTACAATTGTAGATTTGGCGAAATAGATATTATTACAAAATTTGATTCAGTAATACATTTTATTGAGGTTAAGTCTGTTTATCGTACAAATTATCATCCATATGAGCAAATTACAAAAAATAAAATAAAATCACTAAAAAAAACGATGGAATTTTATATATTACATAATAAGTTACAAAATGAGTATATATCATTTGATATTTTAGGAATAATTTTTTTAAACAAGGAAAATTATAAAATTGAATATGAACAAAATGTTTTTATTGACTAATAAGTTTAGTGTTCATTAAAAGGAGAATTATGGTATTTAAGTATTCAAAAAAAGCGATTAACAAACAGTATTTTTTTATAGTGTTATTATTGATTTTACCAGTTGTAATACAAGATTATTTAGTGATTTTATTTTCTGCTATAGTTGCAGTTATTTTAACAAAAGATGTTATAAAAATTAGGATAGAAACAATACATATTGATAAAAATTCTATTAAGATTTATCATTCATCTAATATGGTAAGGGAGATTCTTTTTACTGATTTAGAATATATAGTTGTTAAGGGCAAAAAATGGCTAGTGTTACATGATGGAAAAAAGAAACTTACTATTACAGACCAATTAGAAGATCTGCATATATTAGCTAAAAAAATAATTGACTATAATAGGAAAAATAAAAAATTATTTGTAGACCCTACAATCACTGAAGTTTTTCAAGTTAGAGTAAAATTAAATTCAGAAAATCATATAATAGGTTAAACTGTATAAATAATGGGTGAGAATATGAGTATGTACAAAAAAATTTCATGGATATTGGTTGTGGTTTGGATGATTGTTATATTTAATTTATCATCACAAGTTGCAAAACAATCCGATAATCTTAGTTTAAAAGTCACAGAGGTAATTGTAGAAACGGTTGAAGAAGTAACTCATAAATCTATTGATATAGATATAGATATATTACATAGATATGTTAGAAAAAACGCTCATTTTTTTGCATATTTACTTCTTGGAGTTTTGCTTCTAAATGCTACAGAATCTAGGAGTAAATCATTTGTGGTTTGTTTGATATATGCTATATCCGATGAAATTCATCAGTTTTTTGTACCAGGTAGAGGGCCTCAAGTTAAAGATGTAATTATAGATACATCAGGAGCTATTTTAGGGATTTTAATTTTTTCATTTATGTTAATTTGTTTAAAAAACTTATCAAAGCGAAAATTAGAAGTTATATCATAATATAGTTAAATTAATGTTTGTAGATATTTACGTTTTAATGTATGCGATATATTTTATTGTGATATTTATATATAAACTTTTTTATTAAGAGGTGATTATATGAAGATAAAGTATAAGCAAATTGTTATAATGATTTTATCTATGTTGTCTATAGTTATAGTATTTCAACTTACTTCGAGTGATAATAGGGCTGAGAATATAGATGTGAAAATTGAATCTAATAGCGAAAACAATGTAGGAGAAGTGGAGATTGAGTTAGATGCAAGTGTAGAGCTGGAGCCTATTCAAAAACAAATTAAAGAGGAAGAACAAGATGTAGTCTTAGAAACTCCTATTTATAAAGACTCTAAGTATACTAAATTGCAAAAAATTAATCTTATGAGTAAAGATGATTTTATATTGATTTCGGGTATAGGTGAAAAAACTGCTGAAAAAATAATAAATAAGAGAAATGAACTCGGTAAGTTTTATGAATTAGAGCAACTAAAAGAAGTATCGGGTATAGGGGATTCCAAATATCAAAAAATCCTTGATTTTTTAGATTAAAACAATCAAAATATTAAGTAAAACTAATCTCAAATAAAAATAAATAGAAATTTTATAAGTATAACCATATATTTTAATAATCCAATTTGCTGTTTCAATAATTCTATTTATATTCAAAAGTTACACATTATAAGATTGCGAGTAATAAATCAATTCGTAAATCGAATAGATTTACTCATCGTT
>PDWI01002397.1_pt1 | contig 28259 bp, 25 predicted proteins | sample 1430891 | NCBI WGS metagenome assembly PDWI01 (sample SAMN01162508, study PRJNA174530) | Oral metagenome, whole genome shotgun sequencing project. | biome: Marine environment; feature: Marine mammal; material: Swab sample of the gingival sulcus; isolation source: swab sample of gingival sulcus... | reverse complement strand
TTTTTATTCATAACCTTTCAATACTCGTAAAGCTAATAATGATAAGCCTTACAAGCTTTTTTACCATTAAAAATGTCCATTACACCTGAAATAACTTAATTTTTGATACAGCGTCTTGTCATATTAGAATACTGTCTTCAACGGAAAGTTTTGTACCAAAACCAATCTATTTCACTATAGCATTTACGTTTACTACGCCAGCTAAACTAAAATTACAGAATGACGGTACTAAAATGAACTCGTAGACTCAACTATGAAAGGCGATGCTCAAGGGCAGGAAAAACGGTTCGCTGATGTTTTTGTGCGTCCAAATCAACCGTCGAAATCACAAAACCTTCACCAGTTGGTAGCTGGCTTTGAATTTCTCCCCAAGGATTAACTATCATAGAATGCCCCCAAGTTTCTCGCTGACAAGGGTGTTTGCCAACTTGACCAGAAGCCACGACATAGCAAAGGTTTTCAATGGCTCGACTACGCAACAAGACTTCCCAGTGGGCTTTTCCAGTCGCATAAGTAAATGCCGCAGGCAAGACAAAAATCTCTGCTCCCATGCTAACCAGCTCGCGAAATTGCTCAGGAAATCGCAAATCATAACAAATTGCCAAGCCAATTTTTCCGACAGGCGTATCAACGACTTTATACATTTCTCCCGACGAGAAAGCATCTGATTCGCGGTAGGATTCGTTGGTATCTGGCAAAGTCACATTAAACAAATGGCGTTTATGATAATGCTCAACCAAATCACCATTATTATCATAAACCAATAAAGTCTGAAAAACCTCACCATGCTCAATGGTTGGGAAAGCTCCCACCAATAACCAAACACCATGTTGCTTAGCCAAGTTAGCTAAATCAGCTTGAACCTCACCCTGCCCCAAAGGTTCGGCAATCGTTTTACTCTCACCTTGTTTTTCTGCCATATAAAGTGCATTTTCAGGTAACAAAACAACTGCCGCCCCTGCTTTTACCGCTTCCTCAACCCAATAAGTAATTTTCTGAAAATTTTCCTGAATACAGTCATTACTATTGAGCTGAATTGCGGCAATTTTATTCATACAAGCACTCTAAAAAACAAAGCTTAAAAAATTATAAAGAAGCTCTTAAAGCTTCAGCCTTATCCGTATTCTCCCAAGTAAACTCAGGTAATTCACGTCCAAAGTGTCCGAAGCGAGCCGTTTTTTCGTAAATAGGACGAACCAAGTCTAGCATTTGAATAATACCGTAAGGTCTTAAATCAAAATGCTCACGTACCAAAGCCACAATACGCTCATCACTGACTTTACCCGTACCAAAGGTATTAACACTAATCGAAGTTGGCTCTGCAACACCAATAGCATAGGATATTTGAATTTCACAGCGATCTGCCAATCCTGCGGCAACAATATTTTTCGCCACATAGCGTCCAGCATAAGCCGCTGATCTATCCACTTTCGAAGGGTCTTTTCCAGAGAATGCTCCGCCACCATGATGAGCTGCACCGCCATAAGTGTCCACAATAATTTTGCGTCCAGTCAAACCACAGTCGCCAACAGGACCACCAATCACAAATTTACCCGTTGGGTTGATATGGAATTTTGTCTCTTTATCTAACCATTCGCTAGGCAAGACAGGTTTGATGATATTTTCCATCACGGCTTCTTGCAACAAAGGCAAAGAGATATCAGGGTCGTGCTGTGTTGACAAAACAACCGCTGAAATTCCAGCAACTTTCCCGTCTTCATAACGCAACGTCACTTGGCTTTTAGCATCAGGACGCAACCACGGTAAAACACCTGCACGACGCATTTCCGATTGACGCTCTACCAAACGATGTGCATAAGTAATTGCTGCTGGCATTAGCACGTCAGTTTCGTTAGTTGCATAACCAAACATCAAGCCTTGATCACCCGCACCTTGCTCTTCGGGACTTTTTCTATCAACACCTTGAGCGATATCGAGAGATTGCTTACCAATGGCATTAATCACCGCACAAGTATCGCCATCAAAACCGACATCAGAGCTGGTATAACCAATTTCTTTGATTTTATTGCGAACCAAATCTTCTAAATCCACCCACGTATTGGTCGAAATTTCACCAGCAACAACGACCATCCCTGTTTTTACCAAGGTCTCACATGCCACACGAGCATTAGGGTCCCTGGCGATGATTTCATCGAGAACGACATCAGAAATTTGGTCAGCGATTTTATCGGGATGTCCTTCGGAAACCGATTCAGAAGTAAATAAGTAGTTGCTCATGAGTTTACCTTTATGATTAGTTATGAGAAAAATAAGTTTATTGTTCGATATTTATTAATTATTAGTTTAGTCTATTAAAGCTTATTCAATTTATCAATGATGACATCAAGAATAGCGTCAACACTGACACGTTCAGCCGCATCGCCTTTTCTGTTCTTGTATTCGACTTCATTGTCAGCAAGCGTTTTATCGCCAATAACAATACGGTGTGGAATACCAATCAGCTCTAATTCAGAAAACATCACGCCAGGGCGTTTACCGCGATCATCAAGGCAAACATCAACGCCTTTATCGCTTAAAGCTTGATACAATTCATCGGCTAATTGGGTTACGGCTTCCGACTTGCCATAATTGATAGGGGCAATAGCCACTGTAAATGGGGCAATAGACTCAGGGAAAATAATTCCCCACTTATCGTGGTTTTGTTCAATCGCAGCGGCAACCACACGCGTTACCCCAATACCATAACAACCCATTTCAGGCACAATTGACTTACCCACTTCGTCTAGTACAGTCAATCCCATGGATTGTGAGTATTTATTACCTAGTTGGAAAATATGGCCTACTTCGATACCTTTGCGAATTTCAATGTGTCCTTTGCCATCGGGGCTAATATCACCAGACTCAATATTGCGAATATCGGCAACGGTTATCTCTTCACCCACATCGCGAGCCCAATTCATACCAACAAAGTGGTAATCGTCTTCATTAGCACCACAAACAATAGACTGCTCTACAAAACAGCTTCTATCAACAACCAACTTGCCATTAAAATTCACAGGTCCGATTGAACCAATACCACAGCCTAAAACCGCTTGGATTTTTTCAGGGTCAGCCATGGTTAATGGTGAAGCAATACCTTCGATTTTTTCAGCCTTTAACTCATTGAGTGTATGATCGCCGCGTAAACACAAGCCAACCAATTCACCCTCTTCACCCTCAACGACCAAAGTTTTAATCGATGACTTCACATCAGCGGATAAAAACTCACAAACAGCAGCAATGGTCTTACAATCTGGCGTATGGACTTTCTCTTTATCAGTCATTTCAGGGAAATGTACTTTTTCAGGTGCAAGACATTCAGCCAGTTCAATATTCGCTGCGTAATCGCTGCCTGTCGAGAAAGCGATGTAGTCTTCGCCAGTTTCCGCCAACACGTGAAATTCGTGTGAACTATTCCCTCCAATACTACCTGAATCGGCAGCAACGGCACGGAAATCCAGACCAATGCGATTAAAGACATTGTGATAAGCACGATTCATATCGTCGTAAGTTTTTTGCAAAGATGCTAAATCGCTGTGGAAAGAGTAAGCATCTTTCATCAAAAACTCACGCCCACGCATCACACCAAATCTAGGGCGAACTTCATCGCGGAATTTTTTCTGAATTTGGTACATGGTCAACGGTAGTTGCTTATATGATGTCACAACACCCTTAATTAAATCGGTAATCACTTCCTCGTGTGTTGGCCCAATGCAATAGTCGCGTTGATGCCTGTCTTTAAAACGCAACAACTCTGGACCATAATCTTGCCAACGCCCCGATTCTTGCCATAGTTCAGCAGGCTGGGCTGACGGCATGTCAATCTCCAAGCCACCAATGGCATTCATTTCTTCGCGAACAATTTGTTCAACTTTTTTATAAATTTTCATACCTAATGGCAACCAGGTATAAATTCCTGTTGCAGTCTGCTTAATGAGACCTGCACGTAGCATTAACTGATGACTGATAACTTCAGCCTCAGCTGGTGTTTCTTTGGTTGTTGGCAAATAATAATTGGATAATTTCATAATGGTTTAATTAGGTGTTAAAAATATCGTGTTCAAATTGAACATTTCCCGAATAATATTCGTCGTATCATAACAAAATTACGCAACCCTAAAAAGCATAATCTAACAATTTATCCAGCACTAAAGCAGCCATACGGCAACTCACAAACACCTCAATAAGAAACACTTAAGCGGACAAGTCAAAAATGAAAGCACTTAGTCACTTTCTTGGCTTAATAGATACTCAAAAAAAGATTCTGCCATTGGCGAAAGAACTTTATGATTATCTTTTATTAAACCTATTTGCCGATAGACCGTTGGGTGCGTCAAAGGACGAAAAACCAATTCGCTCTCTTTGGCATAAGCTAGCTCAGGAAGTACCGTCATTCCAAGACCGCCTTCCAAAACCGCATTCAGCGAACTCATATTGGCAATATGCATTTTACTTTCCTGCATAAGCATATCGTATTGGCGATTAGGCAAAATATCCCAAGTACCATTGGCGATTGGCTGATATTTACTAACATTACGCCACGTTAGCGATTTTAGTTGAGTAATTGGGTGGGCTTTATGACAGACAACGCCCATTCTATCTTGGGCAATTTGCTTAATATTAAAATCCCCTGCAATATCGTGAATTGTCCCAATAGCAATATCGATTTTATGAGCTTTTAATAGCGTGGTAATGCGTGAGCCACTGGTATCTCTTAAGCTAATTCTCGCATTGGGATACAATGCACAAAAGCCCTTTAAATATTTTGGCATTAAGTGCTGAGCCACAGAAGGCAACGTCGCGATGGACACTGAAACGTTTTCGTTATTTATACCTTTCTCTAAATGATGCTTAATTTCATCATGATGCTTAACTAAAGCACTCGCATACTTTAAAAAATAGCGTCCAAAAGGTGTTAATTTGGCATGACTACTTTTTTCGAATAATGCCTGCCCTAAGTTATTCTCCAATGATTTAATCGCCAAAGAAATCGCTGGCTGGCTTTTGTAGAGAATTTCGGTTGCCGCGTGAAACCCACCTACTTCGCTGATAGTCACAAAAGTTTTTAATTGGTTAATTTTAAAATCTTGCATGATTTACAAACTTTATCATTTAATCACAAATATTAATCAATATTATCACAAAACAGGCGTATAATCATGTCTTTTAGTAACTATAAAACAAAATGAGGTCACTTATGACAGAAATTTTCCAGAACTATATCAATGGACAATGGGTTTCAAGCGAAAAAACCATTCAGAATATCAACCCATCAGACACTAGCGATATCGTTGGCGAGTTTGCTCAAGCTACACCTGAACAAGTCAAAGAGGCCCTTATTGCGGCTAAGCAAGGACAAACAGAGTGGGCAAAAACCGGATTAGAGCACCGTTACAACATCCTAATGGCAATCGGTGATGAATTAATTGCTAGAAAAGATGAATTAGGTGAGTTACTTGCTCGCGAAGAAGGCAAAACTCGTGCAGAAGGTACTGGAGAAGTCTACCGCAGTGGTCAATTCTTCCACTATTTCGCCGCCGAAGTCCTTCGCCAAATGGGAGATACAGCTGATTCTGTACGTCCTGGTGTGGAAATTTCTGTTCACCGCGAGCCTATCGGTGTTGTTGGTGTTATTTCACCGTGGAACTTCCCAATGGCAACAGCCGTTTGGAAAATCGCACCAGCACTAGCTTTCGGCAACGCCGTTATCTTTAAGCCAGCAAATCTTGTCCCTGCTTCTGCTTGGCAACTTACCGAAATCATTTCTCGCCAAGGTCTACCAGCAGGTACTTTCAACTTATTAATGGGTTCTGGTAGCGTTGTTGGAGATGCTATGATTAATAGCCCAGAGATTAATGCCATTACCTTTACAGGTTCTTTAGAAACTGGACGTAAAGTTGCAGCTGCCACTTCAATGAACTTGACCAAAGTTCAATTGGAAATGGGTTCCAAAAACGCCCTACTCGTTTTAGACGATGCCAATCTAGATGAAGCAGTCGAAGCTGCTGTCGGTGGTGCATTCTTTAGCTCTGGTCAAAAATGTACAGCATCTTCACGCTTAGTTGTTACTGAAGGCGTTCACGATGAATTTATTGAAAAAGTACAAGCTCGCATGGCAACAATCAAAGTTGGGCACGCATTAGAAGACGGCGTTCACATTGGTGCTGTTGTCGATGAAAAACAATTAAACAGCAACAAAGCTTACATGGAATTAGCTGCCAAAGAAGGTGCTGAGTTAGTTTGCGGTGGTGAATACCCACAATTGGCAACAAATGGCTACTTCATGACACCTGCTTTGTTTAAAAACACAACCAATGACATGCGTATCAACCGCGAAGAATTGTTTGCCCCTATCGCCTGTGTTATCAAAGTGGCTGACTATGAAGAAGGTTTAGCCGTTGTTAACGACACTGAGTTTGGTTTAACGGCTGGTATTATCACACAATCTTTGTCTAAGGCGATGGACTTTAAACGTCGTGCTAGAGCGGGTTGTGTCATGGTTAACCTACCAACTGCTGGAACGGATTACCACGTACCATTTGGCGGTATCAAAAACTCTAGTTTTGGTGTTCGTGAGCAAGGGCAATACGCCGTAGAATTCTACACAGCCGTCAAAACAACTTATTTAAAACCGTAATCGGTTACTGAATTAATTATGTTAGTTATAGACGGACTACAATACTCAAACTGGAATCGAGAGATTTTCAAACAAATGCAAGCCGGTGGCGTGAACGCAGTTCATGTCACCATTGTCTACCACGAAGACTGTGTTGAGACTTTGCAAGTTATTGGAAAATGGAATCGACTATTTGAAGCACATAGCGATTTAATCATGCCGGTAACTTGTGCGGCAGACATTAAAACGGCTCAAAAAGTTGGAAAAGTCGGCATCATGTTTGGTTTTCAAAACTGTTCACCGATTGAAAACACCATTGACTACATTCAAATCTTCCGCGATTTAAACGTATTTTTCATGCAGTTAACTTATAACAACCAAAGCCCATTGGCGACGGGTTGTTACGAGGACACAGACAGTGGCATTACGCGTTTTGGCAAGCAAGCCATCAAAGAAATGAACCGCGTTGGCATGCTTGTTGACATGTCTCATTCGGCAGAGCATAGTACACTAGAAGCCATTGAAATTTCAGAGCGACCTATTGTTATCTCACACGCAAACCCTAACTTTTTCCATCCTGCACTTCGCAACAAATCGGACACAGTGCTAAAAGCACTGGCAGAGTCAGGTGGTATGTTAGGCTTTAGTATGTACCCATTCCATTTAAAAAATGGACCTGATTGTACTTTAAACGAATTTTGTCAGATGGTTGCCGACACGGCTGACTTGATGGGAGTTGACAAAATTGGCATTGGTAGCGACTTATGCCAAGGGCAACCACTCTCAATTTTAGAATGGATGCGCAATGGAAGATGGTCCAAAGAAATGGACTACGGAGAAGGAAGCTCCACCAACGCCAATTGGCCAAAACCACTTTCATGGTTTGCCAATAATAGTGACTTCCCAAATATCATTGATGGATTGCGTCAAATCGGTTTTGCCGAAGACGAAGTCGAAAAGATTATGGGATTAAACTGGTATCACTTTATTGATGCCTCAATTCAACCACAAAATAATTAATACTAGGAGATTTACTTTCATGAATACACCTCAATTTAGCTTAGGAGCAAAAGGCGTTTTTGCACTAAGTGCCGGATTTTTAATCCTCTTCGCCGCCATTGCTGTTATTGATTTAGAAATAATCAAAGCATCTGTTAACACTGGCTTCGCTTGGGCAATCAAATACTTTGGTGCTTACTGGCAGTTATTGTTATTCTTAACGTTTGTTATCGGCTTATTTATCACCATATCACCAGCGTCAAAAGAAAAGCTTGGTGGTATAGACAAACCAGAGATGAGCACATTCCAATGGATTAGCATCATCATGTGTACACTACTTGCTGGTGGTGGCGTTTTCTGGGCTGCTGGTGAACCAATGGCACACTTCCTCAATCCACCACCGATTTATGGAGTAGAAGGCGGAACAGCTGCTGCTGCGTATCCTGCACTTGCACAAAGTTACATGCACTGGGGCTTTTTAGCATGGGCAATTTTAGCCGCACTAACAACGCCTATCTTAATGTACTACCACTACGACAAAGGCCTACCTTTATTGCCTCGCACTTTGCTTTACCCAATTTTTGGCGACCGCGTTATTAACGGCCCACTAGGTGTTATCGTTGATGCGTGTTGTGTCGTTGCGGTTGTCGCAGGAACCGTAGGTCCTATTGGTTTCTTAGGCTTGCAAGTTGCTTATGGTTTATCTGCCCTATTCGGATTTACTGACGATATGACTTTACGTATTTTTGTAATCATCATGCTAACGGTCATTTACACGATTTCAGCTATTTCAGGAATTACTCGTGGTATCCAAATTTTGAGTAAATTCAACATTGTTTTAGCCGTTTTCCTATTGGCGTTTATCATTTTGTTTGGTCCTACTGCCTTTATTGTAGATGGCTTTGTTCAAGGTATGGCGACTTACGCACAAAACTTTATCCCTATGTCTCTCTACCGTGCTGATACAGGTTGGTTAGGCTGGTGGACAGTATTCTTCTGGGGTTGGTTCCTAGGCTACGGTCCATTAATGGCAATGTTTGTGAGTAAAATTTCTCGCGGCCGCAGTATTCGTCAAATTATTTTAGCGACATCTGTAATTGCCCCTATTTTGACTTGTGTTTGGTTTACCATCATTGGCGGAACAGGTATTGCTTTTGAATTACAAGAAGCAGGCAGCGTCTCTGAAGCATTTAAAGGCTTCAACTTGCCAGCGGCACTTTTAGCAATTACACAAAACTTACCAATGGGATTCATTATTTCAGTCCTATTCCTGATTTTGACAACTATCTTTGTTGCAACAACAGGTGACTCAATGACTTACACCATTTCTATGGTAATGACCAACAAAGACGAGCCAAACTTATTCGTTCGTATTTTCTGGGGTATTGCGATGGGTGTTGTTGCTATCATTCTTATCATGGTTGGCGATGGTGCTAGCGGTGTTGATGCGCTACAGAAGTTCATCGTTGTAACGGCTGTACCTGTATCATTGATACTCTTACCATCTCTATGGGTTGCACCACAATTAGTGGGTAAAATTCATAAAGAAAGAAATGAAAAAAGAGAAGCAAATTCGTAATTAAAATCTTAAGGAGAAAAAACATGACTCAGCCTACAACAGATCTGCGTGAACCATACATTGCGATGAATCTAACTCGTCTGGGAAGTTTGCACCAGACAAGGCTGAGTTTTGTTCGCTCTATTTTACGCAAAATCACTGATGAGCAATGGCAAATCAAATTATCAAAATTTGATTTAAATGCCGACGGCTATGGTACTGCTGTGTATCAAACAACCACTAAAAATGGAGTTTATAGCTGTATTATTTTTGCTCAAGAACTCAGTGATGAAAAACGCAGTGACCGCGTCATTGCCGAAGCGTGGGATATTACTTTCGCTCTCATCAGCGGAGAAGCTGATGAGGCGATTATTCAACAACTCAGTCAAAGCGTCCCCTTACAGGAAGCTGGACGAAACAACCCACGTGTTTTAGTTTTATCGAGAGCCAATCGTTCTGTCAGAAACTTTTCTTATATTACCGATTGCCTCACAAAAGGAGAGCAGCCAGATCCAAAACAAATTGCCAAAGTGGGCTACTTATATCGCACCACAGCCGTCTACGGCAATGGCAAGTTTGGTATCGCTGACTACCATCTACTTCTGAACAATGACGACTTTTCTCGTCCATTCGCTGCACAAATGTTTGCCGTTTATTTATTGCGTGACTTTTGTGTGCGACAAGTTGAGCACATTGCTAAACAACGTTCGGAAAATGCCATTAAACTTGCACCAGAGCTAAACCGATATTTAGGTATCGGCAATTCAACTGGCTTGGGTATGGCACCTTTCTTAATCAATCACCCCGGCTTACTCAGCAAGTGGGTTTTAGCTTTAGAAACGGCAATTGTTCGCTGCTCAAAGCAAGTGGTAACGACTGAAAATCAGGCACAATATATTGAGATATTGAAAAAAGCCGCACAGTATTTTAAAGAAACATCAACTGTTGATGAAATTCAACAAAATCGTTATTTGCAAGTTAGTCGAGACGTAGAAGACTTGCAAGAACAACTCAATCAACAACAAGTTGGTAAAACGTGGGGAGAAGTACTCGCTTCGCACAGCCACGACAAACAATTTGAAAGTAGTGAGCTATTTTACAGCATCCTACTGGAGCTTTTCCCAAGCTTAGTCGATGACTTATGCGACGAAATGGGTGACGATGAGTATTATCAACTCAATGCAGGTATTACTTTATCCGAGATGAAAGCAATTATTGAGGCACGCTACGCTTGGACTTTATCCTATGACTTCAACGACCCAGAGCAAAACTACTGGTTCTGGTACTCTTCTGAAGAAAAGGAAGAACCTCGTTTAGGTGTCAAAGGACAAGAGCAAGGAGAAGACAAACAAATGCCATTAGGCATCGCTTGGCGAGTACAACAGTTTTACCAAGCTATTAATGAATTTTCAGAAGCAAATCCTAGTGCTTACTTGGCGGATTTCCTTTTATCCAATCCTCATAAGCGAGGCATTGCCAGACGTATCCAAAGTATGAGCCAATACGTCTACCCTGAAATTCACGCTAATTTGTTTGCCAAAGACTTGCGTCCACTCGATTTATTGCGTGCAAAACTATCCTTTTTTGGTGTTAGTAAATTTGACCCCAAATCAGACAAATGGGTTCGTGTCACCATGTTCCAAGGCGCACCAACCTTGTCAGAGCTATCGCAAAATATAGACTTTGCGGATGATTGGTACTTCCCGCTAGCACCACAATTGAGCACAGAAAACACTTCCGAGGTGTCATCATGAAAATTTCTTACAACGAAATACAAGTATTATGCAAAAAAGCATTTTCAGGTGTCGGGTATTCCGTCGGTGATTACGAAGATGCTGCCATGATGATTGCATGGGCAGAACTGCACGGATTAGAAGGCCTTGCAATGGTTGAAAAAGCCTTGCCTCACTTATCAAAAACGGTCAAAAAACCTTTTGATATTTGCTACCAAGATGAAATTTTCACGATTATCGACGCCAACAACCACAGCATACTAACCTGTGGTGCAGTCATTACCGATGTTATCGCGGCAAAAAGTATCCGTCGAGGCACTGCAGCATTGCGACTACTCAATGTCTACAATCGAAAATTATTATTAGGTTACTTGGGCAAATATGCCTTACAAGGACATCATATTTCAGCGACTTGGCAAGCCAGTGGCAAAGTTGGCTACATTGCCAATTATCAAGCAGGCAATATTTTACCAGTAATTCGTCGTTACGACACGGACGAAGTTCACATGAACTTCCCAAAAGCTCGCTCAATGAATATCTTGTTCTCACAGCAAGTTTCGTTTCAATTCTCAGAACAAGAAACGCACTACGCGACCTTGGCGTTGGAAACGCCACCAAATAGTTTGCAGTTGCTCGAAGAGAATGCCTACCGCAATGGCATTGAAGTTAGCGAGAAACTTTGGCACGAGTTAAAAGCACTTGCTGCAAATAATTTAGTACCAACGAGTGAGCAATCTAGACAAGGTGCCGGCTGACTATAAGTTATTTATGGGCTAGTGATAGCCCAAATAATCGCATCACAGAATGACGGTACCAAAACCATAATATCCGTCAAGCCACCACAGGAATTATTCAGTGGTCTGACGACAAAAAATAAAACAAAAATTACTTTAGGAGTATAGACATGACAACAAAAAATTTCACTTTAGACGAAGTTTATCAATTAGCTTTTGATGCGTTAAAAAATGCTGGTGCAAGTGACGAAGCCGCTGATGCCGTCGCCAAATCAACACGTGCCGCTGAACGTGACGGCATTAGTAGCCACGGATTAATGTACATTCCAATTTATGCAGAGCATCTCCGTTGTGGCAAAGTCAGCACAACAGCTGTCCCACAAGTCACACAACCAACAGCTTCTACCGTCGTTGTCGATGCTCAATCTGGTTTTGCTCACACAGCAATAGCTGCAGGCTTCCCAAAACTTATCGAAGCTGCTAAAGAGCAAGGCATCGCCGTAATGACGGTCAATCACTCTTACAACTGCGGCGTTTTAGGTTATCACACAGAACAACTCGCTGCCCAAAACTTGGTTGGCTTAGGATTTACAAGTGCCCCTGCTTCTATTGCCCCTGCAGGTGGTAGTAAACCCGTTATCGGTACAAACCCATTTTCATTGGCAACGCCAGATGGCAAGGGTGCTTTTTCAATGCTGGTCGACCAAAGCTCTAGCGTTATCGCTAAAAGTGAATTGGTTAAGCGAAATAATGCCGGCGAATCTATTCCAGAAGGCTGGGCATTAGATGCCAATGGTAAGCCAACTACTGACCCTGCTGAGGGCTTAAAAGGTTCAATGGTTCCTATTGCTGGTTATAAGGGCGTAGGTATTGGTTTGTTGGTTGAAGTCATGGCAGCCGTTTTATCAGGTGCTGTTTTAGGACTAAATGCCAGCCCATTTGCAGGCACAGCAGGTGGACCACCAAATACAGGACAACTCTTTATTGCGATTAACCCAGATAAATTATCCGGTCAGCAATTTTATGCTTCTATGGAAACTTTACTTAACAGCATTACTGAGCAAGAAGGCACAATGGTTCACGGCACAGACCGCCTAGCAAAACGTCAAAACTATGACGACAATGGCGTTAACGTTAACGAAGCACTACTAGAGAAAATTGCTAACGCTTAAAGTACCCCAACATAGGCATACTGAATATTTCATTTAGTCTGCCTATGGTTACGACTATAGTGACAATAAAACGTAAAGAGGCAATCATGCAAAAATATTCAGCTTTATCTTTGGTAAAGCATGCATTTTCAAAACACAAGAATTGGCAAAAAGCATGGGACAACCCAGAGCCTAAAAAAAACTATGATGTCATCATCATCGGCGGTGGTGGTCACGGTTTGGCAACTGCCTACTATTTAGCCAAAGAATACGGCATTACCAATGTTGCTGTCTTGGAAAAAGGTTATTTAGGTGGCGGAAATATTGGCCGTAACACCACCATTGTTCGCTCTAACTACATGCTTCCTGAAAACAATCATTTATATGAGTTTGGCATGAAGTTATGGGAAGAGCTCTCACTGGAACTCAATTACAATGTCATGTTCTCTAGCCGCGGTATTGTCAACCTTGCTCACACCTCTGGGCAACTAGATAGTTTTAGAAGACGCGGTAACGCCATGCGTTTACAAGGCGTAGATGCAGAATTGCTCAATCGCGAACAAGTTGCTGAGTTTATTCCCCAACTCAGCATGGATAACGAACGTTTCCCTATCGTTGGCGGTTTGCGACAATCTCGTGCAGGAACGGCGAGACACGATGCGGTTGCCTGGGGTTATGCACGCGGTGCTGACAGTCGTGGTGTTGATTTAATTCAAAACTGCGAAGTGAACGGCTTTATCCGTGAAAATGGAAAAATTGTCGGCGTTGATACCAATCGTGGACAAATCAGAGCCAACAAAGTTGGTCTATCTGTGGCGGGTTCAAGTTCATTATTGGCTGAAAAAGCTGGCTTGCGTCTACCGATTGAATCACACGTTTTACAAGCATTTGTCACCGAATCGATTAAGCCTTTCTTAGATACGGTTGTCACTTATGGTTCTGGACATTGCTATATTTCTCAGTCCGACAAAGGTAGCTTAGTCTTTGGTGGTGACTTAGACTTTTATAATAGTTACGCACAACGTGGCAACTTACCCGTTATCGAAGACGTTGCCAGTTTGGCGGTTCAGATGTTCCCTGCAATTTCTAAATTGCGTTTATTGCGTTCTTGGGGCGGTATTATGGACATGTCGATGGACGGTTCACCGATTATTGATAAATCACCGATTGATGGGTTATTTATTAATGCAGGTTGGTGTTACGGTGGCTTTAAGGCGGTGCCTGCGGCAGGTTTTGCTTTTGCACACACCATTGCCACAGGACAACCACATGAAATCAATGCTGGACTAGGACTTAACCGATTTGAGACTGGCTATACGGTTGATGAGGGCGGTAAAGGTCCTGTTCCTAAAAGCCACTAAGACAAAGGAGAAATATTATGATGATTAATTGCCCTTGTTGTGGGAAACGCTATCTTTCTGAATTTTCGTATGAAGGCGATGCCACTTTAGCACGTCCAGATAAAAGTAACTTCATGGACAGTCAAGCTTGGTACAACTACGTTTACGCACGTATTAACGACAAAGAAAAACATGCAGAGCTATGGCAACACGCCCAAGGCTGTCGTCAATTTTTTGTCGTTATTCGCGACTTACACACACACCACATCCACCACGTTTATCCGATGGCTGATTGGCAACAGCAAGCAAATAAAATTGTCACGGAGTTACAGTCATGACAAGCAAAATACAAAAAAACCGTTTATCTTCGCCTGAATTAGGTATAAGTATTGATAAGAACAAACCTGTCAATTTTGTTTTCGACGGTAAAACTTATACGGGATACCAAGGGGACACTTTAGCCTCTGCACTGTTGGCAAACGATGTCTTACTGATGGGAAGAAGTTTTAAATACCATCGTCCTAGAGGCGTCGTCACAGCGAACTCGCTAGAGCCTAACGCCCTAGTTGAAATTCATCATAGCGATGGCAGCAATGGCGATCAAGCACCCAACACGCGAGCAACAGTACAGACAATTTATCCTGGATTAAAAGCCAATAGCCAAAACCGTTTTCCATCGTTAAAATTTGATTTCATGGCAATCAATCGCCACCTATCGCCTTTTTTCGTTGCTGGTTTTTATTATAAAACCTTTATGTGGCCAGGCCTAAAAGGCTGGATGTGGTATGAAAAAATTATCCGCCGTGCGGCAGGTTTAGGACGAGCAGGAAAAAATCACGACAATGATAAGTATGAAAAAACGCACGATTTTTGCGACATTTTAATTGTTGGTGCAGGTGTTTCAGGTTTAACGGCTGCTTTACAGCACGCAGAGAAAAATAGTACCGTCATTCTGGTCGATGAAAAACCAATACTTGGCGGACGTTTAAACGACAGTTTGCAACCTGAAGAACAACAATTAAAAGCACAGCTCATTGATGAAGTCAAAGCACATAAAAACATTACCGTAATGACTAGCACCACCGTATTTGGTGCTTATGATGGACTGGTTTTTGGTGCGGTAGAAATCATCCCACACGGCACAGAGAAAGTTAACCAACGCTACCACAAAATCTCAGCCAAAGATGTCGTTTATGCAACGGGGGCTTACGAGCGTCCATTACTGTTTAAGAATAATGACCTACCTGGCGTTATGTTGGCAGAAGCACTACAGACTTATGTTAAGCAATATGCGGTTTTACCTGGTAAACATATTGTCTTTTATACGACTAACGACAGCATTTATGAGCTGGCAATCCACCTAGCTCAATTATCTGATTGTAAAGTTACTATTGTTGATACCAGAGCAAGCTGTCAATACTCAGAAAAAGCGGAACAAGCAGGTATCATCCTATTCTCAGATGCCCGTGTCATTTCTGTCAGTGGCAAACACCGTGTTTATTTGGCACATGTACATTGCCAAGGCCAAGACTCAGGTATTCCTTGTGATGTGTTAGCAATGTCTGGTGGTTTTACCCCTAATGTCAATTTACAGTGTCATCTCGGTCACAAACCGAATTACCAAGAAACTATCGATGCACTGGTGATAGAAGACAAGCAGGGAATTAGTATTGGCTCTGCAGCTGGCGTTTGGTCGATTTCAGATAAAATTGCTTCGGCTAAGGACATGACTGCGGCACAAATTGCTGAATTGCGTTGCAATAGTATCAACCATGACAGTCGTCCAGAATTACACGATATTGAGGGGAAAGCTTTTGTTGATTTCCAACACGATGTCAGCAATCTCGATGTCAAACTGGCTAATCAAGAAGGCTATACCTCGGTTGAACACACCAAGCGTTATACAACCCTAGGTATGGCAACTGACCAAGGTAAATTGGCTAATTTCAATGCTTTAAAAATCATGTCATTAGCACAATCTCGACCTATCGGCGAGGTTGGCACAACGACTTATCGCCCACCCTACACGCCTGTGACCATGGGTGCTTTTGTCGGGGCAAAAATTGGGCAAAAAGTCAAACCGACACGACGCATCCCTACCGATAGCATTCATCGTAAAATGGGGGCTGTTTATACTGCTGTTGGGTTGTGGCAACGACCTGAGTTTTATCCGAGTTTTGAGGGTGAAACAAAAGCTGCCGCCTATGTCCGTGAAGCAAGCAATGTACGCAAAAATGTGGGCATTATCGATGTCAGTACTTTAGGCAAGATTAGCGTTCAAGGCCCAGATGCCGCTGAACTGGTCAACCGCTTGTACATTAACGGTATGAAAAAGCTAGGTATTGGCAAAATTCGTTATGGACTCATGTTGCGTGAAGACGGCGTTCCTTACGATGATGGCACGGCCATGCGAATTAGCGAAAATGAGTACTTACTGACAACGACAACCGCTCACGCTGCCGATGTCTTGCGACATATTGAGCATTTGTTACAAGTCGTTTGGACAGATTTACGCGTCGTGGCGAATACGGCAACGGACCAATGGGCAAGTTTTGCCGTTGCTGGACCGAACAGCCGTAACGTGCTGCAAAAGCTTTTTGGCAATGATGTCGAATTAGCAAAAGAAGCCTTCCCGTTTATGTCTTTTAAAGACTTTACGCACAATGGCATTACAGTGCGTCTAGCTCGTATTTCCTTCTCGGGTGAGTTGGGTTATGAAGTCATGGTTGGTGCGAAATATGCCGAAAATGTTTGGAACGCTATAATAGAAGCAGGAAAATCGTTCAATATCGCGCCATACGGCACAGAGGCAATGGGGGCTTTGCGTATTGAAAAAGGCTTTATTACGCATGCAGAAATGGATGGTAGAGTCACTATTCATCAACTCGGCATGACAGGCATGCTAAGTAAGTTAAAATCCGACTTTATCGGCAAATATTACGCTGAAAATCGCCGCACAGATATTAGTGGCGAACCACAGCTTATCGGATTACAAGCCATTGATAAAGATGCTAGATTGTCACCTGGTTATCATTTAGTTAATAGTGACAGTCTAGACCCTCAAAGTTCACAGGGCTGGGTAACTTCTAGCACTTGGTCGGTCGCTTTAGATGAATATATCGCCATGGGATTCTTAATTGATGGCAATCAGCGACTCGGTGAAACCGTTTATGCCGCTTCACCCATTGACGGCAAGAGTATCGCTATGAAAGTGGTTTCGCCACAATTTTTTGACCCTAAAGGGCTTATCTCAGGAGAAAAAACAGATGACTAATCTCATAGATAACACACCAACTTCTGCCATTGCTGCTGCACCTATTGGCACAGGAAAACTGAATATTCAAGAAATTGGGCTGGACTGTCACTTAATGCAATTGGCAATTTTTCCTGAGAGCCACGCACAAACCGATGAAAAAATTCAGTCAGCCTCAAAAAATGCTGGCTACCAACTTTCATTACCTAAGTTTGGGCATAAAAGCACTTGTGAGGCAGTAAAAGTTCTCGCTACTCAACCCAACAAATGGTTGTTTATTGCAGATAAACAACCTGATTGGCTACTTGAGATTGTCGATAACGAACTGGTCTTTGCCAATGAGCAAAGCTCTTCTTATAGCATTATCGAAATCACTGGCGATAACGCGAGTCAATTTGTTCAACAACTCTGTTTTATTGACCTTGAAACAGCAAACCCTGTTTTACTGACACAGTTTGCCAATGACTATAATGGTATTCTTGAAAAAGTCGAAAAAGAGGGACAGCAGGCTTATCATTTGTACGTCACGAGAACAATGGCAAAATCGTTTTGGGAAATGCTAGCGCCTATTGCAGTAGAGCAGTCATAAAATATGGAGATAAAGCGATAAACTTCACGTCTTACGAGGAGCGATAGCGACGTGGTAATCCCTATAATGAGGTCAATTAATTTTTGGTACAAGGCAGTACGAGGCAGTACAAGGCACATTGTCGAAGAGACGGCAAGACGATGTAGTGCTGTAACAGGAATTAATTGACCTCACTATATAGAAATTAATTAACATCCCAACAACAATCTACTAGAATAGCGTCCCTCTACCAGACAACCACATAGAATAGAAAAATGCCAACCAGTAAAAAATATGCTAGCTTTGGAAGACGTTTACTTGCCCTGATTATTGATAATATTTTATTTTCTATTACGTTATCCCCCTTATTCATGATGATATTTGATTATAAAGAATATACGGATGAAGAAATCAGACAAATTATCACTACTCAAGGACCATTGGGCTTAATTGAACCCAAACAAATGGTTATTCAGCTCATCGTCACTCTGGCCATTACCGTATTTTTTTGGATTCGTTTTGCTGGTACGCCTGGAAAACGCTTACTTAAAATGAAAGTTGTTGATGCCACAACAGGCAAAAACCTTACGATATTACAATCTACAACGCGTTATCTGGGTTACATGATGTCTGCATTTCCCATGGGACTGGGCTTTATTTGGATTATCATCGATAAACGCAACCAAGGTTGGCACGACAAACTTGCCAACAGTGTTGTCGTTTGTGATGAAGATGCTAGTGAAATAAGTGAAATTAATAGTAACGAAAAAAATCACAGCCCTATTAATCACACTGCAGATGATGACGTCTTTAGGGCTTAGTGAAATTTAGGGCTTAACGTAAAATAGTACCGTCATTCTGAATAACAAAAAATCACACCAACATCAAACAATCCACCTCATGACATTAATAATGAGGTGGTAATTCGTGAACGATGTTACCACCCTCACCTTCTGTTTGGTTACCACTTTGCCATTGTTGCATTAATTTTACTGCCAGGCGTAATTCTTCGCTTAGTTTTGTAATTTGCTTTTGTTGCTCAATTAAAGCCTTATTAAGCTGTTCAATGGTCAGCTCTTGGAAAGCCACTTGTTCCTGTAATTTCTCTAATTCATTCATTTTTTCGTTAACTCTATAGTGAAATAGATTATTTTTGATATATAGTGAGGCCACCTAACGATTACTGCGGTGTTGCACCGTCTAGCCATCTATAAGCAGCATACTGTCTGCGACAACCACGCCGTCACCGCGAGCGAGGAACGAGCGTGGCGGTCTCCTACTACTTGCAAAGTAGTTGGGGATTGCCACTTCGCTATCGCACCTCGCAAAAACGTACAGTTTTTAAGGTTAAAACTGACTAAAATCATATAAGTCAGGCAATTGTAAAATCTCACTGAGTTCAGTGAGTGCCGCTTTTGTCTCATTAAATAATTCAACATTTGCTAGCTCATCAGGTGCTAAAGTTTCTCTATAGTGTTTATTCACCCACGCAACAAGTTCCTGATAGAGACTCTCATCTAGAATGACTCTACCTGACAAATTGGCTAGTTCTTCTTCACTCAGAACAACACGCAATCTCAGACAAGCAGGACCGCCACCATTTGCCATACTTTGTTTAACGTCGTAAAACTTCACATCACTGATACCATTATGTGCTGTAACTAGATGCTTTAAGTAAGTCTTAACAGCAAAGTTTTCTTCACAGTTACTCGGAGCAATTAAAACCATTCCCTTATCAGTACTGACTAATTGAGAGTTAAATAAATAACTACTGACCGCATCTTCGACCGTTACCATCGCCTCAGGTACTTCGATAATCTCAAACTCTTCACCAGTTAAAGTTTGATACTTTTCAGTCAACGCATTATAAACTGACTGACGGTTTGCAAAGGCTTTCTCGTGAGTGAATAACACATTTCGATTGCCCACAGAAATCACATCATTGTGAAACACGCCCTTATCAATGACTTCTGGATTTTGCAATGCAAAGACGCAGTGAGCCTCATCCAAACCATGTAGTCTAGCAATTGCCTCAAAACTTTCTCTTGTTTGTCTTGCAGGAAATTTTTTCGGCTCAGCCTCATCGTTAAAAACAGATTTGCCATAAACGAAAAAGTTAATCCCCTGATTGCCGTACTCATCACAAAAACGCGTATGATTAGCAGCCCCTTCATCACTGTGAATTTGTGCCTGTAACGCCTGATGATGTGCAAAATACTTTTCGTTGGCAAAGATATTTTTCAAGGCATTTGCTGTTTGTGGGTACTCAATCGAGCGATGCAACATCGATGATAAATTTGCAGGCGTAAAATGCACGCGTTTATCATGCGTATCCGCAGACGGCGAAACAGTTCCTGCATTGGCAACCCACATATTCGAAGCCGAGCAAGCCGCATTTAAATACTGTGGGTACTGACTGGCTTGTTGTAAAATTTCAGCAACCGAGCCTGCCGCACCGCCTGTAAAGCCGATATGCTTTAAAAAAGGCAAATACGGACGGATATGCGGTGGCAAAATACCTTGTGTCAAGCCCATGTCAGATAAGGCTTTCATTTTTTCAAGCCCTTGTAAAGCTGCCGCCTTAGGTGATGAAACTTGACCTTTATTAGAACTAGAGGCAACGTTACCAAAAGACAATCCTGCATAATTATGCGTATTGCCCACCAAACCATCAAAATTCACTTCTATTGTTTTCATATTTTTCCTCTAAATCCAACGTCTAACACGCTGCTGATAATTTTTATATTCCTGAGAAAACTTTTCCTGCAAGATTTTCTCTTCGGGTTTTATTTGAAATTCGTTTAAATAAATAGCAAAGGCAGCCACCCAAAAAAGTAACGACCAATATCCCAATAAACCGACGACTGCAATCAACCCAAGCACCATTCCCAAATACATTGGATTACGCGTATAGGCAAAAATCCCTGATGACACGACAAAGCTTGCTTTATCAGGGTTCAGAGGAGAAAGGCTAGTTTTAGCCTTTCTAAACTGCAACACGCCTAATCCTGCAATACTCATACTAACAGTGGAAAAAATAACAAACCACGCAACACGAGCGGACAAAGAGAAATCACTCTCATCAAATAGTAAACTACTCAAGCCCATTAACAAAAGCGTAATAACCAGAACCCCCACGGGTGGTATCATTAATTCTAGTTTGTTCATTTTGTTTCCCTTCATACTTTATTCAGTACTAGTGAAATAAATTAATTTTTGACACAAGGCTTGCCGTCGAAGACAGTATAGGAATACGGCAAGACGGCATAACGACGTAGCAAAAGTTAAGTTATTTTACTTAACGTTAACCCCTGCAGTTTGGGTTGCCGGCAATGTTAGCTTTTCCCCTGCCACACTGGCAACAGGATAGGCACAATAATCCGCAGCGTAATAAGCACCAGGATTATGGTTACCAGATTTACCACTACCACCAAATGGTGCAGCACCACTAGCACCTGTTAGTGGTTTGTTGCGATTTACAATACCTGCATGCGTCAGTGCATAAAATTTATTCCAGCTACTTTCATCTTCAGTAAAAATACCTGACGATAAACCGTATTTCGTATCGTTAGCGACTTCAATAGCTTCATCTAAATCAGCGACACGGTAGACTTTTAACAATGGGCCAAAATATTCTTCATCAGGCACATTTTTCACACCAGTGACATCAATAATCGCTGGTGTAATAACAGGTTTATCTTCTGATAAGCGTTTCATTTCAAGTAATGACTTCGCACCCAAATCTAGCAACATTTTTTGAGCCGCTAACAGCCCATCAGCCGCCTGATTATTCACCAGCATTGAGAAGAAAGGCTGTGGTTCAGCCGTTGGCTCGTCAATTAAAAGCTTTTGCGTTTCTTCGACCAACTTTGCAATAAACTTATCACCAGCATCACCCGTTGGGACAATCAAACGTCTCGCACAAGTACAACGTTGTCCAGCAGTCACAAATGCCGATTGAATGGTATTGTAAACTGCAGCACTAATGGTACCGTCATTCTGTAAAACATCATCACAGACAATAAGTGGATTATTTCCACCCATTTCCAAAGCCAAGATAATATCAAAACGCCCTGCAAACTGTTTATGGATAATCTCACCCACCGTTGAACTCCCCGTAAAGAAGAAACCTCGCAATTTATCATTGGCAACAATAGCTTTTGCCGTTTCTAGCTCACCAGGTACAAAATTCACCACGCCAGCTGGCACACCAGCGTCGTGGAATAACTGCACCATTCTCGCCCCCACTGTTGGGGTTTGCTCGCTAGGTTTAAACACAATGGTATTACCAGCAATCAAAGCAGGGACAATATGTCCATTGGGCAAATGACCGGGGAAATTATAAGGACCAAAAACCGCACAAACGCCATGAGGGCGGTGAGTCAGTATAGTCTTATCCGCATCTCCACTCGATTTTGTCGGCGTGCGTTCGTGATAAGACTTCACAGAAACATCAATTTTACCAATCATGGTAGCCGCTTCAGTCAAACTCTCCCACCACGGTTTACCCGTGTCCATCATGATATCTTTGGCAAGTTGTTCTTTGTTTGCCTCTAGTAACGCCTTGTATTTTTCCATAATGGCGATGCGGTCAGCTAATGGCGTTAATGCCCAACTTTTAAAGGCATTTTGTGCCGCTTGAAAAGCCAGTTCGACATCGTCAGCACTGGCTGAATTAGCTTGCCAAACAATTTCATTGGTTGCTGGATTCGTTGAAGTCATCAATGCACCACGACCAACAACCCATTCACCGTTAATAAAACAATTTTCAATACTTTTATTGTGCGAGTTTGTCATTATTTTTTCTCCATCATTGCGAATAAGTTAATTGTATCACCTTCACCAACACCTAAGATTTTGGCACAATCGGCTGTCATTTCAGCTACGTTACCGTTCAGATTGGCCGGTTGTACAACAATACGATATTGATGAATATTTTTATTACTCATCACGTAGCGTTGTGACTCGTCAACAATCGTATCGGTGATTTTAACCGTGTAATTCTTTGCATCACGCACGGATTGAATTTGCTCACGGCGACAGTGTACGGTTGGTCCACCATCAAAGACATCCAAATAACCATCGTATCTAAATCCCTCTTTTTCCAGCATATGCATGGCTTTGGCTGATACTTTATGTGGTTTCCCCACACAGGTTTGAGCATCTTTAGGTAACAAACCAATATACACAGGGTATTTAGGCATTAAATCCTGAATAAACTGGCTACCTTTGGTTGCCGAAATGTAGTCGGCATTTTCAAAAGGTAAGTTAAAGAACTTTTTCCCCAAAGCCTGCCAGAACGGTGATTGTCCGTCTTCTGACTGATAGCCACGCATCTCTGCAATTACGTCACTGCTAAAGCGTTCGGGGAAGTCGTCTAACATCAAATAGCGAGAGCGAGATAAAAATTGCCCATAATTACTGTGTCGATGACTGGTGCTTAGAAATAACGAGCCAATTTCAGCCGCTCGGGTAAAGTCATTCACCAAGTTAAGCACAGGCGTTTCTATCGTCTTGCCCAACTCTTTGGAATATTTGACTAATAGTGAGCGTCGATAACTGTAGAATGGCGTTTCACTACCAACACCTACATAAATAGCCGTTGTTCCAACAACTTCGCCGGTTTGTGAGTCCTCGGCTACCATAAAGTAAACGCCTTCTTCATTAAGGTTTTCTTTACTTGAAAACGTCTTAATTGAATTGTTAATGCGATTTTCCCATGTGCCAATATCGTTAGGCATTGAGGTCATTCCAGTGCCTACTTCAACAGACATTCTCAGCAACGCAGTTAAATCATCGTGCTTTACAGGTCGAATAAATAACATAAATAAGTTCCTCTAATAATTAAATTTGATTGCGTTCATTGAGTTAAGATAAAGCAACCCTACCATCAGCAAATGCCAATAAAATCAGTGCCGATAATTTTGCACGCTCAGTTAAGCTATCCAACAAAACAAACTCTTGGTCGGAATGAATCAAACCACCCCGAACCCCCAAAGTATCGATATTGGGTAATCCCAACGCTTTGAAATTATTCCCATCACAGCAGCCACCCGTTGCGATAACGTTGGTTGGCAAACCCAGTTCGTCATTAATACTTTTCAAAATAGCAAAAAGCTGTTTTTGATCTTCGTCCATCGGTTTGGCTGGTCGCGATAATCGCCCGTGACGGAAGATTTCATAATCCTCTTCGCGATACTTGTCGATAATCGCGTCGACTTCGGCTAAGATTTTTTGGGCATTTTCATCGCTGGTGACGCGAATATTAAACTTAGCAATGGCCAGCTCCGGAACGACATTTAACGCCTGACCGCCAGCAATTGTGCCAATATTTAACGTAGTACTGTGTTTCGGGTCATTTAATTGGTGCATTTCAGCCACAATATTCGCCAATTTAGCAATGGCATTTCGCCCTTCGTAGAAAGCTCTGCCTGCGTGGCTTGCTCGTCCTTTGACAACAATACTGAAATTACCACTGCCTTTGCGTTCACCGACAAACTCGCCCTCAGCAGGACTGGGTTCGTAAATCATGCCAAAAGTATTTTTCGCAAACTGTGGATACAAAGTATTTGACGAGAGTGAACCAATTTCTTCATCTGGTACTAAAAACACGTCCCAACCAATATTTTGTGCCACCGAATGGCTCTCTAAAGCTTTCAATGCCGTCAGCATCATTAAAATACCACCTTTAATATCAGCAACACCTGGACCATTTAAAGTATTGTCATCCAAGTATTGGCAAGTCTGAAAATGATGATCTTTAGGGAAAACCGTATCTAAATGTGCACACAGCAACACGCGTTTTTTTAGCTCTGGGCGTTTGCGAATAATCAGACCATCAGCAACCTGCTGTTCAACAAGGTTACCCTCATCGTCAACCACTTCAAAAGTCGGCAAACTCACCACTTCAACTTTATCATTTTCATCAACAATACCCGAAAAAGCTTGCTGAACCACTTCACGATAAGCATTAACGCCCTCGATATTGTAACTGCCCGAATTAATATGCGACCACTCAATCAAGGTCTTTACTAAATCATCATATTGAGCATCTATTGCATCAAGTTGTTTTTTATATGTTTCTATTAAGTTCATTTTTTATTCCTATTCTTTCTATTCTTTAGTTTTGGAAACCAATAATTGAGCAAACAAAATGCCACCTAACATAATGAAAGCACCTACAATTTGGATAAAAGACAAATGTTGCCCAAGTATAAAGGCGGCTAAAACACCTGCAACGACAACTTCTAAAGTTGCTATTTGACTCATAAATTCTGGTTGCAAATACTTTTGAGCATGAACACCAAGAAGAAAAGCAAAAACAGTAGAAACTACCGAGAGCCAAAGGAAAAGTAACCATAATGGTATACTGATATCATTAACATGAGCTGCTGTGGTCATAATCTGATAAAAAGGAATATCCATAACAGGACTCATCATATTGAGTAGTAAAGCACCTACAACCGCACCTAAAGCAGAAAGGACGATAGTTTTAAATTTCTTCAAACCACTTTCTATGAGTAAATATTTTCCAGCCAAAGCAACAGCAGTACCCAATCCAGCACAAAAACCAATTAAATCAAGACGAAACCCTAGCCAAACTTCTCCCACCAAAACCAACCCAATCAGAATAAATCCAGCACCGACCCACGCCGTATAAGGCAGTCGCTTTTTACGAACAAATGTCAACCATAGAATAACCAAAACAGGTGCCAAGTACTCCAACAATAGTGTTATTCCCACAGGGATTTTACTCACTGAGATAGTAAACAGCGTTTGATTCAAGAAAAATGCAAATACTCCAAAAAATACTATTAGCAACCAATCAGATTTTGGCACTAGTAATTGCTTGGGATATTTTATCAACACGACAATAATTAATATAATGGCTGACAAATTAATTCTTATCTGACTAATCTGTAGCGATGTTAAATCAAAATTTGAAATAATTTTTGTCACAGGTCCTGCACTGCCGAACAAAAATGCAGACATAATTGCAAAAAACATCCCAATGATTTTATTTTTATTATTCAAAGTTATTTTTTCTCTGTTAATTATTATTCTATTTTTTCCAAGGTGCAAGAAGCTTTCCCCAGCTTCTGGACAATTTGTCATATTCGTCAATGCACAGTTCTTGGCGTCGCTCATCAATGGCTAATTTATCTAATAAGTCTGCATACTTATCTGGATTACTACCATAAACCTGACACATCGTATTATAAAAGCGTTGGGCATCCAAACTGTGTTCGTCCCAGTAATTCGATTCATCTAATTCGCCAGCTTGCTGACGCTCCAAGTCAAACAAATCAGCCGCTGAAATCGCGATTTCTTCTCCTTCTTCAAATTGTTCAGCCAAAATAAATGTCGCCAAGCTATCCGCCGCATCTTCCTCTTTGCCAACGATAGGCAAATCGTAGGCTTCTATCATCGCGTGAGCCACCTCATGTAAAATAGTATGTAATACCGTATCTATTGTCGGCACACGAATATCCATTTGAATTTCACTGCCGTAGTCTACTTGCTGAAAAAGATTTTTAACATCCAAAACAAACTGATAGGGAATGGTTATCGTATTGCTTTCTAAATCTGTATAAGGCTCACTATTTTGATTTTCTCCAACATCTACAAAAACCAGCTTGATTGTGCCTTGGTCTGGTGTTTTGAATTGTTCATTGAGTAAATCGACTAATGATAAAACACCACCCTCTTCCATGATGGTTTTTCTAATATCTTGTGTTTCTTTATTACTGGTCGTTTGAAACTCAGCCAGCAGAAATTCATCTGCTTTCGCACAGCTAAAACTAACTAAACCAATAAACATTAGCACACAAATGATTAATGATTTTAGAGACTGCAAATAATAGCTAAATCTAAATTTTTCCATTTTAATTACCATTTTGATTAACTCACTTTTTAGAAAACAACAAGGCTACCGCAAAACCAATATACGCGACACCGCCTACCGTGTTGATTGTTGTAAAGGCACTATCACCAGATGAGCAAAAAAAGCGGACAAACAAGGCATATAAAAAGTGAATCATAAAGATTAACAAACAAAAAGTGACCGCCAAGAGTAAAAATTGGGCATTATAGGGTGCGTCGGAAACGATAAACTGTGGGAACAATGCCGTAAAAAATACAATCGGTTTAGGGTTTAATAAGGTAATCCCCAACCCTTGGAAAAAAAGTGTATTTGCGCTGCGTTCTTTATAAGAAACAGACAAATCAAGATGTAATTTTCGATTTTTTAATAACTTCACACCAAGGTAAAGTAAATAAACTGCACCAACAATTTTTAGGACTAAATACGCTTTGGCACTGGTTGCCATCAAAAGCCCCAAACCGCTACTACTCAGTAAAGCGAGACTGAACATGCCCAAAGCAATCCCAAAAACGCCAGCAAATGTTTTTAGCAACCCATAACGCATCGAATTTGTTAAGGTCATAATCACACCTGGTCCAGGAGTGGCAATTGTCATTGCTGCAATCAAAACATAGAATAAATAGTTGTCTAAGCTCATAGCTTACCTCTTACACAATTAAATAACACAACGTAGAGACGCATTGCATGCGTCTAGGGTGTGTCGCTATAAAACAAAACCTAATAGTGACCAAGCAATCGCCCACATCACCACACCGATAAAGCCATCTAATATTTGCCACGTTCTCGGTTTTTTAAACAATGGTACTAACACCTTGGCAAAGGCTGTCAGACCATAAAACCAAACAAAGGAGGCCAAAATAGCCCCCACGGCAAACCACCACTGCGTATCGGGGAATTTTGCATTGGCAATTGAACCAATCAGCATCACCGTATCCAGATAGACATGCGGATTGAGCAAAGTCAATGCCAATGTCACCACAATGGCTTTTTTAATCGTTAGCGGCGGACGTTCGGCCGTTTCTAATTGATGACGATTCATCATCGATTTAAATGACATCAGTCCATAAAAGAATAAAAATGCGATACCAAAAATAGCAATCCAAAACGTTAAACTTGGCATGCTTTTTAATAGCACGCCCAAGCCACCAATACCGATACTGATTAATAGTGCATCACAAATAAAACAAATCGAAGCGATTAACCACTCGTGATTGCCTTTTAACGATTGAGATAAGACAAACGTATTTTGTGCCCCGATTGCCACAATCAAACTGCCACCTAAGAAAAAGCCTTGTGTTATCTCATTTAAATACATTCTGTCTCTCCTCTATAGTCAAACCACCTAATTATTACTACGGTGTTGCACCGTCTTGCCGTATTAGGCATACTGTCTGCGACGATGCGCCTTGTAGTAATAATCATG
>PDWI01002396.1_pt1 | contig 28260 bp, 27 predicted proteins | sample 1430891 | NCBI WGS metagenome assembly PDWI01 (sample SAMN01162508, study PRJNA174530) | Oral metagenome, whole genome shotgun sequencing project. | biome: Marine environment; feature: Marine mammal; material: Swab sample of the gingival sulcus; isolation source: swab sample of gingival sulcus... | reverse complement strand
ACAACGCGGGGAAAGTCGTGTCATTATGAGGCGGAGCGATAGCGACAACGTGATAATCTTACGGCTTTTGCTACTAAATCCGTGTTAAGATACCTACGTCACTGCGTTCCTCTGTATGACAACGCGGGAAAACTAAATAATCAGCTTAATTGTTAGTAATATCTACTGACTTATCTTTCGTCAAGCCAAAATAATATGCATAAATATCTTTCACTATCGCTGCACCATAACCACCACTACCACCTTGCGGAATCAAAACCGCAACAGCAATTTCTGGATTCTCATAAGGCGCAAAAGAAACAAACCAAGTAAAGTTATCAAATTCATCCTTATATTTATCAATTTGTTTACTCGTTAAGGTATCTCCTGATAATTCAATTAATGCCGCTCTCATTGCCTCACCACGCGTTAAATACTGGCGCGCTATTAGATTATCAATTTCCTTTTTCGCAATATCAGCCTTTTCACTATTTTTACCATTTACAAGTTCAAACAAACTAGCAACATAATCTGTACGTTCGATTAATATCTCTTCTGTTCTCGCTTTTAACTCAGTTTCACCAATATTAGGTGCAATATAATTAAGATAAGTCAAAATATATTGTTCTTCATCTGGTGGTTGAATTTTACCTTCGCGTTCCGCTGTCCCCGTTTTTGTAGCAACGGAAATAGGAAAGCCGCTAAAATAATACTTTGCTGACCCCCTAGAACCAGAAACAACTTGACGCATCCCTTGTCTTAAATATTCAATGTATCCGTTATCATCAATTTTTTTATAAGGTTCACGCGTTGCGGGCTTACCATCAATCGTTTTAACCAAAGTCGATTTATAAAGATAACCGCCATTGGCAATTGTACTAATATAGCGCGCCATCTGTACAGGCGTATAAGAATGCTGTCCTTGCCCAATTGCAAGGTTAAAGGTATCACCCTCAAACCAACCAAATTGGCTAAGATAATCGTATTTAATCTTATCGGTTAAAGCATTTGCTCTATCTTTATCGCTAATATAATCATTATCTACCAATAAATCAAAAACCTTATCTCTACTCATTTTCGGATTTTGCTTGCAACTATCGACAATATAATCAGCTGCAGCTTCAAGCGCATCTTCATCGTTGTAAATTTTTTCATCAAAATAGTCTTCAGCCGTATTAATTAACATAGAGCGCAAAAGTGCTAATAACAAATCTTTTTTTCGATTAGGATTAGGGACACCCATTACCGCTTCACCAATTTCAACTCCTGAAGCCTCGTCAAGACCAAATAAACGCGCCGCTTCAATAATTTTCTCTGAACCAACATCGAAGGGAAGTTTTCGACCGCTAGCATAATCATAACCATTACCAACGCTATAAAAGTAATAGTTACAAGAAACTTCTAAAGCTCCCATCAAATTTAAAAATCCATGTGAACCATAATATTTATTCCAAAGCCAACAGCCAAAGGACTTACCATCATCTGTAACAATATGACCCGCGCCATTATAATAAGAATGGGGATTAAGCCCAGCAGTAAGTGCCGCAAATCCCGTAACCATCTTAAAAGTCGATCCAGGCTGAACCGCTGTTTGTGTTGCAATATTATAAAGTGGTCTTGGCGCCAAGGGATTTCGCTTATTTTCAGGCAATAAGGTCTTATAATCATCATAGGTAATACCGCGAGCAAATAAATTATTATCATAATCGGGATAACTAACCATAGCTAAGATTTCACCATTTCTAACATCTTCAACCACAACAGCCCCAGTATTAGCATAAGGATAAGCTTTTTTATAAACAGTATTACCAAATTCCGATTTATAGACTCCACCAACGCGCAAAGCCTCTAAATTCTTCATTAAATATTCTCTTACTTTTGCCTGTAAATCAATATCAATGGTAGTAACAATATTTTGTCCACCAACAGCATCTTTATCGCTGAATTCAGGATCAGAAATCAATCCACCAACATCGCCAACATAACGACCAACATTATTAACTTCGATAAATTTACAACCACTTTCACCCTTTAAAATTTGTTCAAAACTACCTTCAAGTCCGCGTTTACCAATTAAATCCGTTTTACGATACCCCGACTCTTCATTATATTTTTCTTGCTCACGGCTAGTAGAAATTTTACCGAGATAGCCTAAAATATGCGATGACAAATTTTCAGTAGGATAGTAACGCACAGGTTCTACCGATACAGAAACATTAGGAAATTGCATATTATGCTCTTGAATATAAATTGCTGTTTTCTTAGAAATACCCTCGGCAATTTTAATTGGTTCATATTTAAAATCGCCCTTACTATTAATCGCGTGTTTCAGCAATAAAATATAATAACATTCTAAATCGCTGTAATTATCATTTAATTTTTCTTTTTCCGATAATTTTTCAATTGCTTCTTTCGCCGTAGCATCTTGATCAATGCCATACATTTCCAAGAATGAGCGCCGTTGAAAATCAACATTAAATTCCATTTCTTTTAAGCGAATTGGCAAGTAAATACCCTTTGCCACCAAAATATCAAAAGCTGTATAATTATCAATATCATCAGTAATATGTTCTCTTTGTCTATAAGCTTTTAATACTTCACTCGGCGTTAGATTATCAGCAAAACCATTATTCAAAAGCCAATCTTTTTTTTCTATATCTGAACGATAAATAAATTTTCCATCTTGATAAACGATTGGCATTTCTATAACAATTTCACCATCATTCGCCAATATACTAAATAAATCGATCGCCATTTTTTTTTGTTTATCATCATACTTTTGGTCATAAAGAAAATTAACGGCATAAGAAGTCAAATTTCCTGCTAAAAGCTTACCATTTCTATCATAAATCTCCCCACGCTTAGCTGGTATTGTAATTTTTTTTAAGCGAAAATCCATTGCTTGCCTCGATAAAGCTTCACCATCAATCAAAGTCATCTGCGCTAAACGAAAAATTAAAACAACCAGCATCAAAGAAAATACTAACCAAATAAACAACTTACGATCAAATATTTTAAAATTCATTTATCTATCCTTCTCTTCTACTCGTAATCTCATTACTATTAAATAAAAAATAGCACCGACAAGTAAATTATAAATCAAACTAGGCAAAAAATGGCTAAAAAGTCGCGTTACCAAAAGAAATCGACCAGTTGAAAAATAATAGACAAAAGCTGTAAAAATATAAGAAAAAGCAGTCGCCAAGCCTAATAGAATAAAAGGAGTCACTTGATTATCTTTGAAAATTTTATCTTCTATCGTTGCAATTACCAATGCAACGGGCAAATAAATTGCCAAATGTACACCCAAGCCTTTTCCACTGACAATATCAAATAAAATACCAGCATAAATCGCCGTTTTGATGCTAGTTTTTTTATCAAATAAAGCCGCTGTGATTACTACCCAAACCAGCATCAAATCAGGAATAACGCCAGCTATTCTAAATAATTGTAATAAAGTCGTCTGTAAAATAATAATAGCTAATAAAATTAAAATAATATAACGATCTTTCATCATTGCCTACTCTTCATTTTCTGTTTTATAAGGAATAACAAATACGCGTTCTATTCTTTTAAAATCAACCGCTGGCAAAACATCTATATGCTTCAATAAAGTATTTTCATTATTATAAACAGCACTAACTTCACCAATTACTATCCCCTTAGGATAAATTCCTAAACCACTAGTAATAATTTTATCGCCAACATAAACGCTAGCATCAGGGTCGAATAAATAGCCATTCAACTTACCTTCTGCTGTTCCGCGAATAACACCATCAAAATTACGCTTAGCATCGACAATTTGACAACTAACTGCACCTCTAATATCACTAATAGTCAATACCTGTGAACGATATTCACCAACTTCAAAAATTTGCCCAATTAAGCCCTCTCCATTAAAGACCATAGAATTTTTAGTTACGCCATCTTTTGCACCAATATCGATTGCAAACATTCCATACCAATTTTCCGCATCACGCGCAATGACATCAGCGGTAATATAATCATCAATATTACTTTGATAAGCATAATTAAGCGCTGTCCGTAATCTCTTTAAATCTTCATATTCTGATTTAAGCATTGTCTGTTCTATTAATTGTCGTTGCGTTTTTAACAATGCAGCACGTAAGGCCTCATTTTCTTCATAATTTTTAAAGGCATTACGCAAAGGATAACTAAAACGCAACACCTCATCTGTTACACCAGAAAAAAATGATTGCACAGGTTGAATTACAGTTAAAACTGCATTTTCAACAACAGTTAAACTAGAACGTCCACCAGCAGTTAAACCCATAGTTAACAACAATAAAATTACAGCAATGACGATAATCCAGTTTCTAATCATTGGATAATCTTTCAAAGCCTGCCTCCGCTAGCCAATTCTCTTTGTCTGTAAAAACACAGACTTCAAGGTATCGTATTCTTCAACTGAACGCCCCGTGCCAATAGCAACACAATCGAGTGCATCCTGTGCAATATGAACTGGCATATTTGTTTCTTGATTTAATAATTTATTCAAGCCTTGTAAGAGTGCACCACCACCAGTAAGCATAATCCCTTGCATCATAATATCAGATGAAAGTTCAGGTGGCGTTTTTTCTAAAGTAGATTTAACACCTTCAACAATAGCGGTAATCGGTTCTTTAAGTGCTGCTCTAATTTCTTTTGATGTAATTTCTAAAGTCTTAGGAAGCCCCGTCACTAAATTACGTCCTGTAACTTCCATCGATTTTTCTGTTTCAGCAGGGTAGGCACTACCAATTTTAATCTTAATATCCTCAGCCGTTCGTTCACCTATCATTAAGCTATATTCTTTTTTAATGTAACTAGCAATTGCTTCATCGAGTTCATCCCCACCGATGCGAATCGACTCACTACTAACAATACCCCCAAGAGAGATGACAGCAATTTCCGTCGTACCACCGCCAATATCAACGACCATGCTACCCGTTGGTTCTGATACAGGCAGTCCTGCTCCTATTGCCGCCGCCATCGGTTCTTCAATTAAAAGGGCATCACGCGCACCTGCGGTAATTGCCGCATCGATAACGGCCTTTTTTTCAACTTCTGTCACTCCGCTAGGTACACCGACAATTAATTTAACATTGCTAAGCATGGAACCATTAACACCTGCACGTTGCATAAAATACTTAAGCATACGCCGCGTAATTTCAAAATCGGCAATGACACCATCACGAAGCGGTTTAATCGCTACAATATTACCTGGAGTTCTACCTATCATTTGTTTTGCTTCTTCACCAACTGCTTTAACCTCTTTGCTATTAATATCAATAGCGACAACAGAAGGTTCGCGTACAACAATACCTTTTCCCTTAACGTTAACAAGGGTATTTGCTGTACCTAAATCAATTCCTAAATACTTTGTAAATAAACCAGTAAACGCCATTTGATTTCCTTTCACATATCTTGATTTGCTTTTAGACTATAATAATTATCGCGACTGACAATAACATGGTCTAATAATTCTATACCTATAATTTTACCAGCCTCTAAAATTCTTTGCGTTAACTTTATATCTTCATCACTAGGCTTGACTAAGCCGCTCGGATGATTATGAACGACAATAATCGCTGCACATTTATTTTTAATTGCCCAGCTAAAAACTTCACGTGGGTGAACTAAAGTTTGATTCAGTGTTCCCACAGAAACTAAATGCTTACCAATAATATAATTTTTAGTATTTAATCCCACGACGATAAAATGCTCTCTCTCCTCAAAAGCAAGTTCTGCAATCACATAGTCATAAACATCAGCGGGACTAGTGAAGTGATAATACCCGTGAACAGGTTGACAATTAATTCGCCGTGCAAGTTCTAAACTCGCTATAATTTGACAAGCCTTACTTTTACCTATCCCTTTAATTTGTTTCAATTCACCAATTTCACTATGGGTCAAGCCACGTACACCACCTAATTTTAGTAAAACTTCGCTAGCTAGATTAAGCGCTGATTTACCGCTCGTTCCCGTTCTAATTAATATCGCTAAAAGCTCTGAATTAGATAAGGCTTTCGGTCCAAAATTCAGCAGTCTTTCACGTGGTCTATCTTCAAAAGGAAGAGCCTTCATTACATTAGACATTATCATTCACCTTTGGTAATAGAATAATAATCTGAAAAATGCTCTTTCAAAGCGCTATCAAGCGCGGATAAAGGCAAACCGACTGCCGCATAATAATCACCATCAATACGGCTAATAAATTTAGCTGCCAAGCCTTGAATCGCATAAGCTCCTGCTTTATCAAGCGGTTCCCCTGTTTTAATATACGCATCAATCTCATCATCAGACAAGGCTTTAAAATACACTTTTGCCGATTCAGAAAAAACATATTTTCTATTCGTTTGACTTTCCACTAAAGCAACACCCGTATAAACTGTATGAACATTATCAGCTAATTTATTTAAAATATTCTTCGCATCATTGATATTTTCTGGTTTTCCAATGATTTCATCTAAATAGACAACAGTATCCGCTGCAATTATTAAAGCCTGTTCTTCACTATTCTTTGCTACTACCAACGCTTTTTCCAATGCCAAGCTCATCACGGTAATATCAGGCTTAAAGTAATCTGTATTTTCTTCAATATTTGCAAGTTTTATTTCAAAGTTATTAAACAAACGTTTCAATAACTCTCTACGACGCGGTGAAGCCGAAGCTAATATAATTTTATTACTCATGTATTCCCCCCTTACTATCACAATATAAGTTTAACACTATCAACTGTAATTATCAAGCATATTGGGGCACTAGTGTGCAAGCTGCACACAAAATCAGTAAAAAATCTATAATAATTGTGACTTAATATTTTCACTAGCAAAATGAAGATAATGCTTTCGCACAATTTTATAAGGATAGCGCTTATTTTCAATCACAAAAATATCAGCATCAAAAAGCGAAAGAAAACGATAAAGCCATATTCTATCCTCCAATAATTCCTTATACGGTGCAGAGTCTTTAAATAGTAAAGGGGCGAATCTCACTTTATAATCCATTTTATTTAATTCATATAAAAGCTTTTGTTGGTCTAATCGTTGATAAATTGTAATTAATTCAACAATATAGCGAAGTAAACTTTGCTCAGTATTAGCAAGCTTCACTTTTAAAATAATTAATTCCTTAGCAGGTGTTTCTAAAATCAAATCAATCTTTTCCAACTTATTAGGTCGTGGTTTATCTGCCAAAGGCATTTGACAATCTATTATCTTCCCCACAGCAAATTCCCGTTGTTTATAAAATTTAAGAGTCAGTTGTTTTTCCGTATTATAATTAGACTGATTGATATCAAATTTTTTATATTTATCCGTAATATAACGCTGTTTTCTACTATAAACTTCAATTTCCTTGAATTTTGCAATATTTTGATATAAATAAGCCGCTGCCACCTCATTATAAAGCTTGTGGCTATCGCTTGTAACACCCTTATAAATTAATAAATCCTCTTTATATAAATTATCCATATCGAGGCTAGCGCTATCCAAAAATTCGCGACATTTATTCTCTTTTATTGGCATCTTTTCTCCTAACATTCTAGACACTAGCACTATTATAGCATAAAAACCCGTACTATTCTATCAAATAATACGGGTTTAAAAATTAAATTACTATTTCAATGCAAAAACTACCAAAATAAAGATTTAAAACGCCAAAATACTAGACTATTTCTTGCCAAATAATGCCTAAAAGTCCAGGGCCTGCACACAAGCCGAGCGATGGTGTAATAAAGCGAATCATTACAACTTTAGCAAAATCAAAGCGTTCTTCTATTTCTGCTTTAATCGCCTCTGCTTCATGTAAAGCAGCTGAATGAACAATGCCAATTCTAAATTTTTTTGGAGCCAAGCCTGCGACGACTTTTAACATTGTTGAAATCGAGCGTTTACGTCCACGACATTTTTTAAGCGTATAGTAAATTCCCTCTTCCCTATCAACATAAACAACAGGTTTAATATTTAATAATTTACCAATACCACCCTCAACTCGACCAACGCGACCACAAAGCTGCATATATTTTAAAGTATTTACCGTAAAAATTCCACTTGTTCTATTACGAACTTCTTTATAAACATTATCCATATCTTCCCATTGTACGCCAGCTTTAATTTTTTCAGCTACCCCTAAGGCAGTAAAACCAAGCTCTAAAGAAACCGTTTTTGTATCATAAATTTTAGTTTCAACTCGCTTATCAGCAGCAAATATTTGCCTAGCCATATTAAAAGTTCCACTCATAGCGCTGGTCATAAATACGCCAACGATACGCTGATAACCATCGTTTACCAATTGATCGATTAAATTCTGTAAATGTTCTGGTGAAGGTAAGGACGTTTTAGGAACTTCTCTATCTAAACTAGCTATCACCTCAGCGGGCGTAATATCAATGCCATCTAAATATTCTCTATCGCTATAAAGAATTCTAATTGGCAAACAAAATATATTGTTTTCTGCCATTATTTCCTTCGGCAAATCACAAGTTGTATCAGTGATTACAGCTGTCTTCATAACTACTCTCCTTATTCATCATAGTTTTGAATTTATACCCTTAATAAAAGTATCAAAACTAAAAATGACTTATAATTTAAAAAGTCTAGGAATCAACCTAGACTCTTCATCAAATTTCTTGGCAAATCAACCCAATCAACCCCGGACCACCATGTATACCTAATGCTGGCGAAATCGGTTCTACCATTATTTCTTTAACAAAGTCAAATTGTTCTATAATTTGTTTTTTTAGCCGCTCCGCTTCTGCTAACGCATTACAATGAACTAGCCCAACTCTAATAGCCTTAGGGGAATAAGATTCGACCATTTTTAATAACGCCAATAAAGAACGTTTTCGGCCACGGCATTTTTTAATCGTATGATACACGCCCGTTTCCCTATCAGGTGAAACTATCGGTTTAACTTGCAACAAAGTGCCTACCGTTGCCTCAACACGACCAATTCGCCCACCTTTAATTAAGTACTCTAGCGTATCAATTGTGAAAACGCCCAGTGTTCTTTTTTTAATTTGTTCAAAAGTATCATCCAGTTCTGACCAATCAACACCTAATTTGATCATCTTAGCCATCTCTAAAACAACAAAACCAAGTTCTAACGATAAGCTTTTTGAATCATAAACTTTATTCTCTATTCTATCTTCCGCCTCAAATAACTGACAAGCCATATTAAAAGTGCCACTTAAACCCGAAGACATAAAAATCCCTACCAGTCTATCATAGCCTAAAGTAATAACTTCATCTATAATCGCCTGCAAACTTTCAGGTGTCGGTAAAGAAGTCTTAGGAACTTCTTTAACTAAACCTGCAATAATCTCATCTGCGCTAATATCAACCCCATCTTGATACTCTCTATCAGAGTATATAACACGCAAAGGCGCAACAAATATATCATTTTCTTTTAGTATATTTTGTGGTAAGTCACAACTAGAATCTGTAATTATCGCGGTTCTCATAACTAACCTCCCCTACCTTCCTTTTACTGATTATATCATAAACCATTTATTAAGGCAAGAAGCAGCAAAGAGCAGGACAAAAAGTAAACGCATCGTTAAAATAATTAACAACGCGTTTAAACTACTAATTATAAATTTAATTAAAATCGTAACTATTCAGTCAACCCGCGTTGTCATACAGAGGAACGTAGTGACGTAGGTATCTTAACGCGGGTTAAATAGCAAAAACCGTAAGATTCCTACGTCCTCACTTCGTTCGTCCTCTGAATGACACGACTTTTACTATTTAACTGAATAGTTACTGATTTTCTATTATTTTGGCATTGAGCGCGCGAGCGCGACGAATGTAGCACCATAGGTGCGAAATAAGTCATCATCGCTTACGCTTAACATCAATCTAGCGCTTAATATCAAGCTAAAACTTGAATTCTGCGATTTCAGCCTGTAATTCACCAGCGATTTCCGCTAAATTGCTACTTGCGCGCGAAATATCATTAATCGCATTCGTCTGCATTTCTACGCTAGCACTAGCCTGCTGCGTCGTTGCCGCATTTTCTTCGGCAATCGCTGAAAGATTTTGAATAACTTCCGTAATTTTTGCATTTTTATTTTCAATCATGCGTGACTCTGCTTCCACTTTATTTGCTATATCTTTACTTTCAATAACCGCTTGTTCAATCTCATTAAATTTTTCTATTGTTATATTTGTTTGATTATCTTGACCGTCAACGACTACAGCAACTTCGTCCATCTTATCAACAGCCATTTGCGATTTTTCTTTTAAACCGCCAATAATCACTTTTATTTCATCAGTAAACTTAGTTGAATCTTCGGCAAGTTTTCTAATCTCTTCAGCAACAACGGCAAATCCCCTGCCCGCTTCTCCCGCGCGCGCAGCCTCTATCGCTGCATTGAGAGCGAGTAAATTCGTTTGGTCAGCAATTGATTGTATCATTTCACTCGCCTTAGAAATCGCTTCTGCGCTTTCGTTCGTTCCCACTATGGTTTCATAAATAAAGCCAGCTTGATTTTTGTTTTCAGTAATAAACTCACTTAGCTTAGCCAAAGAAGCCTTACCTTCGTCTTTTTTGTTTTCAATATTTTCAACAGCATGTACTAAGGTCTCTAAAATTTCAACCATTTCATTAATTGAGTCAGAATTTTCTTGAACATTAACCGCAGCATCCGTCGTATCCTGCGCCTGTGCCGTCGCACCATCGGCGATATTATTCACCGCACTTGCCACTTCACCTGCACTATACGCCGTACTTTCAGCAGTAGCGGTAAGTTCCTCAGCTGTCGCCGCAGTATTATTAGCATGTTCATTAATATTACCAATAATACTAGTCAAATTCTGTACCATCGTTCTGATAGAACGCGTCATCGCACCGACTTCATCAGTATTATCTCTATACTTAGATAAATTCTCGCGCTCTGCTGATGTATCGAGATTATAAACAGCAATCTTAGACATAGCACTTTCGATATAAGATAATGGTTTAGTTACCATTTTATTAATTAAGCTATAAATTATTGCTCCTATTAATAGTAAAATCAAAAGATAACTTGCTGCATTAACCATAGATGCTCTTTTAGCACCAACCAAAAACTCATCTTGTACCGTCGCTACCTCTATCACCCACTTAGTGTCTGTTCCTTCAATATTGACAGGTGCAAACACATACGTCGTCATTTTACCCGTCGATGACGATCTACTGTCAATCATAGCTACATCATGTTCTAGCGATTCTTCATACTTTGTTTTAAATTCTGGGTGTTTCTTAAATTCATTACCCATAATATTTTTTGGCTTTAAACTATGCCCCATAATAAGTCCATTATCAGATACAAAAACAAAATAAGAGGACTTATAAGCTTTTTTAAATTCTTCCAAATGCTCTTGATAATGATTCAAATTTAAAGTAATAACGGCAACACCTAACTTTTTACCATCATCATCTACGATTGGTGCATAATAATCAGATAACAGATAATCCTTTCCTTCAATATTTTCCATCCTCGGTTCTGTTATATTAATGCCTTCTGCATTAAACATCGTAGAATAAAATTCACCTTGTTCAATATCATTATTTGGCGTAAGTGTAATTCCTCCAGACGAATTTCTAGTAGAAGCAAAAGCAAAACGACCTGTCCCATTACCAAATTCACTATTAATATATTTTTTATCATTATTATCAAGAATATTCGGTTCTAAATAAATCGCTGATGAAAAAACTTCTTCATCTTCTTTTAAAATATCTTCTATTTTTTCTAAAAGTGCCTCTCTGGTTTTTTCTTCAGATGCCACTTCTTGCGCTTCTTTAACAACTTCACGTAGAGCCATCAAATGCCAATAAGCAGCAATTGTTTCTTTTTCTAGCTTAGCAGCAAAAGTTTGCGCTTGATTTTCAATTTCAACCTGAGCAGCGAGTTTATTAGTATGGTACTGAGTATAACCAATATATGTGCCCTGAATTATAAATACTACTAGTAACACTAAAATAATCCTTATACTAAGTTTAACCCCTAAGCTACCTTTTTTCTTTAACTGTTGTTTATTTTCTTCTCTTTCTTTCATTAATTTTCTCCTTGTTTGAAATTTCCACTCCACAACTATTATATCGTCAAAAAATGGTTACATTTAATGAAAAAAAAAAAAAATACAATAATTCCTATACATTTTTTATATATGTTCTATTAATAAACCGTATTAATATACAAATAATGTAACTATTCAGTTAAATAATAAAAGCCGTGTCATTCAGAGGAGGAACATAGTGACGACGTAGGAATCTTACGGCTTTTACTATTAAAACCACATTAAGATTGCCACGTCGCATCCCCTGGTCACTTCACTTCGCTACGTTGCTCGGGCTGGTAACCTGTCTTTATGACAACGTGGGTTAACTGAATAATCACCAAAAATAAAAAAGCCTAGCAATTAAACTAGACTTTTAAATATACTAAATAACAATTATAATTTTTTAGAGAATACCGCTAATACCGCAATGATAATGAAGCCCGTCAATAAAACTACTTTTTGTTCTATTGCCATCATTCCAGCAACAGCAACTGCTGCTACAAATACTGGAATAACATATTTAACTAAATTATACCATACATCAAATAAACGGAATTCTAAAGTGCCATCATTAGTAAGTTCTTTCTTTAAATCATCCTTGTTAATAAACCAACCAGCAAATAATGTAACAAATACACCACCTGATGCCAAGAATACTTTATCTGTTAATAAATCTAACAAATCAAACATACCGACGCCAAACACTGGGATAGGGCTAAGTACTCCGCCAAGGGAAAGCGATGAAAATACACAGAATATTGACATAGCTACAGATGTTGAAATAACAGCCTTACGTCTATCAATACCATGTTCATCAATAAGATAAGCGGTTACAACTTCTACTAAAGAAACCGTCGATGTCAATGCCGCTACAAATAAAGCAGTAAAGAATAAGACTGAAAGCAAAACACCAATTCCACCCATTTTAGAAAATACAGTTGGTACAACAACAAAGACCAAACCAGGACCAGCTGCTGGTTCAAAACCAAAAGCAAAGAGTGCTGGGAAAATTGCAACACCTGCCATTAATGCAACTAAAGTGTCAAGACCCGCTACGAAAACAGCATTGCTTGGCATATTTTCATCTTTTTTCAAATACGAACCATAAGTAATCATTGCACCCATACCAAGACTAAGTGATAAAAATGCCTGTCCCATAGCCGTTAAAACAACTTCACCTGTAACTAGGCTGAAATCTGGTTTCAAAAGAAAATCCATACCAGCACCAGCACCTTCTAAAGTCAATCCTTTACCAATCAAAACAATCAATAAAGTGAAAAGAAGTGGCATTAATATCTTTGCCGCTTTTTCAATACCGCCAGCAACACCCTTCACAACGACGAAAATATTAATCGCCATAAATAAAACAACATAAATTAAAGGTTCTGTCGTACCAGTGATGAAAGCGCCGAAGCCTCCTTCTATCGCATCTGGTGCAGCTAAAAGACCACTTGCGCTCTTAAATATATAGGCCAACGACCAACCGCCGACAACAGGGTAATAACCCATGATAAGAAAAGCTGTCAAAACACCAAGAAAGCCAGCAAAAGTCCATCGCTTATCGACAGACTTATACGCACCTACTGCCGCGCTATTTGCTCTTCTACCAATAGCAAATTCTGTTAACATTACACTAATGCCCAAAATAACAACGAAGAAGATATAAATCAAAATAAATGCACTACCACCATTTTTTCCCGCTAAATAAGGGAAACGCCAAATATTACCTAAACCTACTGCACTACCTGCTGCTGCCATTAAAAAGCCAAACCGTGAACCCCATTGACCTCTTTCATTTTGTTGCATAATTTCCTCCTTCTTCGTTCAAAAAAACTTTAAAAAAATATTACATATCATTCACAAAAAATAAATGAATATAAATAAAATACCACATTTCAGCTAAAAAAACAAGTAGTTTAGCAAAAGCATATAACGTTTTCCCGTTTTTTTTAACAAAATATGAATATTTTCTAAACAAAAAATAAAAAAAAGATTATTATATCAGCCTAATCATCTAACATAATAATCTCTTCTGTTTTGACTTTATATGGTGCGTTTACAGGGCATGCCCGCAAACAAGCACCACAGTCAATACAAACTTCGGGATCAATTACATAAATCCCATCGCCTTCAGTAATACAGTCCATAGGGCACTCTGGTTCACACGCCCCACAGGAAACGCAAGCATCGTTTATTTTAAAAGCCATCGTTTCCCCCTTACTGCACCACTATACGAATTAAATATTAAAACAAAGCATTCACTCTCTCCCCAGAGGCTTAGCTTACAATATATTATAACACTGTACTATTATACCCAATTGTATACAAGATAAGCAAGAGTAAATGCAAATTTATTTTTAAAACTCCCTTATTTATAGCGAAAATCATTATTAATTAGCCGCGTTAACTGTTTGTAATTCCCCTTTACCATAAGCTATCAATTCTGGTTGATAACCAACAGACTTTATAATATCCAAATCATTATCAATATGCACACCTGAAGTCGTCAATAAATCGCCAGAAATCGCGCCGTTTGCACCAGACATAAAGACTCTTTTCCCCTTATCGCTTAACTGACCACGACCACCAGCCATTCTAATTGCCGCATCAGGCAAAATAAAACGCGCAACCGCAATAACTCTCTGAACTTCTTCCTCCGTCAAAATGGCATTACCAGCAAGCGGTGTACCTGGGATAGGATTAAGCACATTTAATGGTACAGATTTAATGCCAAGTTTACGCAAATCAAAAAGCATTTCCAGTCTATCGCTCATCGTTTCCCCTAAGCCTAAAATACCACCGCTACAAACTTCTAAACCCGCTCTTTGAGCAGCTTTAATCGACCTGATTTTATCATCATAAGTATGCGTCGTACAAATATTAGGAAAATTAGAACGCGATGTTTCCAGATTATTATGATAGCGAACAACCCCTGCTGCTTTTAACCTGATAAAATCTTCCTCTTCCAATAATCCATGAGAGGCGCAAAGCTTGATATCAACTTCTTCATTTAAGCGTTCATAAACTTTTATCGCCTTATCCAAATCCTTAGCGGGTAATCGCCTTCCAGACGTAACTAAAGAAAATCTCAAAATGCCTTTACTAGCATTATAGCTCGCCATCTCTTCGATTTCTTCATAGGGTAAAAAATCATAACTACCACTACCAGAATTAAAGTGCGAAGACTGCGAACAAAACTTACAATTTTCACTACACATCCCGCTCTTCGCATTAATGATACTACAAAGATCAAAACTATCCTCTAAATAAAATTCTCTAATTTCATTAGCCGCTTCTGTTAATTCATCCAAATCAGTGGTCAACAAAAATTCTGCTTGCTTAAGATTGATTTTTTTACCATTTAATACTTGATTTTTAATCTCTTCAACATTCATTTTAAATACCTCTATTAATAATAGGTTTAACACGAGTCGCTACCAACGAACCTAAAACTGACCAAGTTAGGTCACTAGGAATAAAAATTATAACGCCAACTTGTAAAGCTGTTGCAAAAGACATCGCTTTATCTGGAGCAATCATTTTCATAGAAAAATATAAATAAACCACACCGATGGTATAGACAATTACTAAATTTGCTAAACTAGCAATTAAATTGTTAGCAAAAGCTTTAAATTTTAATCGCTCTGATAAATCTCCCGCAACAAAAGCGCCAATAATAAAACCAATCAAATAACCAAAAGATGGCTTAAAAAGATACGCAATGCCACCGCCGCCAGCAAATACTGGTAAGCCAATTAACCCTAATAAAACATACACGATAACTGATGTTGCGCCTAATTTTCGTCCGAGTAAAAGACCTGCTAAATTGGCAAAAGCAAATTGCATTGTAAATGGTATTGTGCCAATTTGAAACTTAATCTGTGCACCGACAATAATTAAAGCGGCAAACAAGCCACATTTAATCATATCACTAACACTAAAAGCTCTACCCTTAGAATCACTCATCCCTAAACCTCCATTTTCTCTCTAATTACTTTAACATAATAAATTAGTTCTATTCAGTTGAGTAATAAAAGCCGTGTCATTCTCCGCGAACTAAACTTTGGCATTGAGCGCGCTAGCCAGGTTGCATGCCCGAGCAGCAAGCTTGCTTGCGACAGGGGGAAACGAGTGCAGTGCCGTCAGGCACGGAGCGAGTTCATCGCTAATTAAAGCGATAACTCCAAAGGAAACGAAGTTTCCGACGGGAAGTGCATCATATAGCTAATTTTTTTGACAACGTGATAATCTTACGGCTTTTATTATTAACCCCACGTTAAGATACCTACGTCGTCGCTATCGCTCCTCCTCTGTATGACAACGTGGGTTGACTAAATAATTATAATATAAGAAATTATATAAAAAAAAACAGCTTTTGTCAACCAATAATCTAATATAGGTTTACAAAAGCCGTTTTTTACTATTTTTATTTTTTTATAACTTGAACACCTGTTCTAAACAAAAATAACTATCCTTTGTTAATGATAATCAATTTCATTCAAAACGTCACAATTAGCGATGTCTTCTGCAGCTCTTTTCTGCAAGGCAGCAAAGCTCTCATCACTAATACCATGCTCAATTTGACAAGCATCATGCTTGGCAATTTCCACATCGACTCCTAACGCGACCAACCAGTTAGTAAAAAATTTATGTCTCGCATAAATTCGTTCGGCTATAGCCAAGCCTTTTTCTGTTAAAATCAACGCATTAGACACCCCAAATTCAACATGACCAGACGAGCGAAGCTTTTTCATTGCCACGCTGACACTAGCTTTACTTACTCCCAAAGCATTTGCAACATCAACTGAATAGACAACTTTATTTTTTTCTTGTAACATTAAAATTCGCTCTAAATAATTCTCTCCAGATTCATAAATATTCATAGCTTGCCTCTCTAAGAATTGCACTTCAACTAAATACACGCTACTTTAATCGTGATTAGATTAATACCCAAAAAAATATATGTTAATCAAAAAACCACCAAGCAAATGCTAAGTGGTTTTAGAATACTATCGATTTGAATTATTTTTAATATAGACGAATTAAGCTTTTGCAGCAGCTTCACCCATAGCTTTACATTCTTCAAGACCGTCTTCATCAGGAGTTTCGTTGATAATTAAACTATCGACAACTAAATTAGCACCGTAGCTCTCCATTCTTTCTTCCCAGTCTTGCATCCATTCGCCATTGCCCCAGCCATAAGAGCCGAATAAACCAACTGCTTTGCCATCAACATTTCCTTCAAGTGATTCTACAAAAGGTTCCATTGAACCCTCTTCTAACACTTCTGCACCCATAGACGGGCAACCCATTAATAAAACGTCAGCAGCTGCTACATCTTCTAATGAAGCGTCATCAACTTCTAAAAGTTTGACACCAGCACCAGCAGCAGTTGCACCTTCTTCAATTGCCTTAGCCATTGCTTCCGTATTACCAGTACCTGACCAATAAATAATTACAAGGTTTTTCATGATGCCTCCTAAAATATAATTTTCAATAATTGTTAAACCTCTAAAAAGCCTAAGATAACTACTATCAAAGCCTATTTCCAGCTTACCACATTACTATTTTTTTGTCAAGCTATGAGCAAAAATCACTTGATAAAATCTACTAAAATTCATTTTTCCAAGGCAAAATTTCAAATAAGCTTTCTTTACATATTGCTACTGCTTCCTGAATCTCATCTTCACTAATCACAAGTGGTGGATTAAAGTATAAAATATCGCCAAGTGGTCTTAAAATCAATCCTTTCTTCACTGCTACCTTATAAATCTGATAACCTGTACGCAATTTGCTATCGAGTGGTTCTTTTGTTTCTTTATCCGCTACTAATTCTATCGCATTAACCAAACCAATGCTCCTAATTTCTCCAACATTAGGGTGATCAATTAGCGCATCATTTAATGCCTTATTTAAAATTTTAGCTTTCTCATTTGCCTGTTCAATTATTTTTTCATCAGACATTATTTTTAATACTTCTAGGGCAACGCTAGCTGCCATAGGATTACCGCTATAAGTATGACTATGCAAAAATGCTTTGCCTTCACTATAATCCGCATAAAACGCGTTATAGATTTCTGTACTCGTCACTGCCAATGCCATTGGCATATATCCACCTGTCAGACCCTTAGACAAACAGACAATATCAGGACAAATACCCGCCTGTTCAAAGGCAAACATCGTGCCCGTTCTTCCGTAACCCGTTGCGATTTCATCGAGAATCAAATGGACATCATATTGGTCGCAAAGCGCCCTTAATTTCGTTAAATATTCTGGCGGATAAATCTTCATTCCCGCTGCGCCTTGAAGTAAAGGTTCAGCAATAAATGCCGCTGTTACTTCGCCGTACTCGGCAAATAATTTTTCGGCATGAGCAAAACATTCTAAATCACATTTCCCCCGCCCTTTACCGCTTTCGCAGCGATAACAATCAGGAGACTTCACCCTCAAAGTATCGAGCAAAATCGGTCTATACATCTTAGAGTATATATCAACACCACTGACGGAAAGCGCGCCAACCGTTTCGCCGTGATAGGCATCCGTCAGCGCCATAAAACGCACTTTTTCTGGTTTCCCCATCTGATAATGATATTGTAAACTCATTTTTAACGAAGCTTCTATCGCCGCTGACCCATTATCCGTGAAAAAAAACTTATCTAATTTCTCTGGCAAAATACTATGTAGATGCTCACATAATTCTATCGCTGGTTTATGCGAAAAATTAGCGAAAATAACGTGTTCTAACTGGTCAACTTGATTTTTTAGCGCCTGATTTAAGCGCGGATGACAATGACCTAATAGATTACACCACCACGAACTAATAATATCGAGATAAGAATTGCCCTCTATATCGTATAAGCGTAAGCCTTCACCGCGTTCAATAACAATTGGCGGAAATTCCTCATAATCCTTCATCTGCGAACAAGGATGCCAAATATGCTCCAAGTCCTTCGCTATTAAATTATTCATTTTACTCTCCCAAAGTAATTAATAATATAAATCAATTAAACTATTTAGTCAAACAATCAAAATCTAAAGCCGTGTCATTCTGAGAAGGCAGTGCTTTTCTGCCGACGTAGGAATCTTACGGCTTGTTCAAAAATAATACCACGTTAAGATTGCCACGTCGTCTACGACTCCTAGCAATGACAACGCGGGGCGACTAAAGTATTTAATAATATAAATCAACTAGATTAAATTTACGCATTGTTAAATCGCCCATTGTAGCTACTGTAGAGATGACAGGAATATTCGTCAATTCTTCTATCATTTTTAAATTATCTTGATGAACAGGCGAATTTTCATCAAACTGATTTAAAATAATGCCCGCCATTTCTATCTGCTGAGTACGTAAGTATTCAATCGTTAAAACCGTTGCATTGATAGCACCTAAAGCGGCATTCGCCACTACTACTGTACGCAGATTCAATGCCTTAATCAAATCAACTTGCATAATTTTATTATCATCATAACGCATGGGACAAATAATACCGCCAGCGCCCTCAACTGTTAGATAATTATATTTCTCAGCTAAAATCGAATAATCCGATTTAATTTTATCGAGTTCAAGGGGTTTTCCCTCTTCTAGCGCCGCTAAATGCGGTGAGGCAATCATCTGATAGCTATAAGAACATAATTCATCATCAGTTTTTAAGCCCGATATCTTTATAACCCGCTCCAAATCACTAGCCATATCCGCATCAAGACCGCTCATTACTGGTTTATAATAGACTGCCTTTAATTGAAGCGATAATAATTTTTTGACAATTAAAGCACTAACATAAGTTTTACCAACATCTGTCCCCGTTCCCGTAACAAAAATTGCCTTTGCCATCTATTAACCTCGCTTTATAATAGGTTTCACCCTGCCAGCAATCAGTGCTGCAATAAAAGCAAGCGTTGCATCCGCTGGTAAAAATACCAAGGCATAAGGAACGACTAAACTCGCCAGTGGTGCACCCTTGCCTTGCATTTGTAACACAAAATAAAGATAAATGACACCTAAAGCATACACAATAAATAAATTGGCAAGACCAGCAATAAAATTATTAACGAGCGGCTTAAACTGTAAGCTTTCCGCTAACGCGCCTGCAATATAAGCGCCAATAATAAAACCTAATAAATAGCCAAATGTCGGCGAGAAAAGATAGCCAATACCACCGCCACCAGTAAATACAGGCAAGCCAATTAAACCTAAAAGGACATAAATCGCAACAGAAGCGCCACCTAACTTTCTTCCAAGTAATAAACCCGCCAAGTTCGTAAATAAAAACTGCAAGGTAAAGGGAACTAAACCCAAAGGAATTTTAATATACGTTCCCACAATAATTAATGCCGTAAAAATCGCACATTTAATCATATCGCTTGTACTAATTTTTCTCCTTTGATACATTAATGCACCGTTATTACTCTCCATTTTCATTCAAGACCTCCATTTACTTGTTATATATTTATCACGCTAGCAATTATACTCAAAAATAAAAACTTTGTCAACCTGTTATATAAAAAAGGTTGACAAAGTTTCCCTGTTTCATATATATTTCCATTTCTACAATAAATCATAATTTAGAACAATAACTTCTATTCTTGGATATTTTCTTCCTGTTCTCCCTATTTCTATAATTTTATAATTATGAGTATCCGCCCACTTTTGCAATAAATTATTTTTCTTTCCTTTGTGTTCCATAACATTCGACAATATAAATTTATAACCCATTTCATCAAGTTTTGTCAAAAAATCCAAAAGTTGTGATTCTTGCTCTACTGACCAACCATCAAAACCGCGCTTACCATCATTATACTCTGCCTTAGAAATAAAATACGGCGGATCAAAATAAAATAAAGTATCTTTTTCATAATCTTTCAAATTTAATTTAATATAATCATCATTAAACAATTCAAGACTTTTAGTTTTTGGAATAAAAGCTCTTATTCTATCCATATTACGAGATGAAAATTCATTATTCCCTACTGGTGTATTCATTTTATAATTGCTATTAAATCTTATCATATTTTGAAAAGCGTAAATATGAAGGGCATATAAGTAATCTATTCTATTTTGATTTTTGTTAAAATCATTTCGCAATTTTAAATATGATTCTTTGCCCTTTTTTTCTAGATTATAATCACAAATGATAGCTTTAATATTTTTAATTATAGTATCTTTATTATTTGAAATAAGATACTCTACCAGCCTATAAATATAAGGATTTTTCTCATTGTATACTACTTTATTCATCGCAACTACATTTAACCCTACATTAAACGCACCGCCCATAGCATCGACAAAGGTATCTATATGTTTTGGCATATACTTATAAAGTATCGGTAAAACCTTGTCTTTGCTTCCCGAATAATTTAATGCCGACTTTTTAATCGCCCTATCTTTCTTAAAATATAGTATACATTCTTTTAAAGAGCCATTTTTTCCCTTATAGCTAGGATTATTTGTTGCATACTCTCTATAATCTATTTCTTCAATAAAAACCTCTTGATTAATAGCAAATTTCCTAGCTAAATCGACCAATTCATCGATAGGAATTAACGATTGATTGCTATAACTAAGCAGTACATGCTTGAAATTAATTTGTCTAAATAAATCTTCAAATTCAATTATCGCTTTATTTTTATTGGAATATGCCGATAATTCACGCTGTACTCTTCTTCCCGTTTTACCAAATATATCCGGGTAATCATATTTAGCTATAGTTTCTAATATATGATATGAATTGGCATATTGATTAATAGTATATGGCGGATCGATATATGCTATATCTCCCTCTATTTCTCTTACTAACTCGTTTACATTCCTACAATATATTTGATTATCATTAATAAATTCACTTCTATTAAATTCAATAGGAAAAAGTACTAATTCTTTTAAAGCTCTAGATTCCCAAAACTTTAAAAAAGCCTGATATGTTCCAGTGGTATTTGAAATCTTCAAGGTACTATATAGTAAAGACGCAATAAGAAAAGCATATTCCGATTCACTCAAAATATTCGCCCTATACAGTTCTTCTATTTCTAATCGTATACCATCTATTTTAGTGGCATTTTTTTCACTAAAATACATCCTATTGCCAATAGGAGTATAATTGTTAGTAATAAAATAGTTGTCTTTTATTTGATATTTTTTTTCATTAAAGTAAGAAAAAGGATCTATATTAAACTTTTTTACAAACTTTTTGAATTCAGGCTCTTTTTCAAAAGATAATTTTGCTTTTGCAATAATACTAGCAAAATACATATAATCATTAGAGATTATGTTATATTGTTCTTTAAAATGATCACCTACTGATGACGTACCAGAAAACAAATCGGCAAATGTTTCACCCTCAATATTATATTTATCAATGACACTAGAAATAAAATCTAATAACTTTTTTTTGTTTCCTAAATATCTCATTTACTTAACACTCTCCAGTATATCCCCTTCCAATAAATCGCAAATTCTAACAAGAGTAAGCGACACAGGAATCTTACAACTTTTACTACTTAACCCGCATTAAAGTTCTCACGCTCCGCTCAGAATGACAACGCAAATCAACTGAATAGATACACTTAATTTTGAATATTATTATAACGTTTTTCCTATAATCACTTATTACAGCTAAATATTAACGGCAAGCCATTTCCTTTTTCACCATGCCAATTGGAGTAAAACTCAATATTTTTAAAACCTGTTTTCAACAATAATTCTTTAATTTTAGCGCGCTTTATTGGATATAAAAAAATACTACCCTCTAGATTCGTATCCTCATTTTTTATATATAGATCCGTTAAAAATTGAAGTTTATCGTCAAGAAATTCATACTTTCTTATAAATCGAACCTGCTCATTATCAATCAATGGCAATTCTCTTATTTGTTCCGATAATATTTTCTCATAATTGAGTATTTGCACCATAAAATACCCGTCATCCTTTAATACAGCAAAGACTTTTTGAAAAAACAGCGCTATTGTTTCTTCATTTTCTAAATGAACTAAGGTATTACCAAAAGATACCACCCTGTCAAATTGTTCTTCCAAAGAATCAATATCCAACATATTCATTTTGCGAAAATCTAAATCGTATTTTTTCTTAGCAACGGCAAGCAATCCCTCATCTAAATCTATACCAATAAGCCTTGCCTTTCGACTAATCAACTCACTTAAATTGCCCGTAGCAGCGCCAACATCTAATACCAACTCATCCTTCGTTAGCGACTTTATACTTTCAATAAACTCTAATTGCTTTATATTCTGCGGAAAAATATAATCATAATAATCACATATTTGCTTATACATACAGCCTCCTTTTCTAGTTTCAATACCAATTATATCATAAAAATGCGCCTTTAACATAAAAAAAACGTAGTGGAAGCCACTACGCATCTACAATCAGTTTTTCTTCTTAAGAACTAACACTTATTAATCCCACACTTCATCATGAGTATAATAAATACCATTTTCAAAGTCTTTTCTTGCTTGATCTAATGATTTTATTTCCTCATCCGTTAATATATCATCATTTTCATAAGCTAAAAACCGTACATAATCATACAAACTATTAACGACACTTTCAGGTAAAACTTCTATCAAACTAATTACTTGCTCTTTTGTAGACACAAAAACACCCCTTATCTTTTATAAATTTGACCACGCAATCCTATTCTATCAACTAAAATAGTATCATTATTTTCAAAATAATAAATAATTCGATAGTCGCCAACTCTTAACCTATAAGCATTATTATAATTTTTCATTTTTTAATATCACCATTAGGTAACTTTTTAATAACAACTTTTATCCGACTTTTATTCGGTTCATTAAGTAACTTTATCGACTTCATCGCTTGTTTTGAATAAATTATATTCATTGTTTACTATACCTAATAATTCTCTTATCGTTTTTAATTTCTTCTTATTTAATTGTATATTATATTAATTAATTTGTCAACAAGGGCTCATCACCTCACTGATGCTCATCACCTCACTGATGCTCTACTTTTTTAATATGATAGTAAAATCTATCGCCAGAGGAAAAATCTTTATTAGGAGCAAAGTAAATATCATAAGTTTTCTTCGCCCAGCTTTCTTCACCTACCGATACTCTATAACCGATTGCTTTATAATGCTGATCACGCAAGGTTTTGACAATCTCAACATCGTGTAATTTATAATAACGTTCTGTTAAATACAAATACAACGTGCCATCTTCAAAATAACTATGGATATCCTCGCTCATCTCCATAGGGATGCCCTCTAAAACGACAAGCTCCTCGTCACTTGCATTAAACAAATTTCTATAGATATCTTGCGCTTCATTATGTGTAATAGAATAAGTACGGTCAATTTTAGTATAGTCATACTCTGGCTCTATATTGACAAAAGTATGGACGGCATCCCATGCTTTAAAGCTGCTACTGTCGAAAGGTATGCATTCAGAATAAGCCCTCGTCTTTGCCATATTTTTATAAATATCAAAATTTTCCAACGACAAAGAATCTTTAGCACCAATCGCTACGTGACAAGAAAGCGTCGTTCTATACGTCCTATACGCTAATACTATCGCTTCTTGACGGCTCACTTTCGCCTTAGGATGTAACTTATCACCATCTCCCCTTAAAATACTCTCTTGATTCATATAAGTAACTGCTTCTAAAGCCCAAGGAGAAATTTCATCAATATCACTATAAGCTTTTTGAAATTCAAACGGCGGTTGATTAACAGAAAAGCCAGGTAGTGAGGTTTTCTTAACTACACGGTAAAGCATGGTACATAATTGCTCACGCGTTAAATTGCCATCGGGATTAAATTTACTATCGCCCACACCCGTAACAATACCGTTCATATACGCTCTAATCACCTTTAAATTTTTGGTATCATAAAAAGCGTCAGCACTATCTTGGTTGATTTCAGTGCCAGCAACCATTGCGATTTTATCAAACACCGTTACGGCGATTTCGGCAAAACCTTCACGCGTAGCAGGTGCTTGCATATTGCCCGCAAAGATTTTATCAGAAACAATGCCCTGTTCAATCGCTAAAGTTATCTCATTTAACGCCCACTCCGATGCCGTGCCTAAATTTGAATAGTAGTCTTCCGCAAAAGCAAATTGCCCAACGCTAAGTGCAATTAGTAAACATAAGGCTGTCAATTGTTTGATTTTCATTTCATCTTCCTTTCTTATTTAAATGATATAATTTTTAATCCCGCGTTAAGATTCCTACGTCGGAAAACCGCCTCCTCTGAATGACAACGCGGGAACTAAGTTAATTCAAAAGCGTTTGTCAAAAGAATTCATTTAAAATAACGAAACAAATGCACTTTGAGCGGACGTCTTAGCGACCAGCGAAGCGGAGTATAATCCATTGGCTTGGCGCCATAAGGCATTTGTGTTAAGAGTTCACCAGAACACTTAACATTAGTGCCTTACAAGCAAAGACAATTAGTATACGTAGCTTAGCAGCGTGTTCGCGATGGGTGCTTTTGTTCCGTTATCATTATTAAATGGATACTTTGTTTCAAACGCGATTTGTTTTTTCAGCGCGAGAAACTTTTCACCCTGAGATTAGACCACTTTCAACCGCCTTAACAGCGAGTTCTGTCCGATTTTTATAAGCCGTTTTCTCCAGAATCAAATTAATATACTTTCTAATCGTATTATAACTATAACCCGTTTTTTCAGCGATTTCTTCATTAGTACTTCCCTTGACAAGCAAACGAATAATCTCAATTTCCGTTTTAGAAAGCTGTTTACTTTTAATCATTCCCAAATCAATTTCCAGTACATCATCGGGATAAATACGTTCTCCACGCATTGTCAAATCCATTACTTCTAGTAGCTCACTTTCTCCAGCTTCTTTATACCAAAAACTCTCAATACCTATCGTTTTCGCTCTCTCAATAAAGGTATAATCTGCCATAGAAGTAATAATAATTATCTTGATTTCTGGGTATTTCAGTTTTATCCGTTCCGATGCATCGAGTCCACTAGCGCCCATAGCCGTGCAAACATCCATTAAAATTAAATCAATTTTATTCTTAACTAAATAAACATCGGCAAGGGCAGCATTATCCGTTTTACAAATCAGTTTATAATCGTTACTATTCTGCAAATAGAGGCTAAATAATTCCATTTGCAAAGCTTGGTCTTCCACTATCATTACATTATATGCCATAACAAGCTCCTATTTGATCAACTCACATTAACGTGGGATTAATAATAAAAACCGTAAGATTCCTACGTCGCTCTGCTCCTCTGAATGACACGATTTTTATTATTTAACTGAATACTTACTCTATTTTGGTACTGTTATCGTTAAATTAAACTCGTCACTGACATCAATATCTAACTTTCCATTGATTTCTTCCACAGCTTGAGTAATAGACGAAAAACCACCGCCAGCTTTAATTTCTTTCTTCGGTTTTAAACCGTCATTACGAAAACTCACTGTATACGCTAATTCCTTTTCATCAATCACTATATACATTTTTTTAGCTTCAGCATGAATAGCTGCATTGATTAAACATTCACGCGCTACCCAAATAACCACTTTGGTAATCTTCTTATTTTGTATCCACTCACCTATAATTTCAATTTCTATACCGACAGACTTTGCAGCATTAAACAAACTCATCAATTGATTGCCGTGTTCAAATTTTTCATCTCGATTTAAAAGTTCTAAAGATTTTTTTAGAGTGTTGATATTTTTATCAATATCACCTTCCCCCGTCATCAGAAAACGTCTAATACTAGCAAGTCCTGTCCCCATGGTATTATGTATTTTTAATTTAGCATCTAAGTATTCTTCTTCGCTAATAATTTTCTCTAATTCTTTCCGCGTAGCAAATAATTTCGCTCTAATTTCGGCTATTTGCTTATTTTTTTCAACTAAATCTAAACGCAAATTATAAAGCTCTGTAATATCAACTGCATCAATTTGAGTAATACTTTGCCCATTTAAGATAAACTTTGTCTTACTAAAATTATAAACAGTAGCATCATCAAAAATTAATGTCGGCATTTCGCCATCATCTATAATTTTAGCCTTTAAAGAATCATCATATAAGCTTTCCCAAAAAATATGTGCACTGCGCAAGACTTCGTTGCTAAGTTTAGCATAAAGTGTATACATCGTTTTATTGGCAAGTAAAATGATGCCATTTTCTTTAGCAAAAATTATTCCCGTTGGCAAATTGTCTAAACTTTCTTTCACTTGTTTATTCAAATTATTTTGCTCAAACATCGCTCTTTGCCTCCACGCCTTTAATTTTTAAATCAAATTTAAGACCATTTTTTTCACTATAACGCTTTAATTCTATCCCCAAAGCTTTTAGCTCATTTTCTAATATATTACTATCAGAAATCAATAACTCTTCACCATAAAATTGCAGGGTCAAATGAAAATAATCATTTTGTAGATAGCATAAAACAGACAGACTACAATCAATATCTAAGTAAAATTCTAACTGCTGTTGAACATATTGGTAAACCTTGCTTACACTGCTACCACTTAATTTAAAATCAATAAACTCACCGCTGCGTTTCACCTTATGATTAAGTTTAAAATTTAATAGACTTTCGTTAACCGCATTTTCCAGTTCAATCGCATTAACAATCCCATACATTCTCTCTAACAAAACAATATTAGAAATTCTTTTAATATAGGCACCAATTAAGCAAATACGCCTTAGTTTAACGTCCCTATTATCTAAATTAATGTCAGCAATTAAGCAATCAATTTCTTGTCTTTTCGGTGCTATTATTACTTCTATATCTTCATAAATACGATTTTTTTCACGCAAGGCGATTTCTTTTTTCTCTAACTCGATTTGTTCAGCTAAGAGTTTATTTTCTAATAATAACTCATTATTTGCCGATTCAACTTCTCTATTTTTCTGATTAATCGCACTAATATCATCTAACCAAACAACATAGCCATCCGTTACTTTCTTCATACAAGCACGACTTTCACCCAAATTAAGAATAGATCCCGACTGCATTTGGCTATATGTTTTTTTAGGTAGTCCAGTACCAAGCTTAGACGTTTTCTTAATTTCATACTTATCATCAATTATCATAATAGGAAGTTCGCTATTTTCAAATAATTCTTGATAGTAAGTATTAGAGGGAATCAGACCGACAAAAATAAAACTTTCAACAAAAGAAATCGTCGCTAAACAAACCATTAATGCAAATTCAATAGCACCAACACCAAAGGCTGTTGGATTAAAAACATAAAAAAGAT
>PDWI01002481.1_pt1 | contig 28263 bp, 25 predicted proteins | sample 1430891 | NCBI WGS metagenome assembly PDWI01 (sample SAMN01162508, study PRJNA174530) | Oral metagenome, whole genome shotgun sequencing project. | biome: Marine environment; feature: Marine mammal; material: Swab sample of the gingival sulcus; isolation source: swab sample of gingival sulcus... | reverse complement strand
TATAGATAAGACCAAGGAGGCTTATGATTTGATTACAAATTATAAGTATGTTTTCTTGTCTCGTCCCAGGCGTTTTGGCAAGAGTTTGTTTTTGGATACTTTGAAGAATATATTTGAAGGCAAGAAAGAGTATTTCAGGGGTTTATATATAGAAGATAAATACGACTTCTCACAGACTTATCCTGTTATTCATATTAGTTTTTCAGGCGATTTGCAATCTGAGGAGGGTATGCGCCAAACGTTTAGAAGGATACTTACTGCCAACCAAAAGCATTTTGGGGTGTCTTGCCCTACAGATTTAGACGGAGCGAGTTGTTTACAGCATCTCATTCGTGCACTCTATGAGAAATATAATCAAAAAGTGGTTGTTCTGACAGACGAATATGATAAGCCTATATTGGATAATATAGAAGACAAGGCTACTGCTGCCAGACGACGAGAAACACTTAAAAGTTTTTATGGTATTCTGAAAGACAATGATGTTTATTTGCGTTTTGTGTTTTTAACTGGTGTTAGCAAGTTCTCAAAAGTGTCTATCTTTTCGGGCTTGAACAATATATACGATATCACTTTGGAACCTCACTTTGGCAATATCTGTGGTTATACGCAAAGCGATATAGAGACCTCTTTTCTTCCGTATTTAGAAGGTGTAGATTTACAAGATTTGATATTTTATTGTTTATTTCGGGAGGTCATATTTACAAAAACTATTGGTTTCAAACAGGCAGTCCTTCGTTTTTGCTAAAACTCATCAGGCAAAAGCCTTATTATTTGCCCGATTTGAATACTATCACAGCTGGTGAAGAACTATTGAGTTCTTTTGATATAGATAAAATAAATATAGAAACCCTTTTATTTCAGAGTGGATACTTGACCATTAAAGAACAGCTTCATAATCCCAGAGGGGGTGTAAAATATACACTTACAGTTCCCAACAAAGAAGTGCAACAAAGCCTAAGTGATTCTATATTGCAAATGTTAATGGACAATCCCACAGCCTTGTCTAATAGCCAAGACAGAGTTTATTACGCTTTGCAAGATGCCAAATTGGATGATTTGCATCAAACCTTGATGGCATTGTTTGCCGGTTTGCCCTACGAGAATTATGCGAAGAACAATATCAGTGTATATGAGGGCTTTTATGCCAGTGTGGTTTACACTTATTTGTTTTCTATGGGTTGTCCTGTAACAGTAGAAGAAAGTACCAATCGAGGTCGCTTAGATATGAGTTTATTGCTCAACAACAATAGATATATATTTGAATTTAAAGTAGGCAATGAAAACAATGCTTTAGCGCAAATAAAAGCCAATAAATATTATGAAAAATTCTTAAACGAAGGTAGTAATATTTATTTGGTAGGTATCCATTTTAATAAAGAAGAAAAGAATATAAGCCGGTTTGAGTGGGAGAAATTTGGGTAGTTATAAGTTTTTAGTGTTAAGTTTTTAGTTGTGATCTTCAACACTAAACACTAACAACTAAGTACTCATAACTAAAAGCTAATAACTATTAAAGTATGAAAGGAATTATTCTTGCCGGAGGTGCCGGTACACGTTTACATCCATTAACTAAAGTGGTTTCTAAACAGTTGTTGCCTGTTTACGATAAACCTATGATATATTATCCCTTATCTACCTTGATGTTGTCCGGTATTAGGGAGGTGCTTATTATTTCTACGCCGCACGATTTGCCTCAGTTTGAACGTTTGTTGGGCGATGGGTCGCAGTTGGGTATGCAATTGATTTATAAGGTGCAACCCAGCCCCGATGGTTTGGCGCAAGCCTTTATCTTGGGAGAAGAGTTTATAGGCAAAGACAACGTGTGCTTGGTGTTGGGCGATAATATATTTTATGGGGCAGGTTTGCCCAATATGTTGCGTTCGGCTGTAAAGGTAGTAGAAGATAAAGGCATGGCCCAAATATTTGGTTATTATGTGAACGACCCTGAGCGTTATGGTGTAGCGGAAATTGATGAGGATAATAATGTGTTGAGTATAGAAGAAAAACCAGAGCATCCTAAAAGTCCGTATGCTGTAGTAGGGCTTTACTATTATACTAATGATGTGGTAGAAGTGGCTAAGAGCATTAAACCGTCGGCAAGGGGTGAGTTGGAAATTACTACCGTGAATGAAGAGTATTTGAAGCAAAAACGTTTACAACTGAATATTATGGGGCGTGGATATGCTTGGTTAGATACTGGTACGCATGAAGCCTTGAGCGAAGCCACCGAATTTGTAAAGACCATAGAAAAACGTACCAGCCTTAAAATTTCGTGTATAGAAGAAATAGCGTGGCGAATGGGTTTTATTGATAATATGCAATTGAGAAAATTGGCAGAAGGTTTAGGTAAAAGTAGGTATGGGGAGTATTTGAGTAGGTTTCTATAATTGTTATTTATCTCGGATTTTTCCATGTGTTTTTAAATTATAATATATTGGTAATGTTGAATTTAATAGGTAGAAATAGAGAGTTATTCGTTGAGGATGTTAATCAACATGAAGCACAACTGGCAGAGATAGTACAAAATTCTACTTTTCTGGTATTAGGAGGTGCAGGTTCTATAGGACAGGCTGTAGTCAAAGAGATTTTTAAACGAAACCCTAGAAAATTACATGTAGTTGATATTAGCGAAAATAATTTGGTAGAATTGGTGCGTGATATTAGAAGTAGTTTTGGCTATATTGATGGAGATTTTCAGACATTTGCATTGGATATAGGTTCTGTGGAATATGATGCTTTTATCTCTAAAGATGGGGATTATGATTATGTTCTCAATCTTTCAGCTTTGAAACATGTGCGGAGTGAGAAAGATCCTTATACGCTTATGCGAATGATTGATACTAATATTTTCAATACGGTTAAAACACTACGCCAAGCTGTAGAAAAGGGGAGTAAGAAATATTTCTGTGTAAGTACTGATAAGGCAGCAAACCCTGTGAATATGATGGGAGCATCAAAACGTATTATGGAAATGTTTGTGCATAAATACTCTACGCAGCTTGAAGTCTCTATGGCCCGTTTTGCTAATGTTGCTTTTTCTGATGGTTCATTATTACATGGATTTAATAAGAGATTGGAAAAGAAACAACCTATTGTTGCTCCGTCGGATATTAAACGCTATTTTGTGGTACCCAAAGAATCTGGAGAGTTGTGTTTGATGTCTTGTATTTTTGGTCAGAATCGAGATATTTTTTTCCCTAAATTGAGTGAGGATTTACACCTTATCACTTTCTCTGAAATTGCAGAAAAGTATTTGGTATCAAAAGGGCTTGAGCCTTACCTTTGTGATTCTGAAGAAGAAGCTAGAGCGGCTGTTTATACTTTAGATTTGAATAAACAATGGCCTTGTTTCTTTACACTTAGTGATACCACAGGAGAAAAAGACTTTGAGGAGTTTTATACAGAGGCGGAAATACTTGATATGGAAACTTTTAGTAACTTAGGTGTTATTAAAAATGACCTAGACTTCAATGAAGGTAATTTAAATGTGTTTGAACAAAGTATAGATAAGCATAGAAAGTCTTTACATTGGACTAAGGAAGATTTAGTATCTTTGTTTCATACCATGATACCAGACTTTGGGCATAAAGAAACGGGAAAATATTTAGATGCTAAAATGTAATATGAAAATTGAATTACTCCTTTCTTTTATTAGAGATTTATATCAAGAGTCTACAGCATTTATTCCACTACATATTCCTATGTTTAGAGGAAATGAAAAGAAATATCTCAACGAATGTATAGATTCCACATTTGTATCGAGTGTGGGTAAGTTTGTGGATGAGTTTGAGCGAAAAGTAGCCGATTATACAGGTGCAAAACACGCTATTGTGTGTGTTAATGGAACGAATGCATTGCACTTGGCATTACTGTTGTCGGGTGTTGAAAATAATGACGAAGTTATTATACAACCTTTAACATTTATAGCTACGGCTAATGCCATTTCTTATGCTAATGCTATTCCTGTTTTTGTTGATGTGGATAAAGACACCATGGGCTTATCGCCTGTGGCTTTAGAAAAGTATTTGCAGGATAATACCGAAATAAAACAAAATGTTTGTTGGAACAAAACTACAGGCAGACGAATAAAGGCTTGTATGCCAATGCACACTTTCGGTCATGCTTGCAGAATAGAAGAAATTGTGGATATTTGTGAGCAATATCATATTGAAGTAGTAGAAGATGCGGCTGAAGCTATGGGTAGTTTCTATAAAGGAAAGCATTTAGGAACTTTTGGAAAGATTTCAGCTATCTCTTTTAATGGCAATAAAATAATGACCACGGGTGGTGGAGGAATTTTATTGAGTAATGATGAAGCCATAGCAAAGCAAGCCAAACATTTGAGCACTCAAGCCAAAGTGCCACATTCTTGGGAATATGCTCACGACCATGTGGGGTACAATTATCGAATGCCGAATTTGAATGCTGCTTTAGGCTTGGCACAGTTGGAGCAAATAGATTCTTTTCTAGAAAATAAACGAGATACAGCAGTACAATATGCGCATTTTTTTCAGAAAAATGGCATTGCTTTTTTCAGTGAGCGAGAATCTGAAACATCCAATTATTGGCTAAATGCCATAATTTTAGAAAATAGAGAGCAAAGAGATGCTTTCTTAAAAGAAAGTAATGAAAATGGTGTGATGACACGACCTATTTGGCAGTTAATGAATAAATTACCTATGTTTAAAAATTGTCCAAAAGGTAACTTGAATAATGCTGAATGGTTGGAAGATAGAGTGGTGAATATTCCCAGCAGTGTGAGGTAGTTATATGAAAAAGTTTGATGGTAAACAATAAGATAGGGGGCGAATTTGAGATATCGCCAGAGTATGTAAGAGATAGTGCTATCTATATAATAAAGCAAAACAAGGTTTTGTTTTCAAGTGGGCGTTCTGCTTTGATGTCTATCTTAGAAACGATTAAGGCTTCCGGCTGTTTCACAATTTATATACCATTTTATATTTGCTCTTCGGTGGTGTCTGCCTGTCGTCATGCTGGTTTTAAGACCAAGTTTTATGAGTTAGACCGTGATTTTTTGGTGCCGATAAGTCTATTAGATGAAGTAGGTATAGGTGAAAGTGTATTGTCGGTTAATTATTTTGGTCTAGTAGATGATAACCCTCGAATATCAAACATAAAATCACGGCGTTCTGATATTATTATCATTAGCGACCATGTTCAGTCGTTTTGGACATGTAAAAGCTCTAAAGCAGATTTTTCTTTTACAAGTTTAAGAAAGCAGATTGCTACACCGGACGGAGCGTTGGTTTATCAAAAAGGGCAATTATTTCAATCAAACAAAACATTAAGAGAAAATGTTTTCTTTCAATCAAAACTACGAGGGGCTATTTCAAAATACAACAAAGAAGTTGATTCAGTATTCCTCAATTTTTTTGAAGAAGGTGAGAGGATATTGGATAACGATAAAAATATAACCAGAGCATCTTGCGAAGGGCATTTTTTGTTTGAAAATATAAATTACGAAAGTATTATCAAGCAAAGAAAAAATAACTATAAGACGATTTATGAACTTGGAAGAGAGCTAAAAATAGATTTTGTATTTGAGTTTTCTTCGAATAAGATACCTTTATGTGTGCCTATTAGGTTGAAAAATAGAGATAAAGTGCGAAAGGGTTTGATGCAAAAAGGAATCTATTTGCCGATTCATTGGCCTATTGCTGATTATAATCAAACGTCGAACTTAGCAAAAGACATGTGCTTACATGAATTATCTCTAGTGATAGATCAAAGGTATACAAAGGAAGATATGATAAGAGAGATAGAAGTAATCAATAAATTAATCAAATAACCATGGACATTTATTTAAGAGCGCTTGAACCTGATGATTACATTGTGATTAATAAATGGCGGAATGACGAGAAATTGACTAAATTTCTTTCTGCTAATCATTTTTTTGTTTCGAAAGAACGCGAGAAACAATGGGCAATAAGCAAATCAGTAGATGACTCCCACAACCTTTATTTGGGTATCGGGTTAAAAAAAACACCTGACGTACTGGTCGGTTATTGTGCCATTAATAATATTGACCTTAGAAATAGGCAAGCCACATGGGGTGCTACATTGATAGGCTCGGAATATTTGGGTAATGGTTATGGGGTACAATCAGCCAAGTTAATGCTTAAGTATTTATTTGATCAATATCCCATTCACAAATGTAATACTTCATGTTTGCTGCAGCACCCTAGAACAGTTAGGATGTTTGAAGAACTTGGATTTAAAAAAGATGGTGTGTTAAGGGACGAGTTGTATAAAGATGGAAAGTTTTGGGATGTTGTATTGTTTTCCCTTTTGAGAACAGAGATTCAAGAAGATTTGTTGAAAATAGACTAAGTTATGTTGGTAACCGATATTCATAAGTGGGATTTGTTTCTGGAGCAGTTGCCCCAAAATCAACATGATATTTACTATTCTTCCCAATATTATTCTGTTTTTGGCAAGTATGGAGACGGAGAGCCAGGTTGCTTTGTTTTTGAAAAAGATGGGGAAATGGCAATGTATCCGTTTTTGATGAATTCAGTAAATGAACTAGGTTATAATATTGACGGTGAATACTTCGATATTCAGGGTGTTTATGGGTACAATGGCATTGTCAGTTCGTCATATGAAAAGAAGTTCGTGGATGATTTTTTTTATGACTTCAACGCTTTCTGTGCAAATTCTAATATTATTGCCGAATTTACCAGGTTCAATCCTCTTTTGAATAATCATGTGTTTTCAGAAAATAATATGACAATCATACATGATAGGCAGACTGTAAGTCTTGATATTACACGCTCTATAGATGATATTTGGGCTGACTCATATTCCTCTAAAAACCGTAATATGATTCGAAAAGCAGAAAAGAATGGGCTTGAAATAATAGAAACGGATAAGGAGGATGATTATCGTAAATTCTATCAAATCTATCAAGAAACCATGAACAATGTTGGGTCGAGTGACTACTTGTATTTTAATATGCCATTTTTTCTGAATTTTCGCCAGCAACTTAAGGATAATCATCTTTTGCTTTTGGCTAAGTTGGGAGAAGAGTATATAGGCGGCATTATTTTGATGATTTATGGAAAATATGCGCACTATCATTTGTCCGCTCGTAAATCGGAATATGGAAAATATGCTTTAAATAATATCTTACTTCATTATGCTATAAAGTTAGCTAAGAATAAAGGGTGCGAATTGTTTCATTTTGGAGGAGGCAGAAGTGCTGCACAAGATGATTCTCTTCTGAAATTTAAATCAAGCTTTTCCAAAGATAAAAGAGACTTTTACATAGGCAAAAAGGTTCATAATCCTGAAATTTATAATGAAGTTGTAAAACAATGGAGAGAAAAATACCCCAGCTCTTACGATAAGAATAAAAACTTATTATTGGGTTATAGAGACGTGTGATATGATTCGGCGAGTTTTTTCTCATTCAATCGCATGTGAAGAATAATAAAATTTTGCTGAGCAATTGTTACAGCGTAGTTTGAAAAGAATATTTTGATTGTGAGTGTTACAAAAAAAATTCAATCTGTAAGAATAGAAGCCAATGTGTCCATGCTTTTGGCAATGAAAAAGATGGATGCTACAGGAAGAAGATTACTTTTGGTATTCAAAGAGAATCAGTTTTTGAATATCCTTAGTATTGGAGATATTCAAAGAGCCATATTAAAGAACTTTCCCTTAGAAACACCTATAATAAAAATTCTTAGGAAGTCTACTAAGATGGTAAAAGAAGGTGACTCTATGAAAGAGATTAAGAAAGTAATGAAAGATTTTAGGATAGAGTGTATGCCTGTTGTTTCTGATGATGGAAAGTTAGTGGATGTGCATTTTTGGGAAGATATTTTTGGTCACTCTTACGATAATAATAAAAAGAAGGTTGATTTGCCTGTAGTAATTATGGCAGGAGGTAAGGGTACTAGGTTAAGACCTCTTACCAATGTTATGCCAAAGCCTTTGTTACCTATAGGACAAAAAACTATATCAGAAGAAATAATGGATAGGTTTGTAGCTGTTGGGTGTAATCACTTTTATCTTTCTTTGAATTACAAATCGGATACTATTAAACAATATTTTTCAGACCTAAAAGATGAACGATACAATATAAATTACTTTCAAGAAGAAAAGCCTCTTGGTACTGCAGGTAGCTTGTTTCTAATTAAACAGAATATCAAGACTACTTTTTTTGTTACAAATTGTGATATCATTATTGATGAAGACTATATAGAAATATTACAATACCATAAGCAAAACAATAATGAGTTAACAATAGTATCGGCTATCAAAGATTATCAGATTCCTTATGGAACAATAAATACAATTGATAATGGGGAGTTGGATAGTTTACATGAAAAGCCAAACTTTACTTTTCAGATTAATACGGGATTCTATATCTTAGAACCACATCTTTTACAAGAGATTCCTGAAAATGAATTTTTTCATATTACTGCTTTGATTGATAAAATAAAGAAAAGAGGTGGAAAAGTGGGAGTGTTTCCTGTAAGTGAGGGAGCATGGAAAGACATAGGAAGTTGGGGAGAGTATATAAAACTAATACGATGAGAATTCTCATAAATGGAGTGTATAGAGGAGGGAATTGCCCGGTCTTTTATCAACAGGTAAAAGCATTGGGGCATGAAGTGAAAGTGGTAGATGTAACTTATTTTAAGCAGTATTCTGATTTTTCTGACTTGATTAATAAGGACGACATTATACTGCCTCGTTATAACATAATTGATTATTTGTGCTTTAAGTTTTTTCAAAGGTTTAAATATAAATGTTTATTATTCACTATTACACCTAAACTAAAGAAGATAATTACAAGTTTTAATCCTGATATTATTGTGAATCATAAGACATCTTTAAGGGCAAATATGATGAACAATACAGGATTTCGTCGCGTCGTGAATTTTGTATACGGGTCAGAAATAAAAGGTCAGAATTTGAATTCAAAATTGTTGGTTGAAGCGATAGAATATGCAGAAAAGACCATTACAACTACTCCTGCAGCACGAGAAACAATTGTTGCTAAGTACCCTCATTTTAAAAAGGATGTGGAGGTAAGAGCTGCAAATTTTAATACTACTTCAAATTTAAAAGTGGTAGAGGACGCCTATAACAAAAGTAAACTCAGAGAAAGTATGGGCTTTGTAGCCACGGATTTTGTAATCTTTGACAACAGAACATTGCGGGACGAAAAGCTTTCCAAAGAAGTTGTGTCGGCTATGATTGAGGTTGCACGAAAAGAAAACCATATAAAATTTATTCTCATGAAAGGGTTTTCGGGCAAGGCAGAATGTGTGGCTGATGCAAAACAAAGGGTCTCTGAAGCAAAATTAGAGGAACATTTTATGTTTATAGATGTCGCTAACCAACAAGAGTATTATCAATTAATTTTAGCATCTGATGCGGTTACTTCTTTCCTTCCTTTCGATCAGTTTGGGGAAGTAATATTGCATGCTATGTTCTTTAAGAAATACTTAATCTTGACACGCTTAGACCAATATTACAAGGCTCTAAAAAACAATGCTGTATATGTTGAGGGTTTTGATGTAAAATCTATTGAAACAGCACTCTTAAAGTCGCATGCGCAACAACAAGAAATAGATTTGGAAGCTAATAAGCAGTATTTTATCAAAGAATTTGATACACAAAAAGGACTTGATTTATTAGAACAAACTTTAGAAGAGGTAGTAAATAAAGGATTATGAGTTTTATCAAGATACATAATTTTGGCAGGTGGTTTTATATACGTAAAATTAGAATAATACCTTCAATTTGTAAGAGACTGACATTCCTCTTATACAATTGTGATATTCCTTTGAGTGTGGAATTTAAACGAGGCACTTATTTATACAAAGGTGGAATGGGTATAATTATACATGGAAAATCATCTATTGGCGAAAATGTGGCTATAGGTAGTCATGTTACGATAGGTGGTAATTATGGCTCGGGCAGTGTTCCGAAATTAGGCAACGATATTTTGATAGCTCCGGGAGTGTGTATTTTAGGTGATGTCAAAATTGGTAATAACTGCATTCTTGGCGCTAATGCAGTAGTATTAAAAGATGTTCCGGATAATACAGTGGTGGCGGGTATACCCGCTAAAGAGATTAAGAGGCTTGCTCCCGGATATGTAAAAATGGCCTATTTTTCAGGATAAGTGTATGTTTAAGAAAGCGAAATATTTTAATAACTATCGTACGGCGTGTAGTTTAATGATAGATGACTTTGTTCCGGTAGCTGTAACATATGATGGACAGGTCCTTCCTAACAATGACTGGGGTTATGGTAAATTGAACAAAAACTCATTGTTTGACTATTTAAATAGTACATTATTCTTAAAGTATCCGGAAATTAAAGGCACATTCTTTGTCCCGTTTGAATCACAGTTTTATCTACCCAAGGATAGTGGAATGAAGTATAGGGTAGGTCAATTTGACACGAGCTATTTGGACTTCTTTAACCATTATAAAGATCAGTTTGACATAGCTTTTCATGGCATTAAACATACCTATTATTCAGATGATAGCATTCATGGCAATCCAATATTCGAATTCCATGAGTTAGGCTTACGGGATTATCAAATGTTAAGGGATAAGATTGCGCATTTTGAGGCGTTGTTTGATAATCGTTTTACGGGAGGAAAATTCCCCGGTTATTTTAGAAAAAATAAAGAGTCTTTTGAATTGTTGGTAAAGTTAGGGTTTAAATGGTGGGCCTTTAGCTTGGCGGATAATAAAATTGCCCAAAACAATTTTGATACAATACATGTAGGTAAGAATGATACCTTAATTGATATGCCGTCAAACTTGAATGGGAATGTTTTTAATCATGAAATTACTTACAGTCAGGAAGGAAGCATACTTAGAAATGTTAGAAATATTAAGCGCATAAAGAGGCAAGTAGATTTAGTAAAATATATTGCATATTTGTATAAAAACAGACTACCTATAACAATACAGGAACATGCTCAAAATCAGTCGTTAAATGGCAAAAGGCAACGCCCTAATCTGTACGACGATATAAACTCCTTAGATAAAATCTTTGGGCTTTTGCGTGGAAAAGATATTTGGTATGTTAGCTGCGGAGAACTTGCTCAATACTACGATGCCTACAGTAATACCAAACTCATTGAAACAGAAGACAGCTTGGAGTTAATATACGAGGGAAGTTGGGAGCCTTATCCTGTTTCGATATATTCAGATACTTGTTCTAAATTACTATTAAATGGGCAGGAAATATTAGGTCTTATAAAAGATGGTAAGTATGTGTTTAATAATTTGCTACCAAATAATTACAAGAAATATTAAAGTGTAAGAATGAGAATAGAGCTAACAACAATAGATGATTTAAGCAGAGAGGAGTGGAATAAGGTAATGCTTAATAATACTTACCTAACAGTTTTGAATTATGATAGCCTATGTTTGTTTTGGGAACATTTTAAAGGTGAAACCGATCCGACATTACCACGTATTGGAGGAATTGTTGATGCTGTTATTGTTAGACTGTTTCGTGAAAATGAATTGACGGCGATTATTCCATTGGTTTTAGTTGATAGGATGTACAAGTTTTTAAAAGTTAGAAGTATAGAGTTTTTGACTCAACAATTGGGTGGCCCATATTTAGGTGTTATCGGTGAAGAGATAGATGAGAAGGTGTGGGGTTTGATTCGAAAAAAGCTTATAGAAAGTTTTAAATTTGATTTGTTTCAGCTAACATATATTTCTGATTATTCATTTTGTGAAGGCAACATTTATTATCAGGGCGTATGTCCTTTAGTTAACTTATCCAATTTTGAGGATTTTGAAGCTTATTCAAAAAGCAAATATGATGGGAAGTTCAAATATAATCTGAGAAGTAGACTAAAGAAGTTTATAGCAGATGGAGGGAAGCTAGAAGTGTTAACTTTCAATGAATTATCGTCTTCTGACTTGGAAGAAATGAGAAGTGTCTCGGCAACAAAAGAAATTGATGGGAAACAAGATGTGTTGAAGGATGAAAAATTTTGGAAATATTTACATCAAAATATCATGTTGTATCCAAACAAAGTTATCCTTGCAAGATTGCAAGGCAGAATTGTAGCTTTTCAATATTCTATTTATTTGAATAATTTTCGTTTGTACGTTAATTTAGCGTATGACAGGAAGTACAAAAAGTATGGTTTAGGAAATTTGATTGATAATTATGAAATTGAAACAGAAAATTTTGAACACGTAAGTTTGGTTTCGATGGGACCGGGCTTAGATGTGTATAAGAAGAAGTTTGCTACTGCTTATCAGCCAATATATTCATATTTATCAGCTAGTAATACCATAAAAGGCAAGTTGGTTGAAAAATATCTTAAACGAAAATTTAAAAAGATTGACTTATACTGGCAAAACCAATTTAGTGAATTAAATGTTATAGATATTGAAAAAGTAATCAGTTTGGCTTTTAATAAAAATCAATAGTATATTATGTCTATCTTAAATTTCTTTAGAAAAGGTTTTAGATTTGTACGGTCTTTTGTTGTAACTATAGATTTGTACAAGATTAATATGGAGAACTTTAAAGAGTTTGATATTGAAGAGGATTCAAATTTCGACTTTTGTGTGTTATCTGATATCGGCGATATTCATACTTTAGAAAATATTCTCCAGGAACGGGGAGAAAGGTTTAGATTGGTTGTTGAGGAGCGCTTATCCTCTGGGAATTACCTCGCATTTATTTACAAAGATAAAGGTTCGCAGCAAGCAGCATATTATAGATGGCTTACATCCTCTTCATTTTTTCATGATAGGTTCCTAGAAGAGATTACCTTAGATAAGGCTAACGTATTTACCTTGGATAGCTATACTAGTTTTGGTTTTCGAGGACAAGGGTTGCATAAAAAGATGAATATGAAAATGTTAAATTATTGCAAAAAAGACCTAAAATGTCAAAGTGTAAGCATGGTTATCTTTAGAGGTAAAGCTTATGACCATTTGCATAAAACAGTAAAAGAATTAGGCTATAAGCTAGAAAAATCGAAAACCTATTTTAAGTTTAGATAGTTTCAATGGCAGGTTTAGCAAAAAATATATCCATCTATTCGCTAGGGAATATTTTAAAAAAGGGAGTGCAATTTCTTTTGCTTCCTCTGTATACCCATGTATTGCTTACTTCCGATTATGGCAAATTGGAATTAACTTACCTATTAGGAGGTATTTTCGCTATTCTTTATGGTTTATTAGTAGAAAGCGGTTACACAAGAATATACTTTGATATTCATGACGAAAAAGAGAGAAGGCGATTATTTGGTACAGGTCAGTTTTTTAACTTTGTTTGTGCCCTGTTCTTTTTGTTTCTTATTTATACTTTTTCCCGGGAAATAGCAAGTGTTTTTTTGGACTTTGCAGAGGGCGAAAAATTGTTGAAGTTGGTAGCTGTTAGCAGTGCTTTGAATGTGCTTACGATTATTCCACTAAACAATTTAAGAAACAGGGAAAAAGCGAAGACATTTGTATTGGTCAATTTAGTAACATTGACTATAAATATTGGATTAACTATCTTGTTTTTAGTTGTTTGGAAAACGGGGGTATCCGGTATATTGTATGCTCAAATAGTAGGTGCTGCTGTGGAACTACCCATTTTGTATGTGATACTCTACAAAGACACTCAGATTAGTTTCAATGTTTCGGTTAGGCTACTTAAAGCGATGTTAAACTTTTCCGTTTTTTTGATTTTACCGGGATTGAGTTCATTGGTTATAACCATGAGTAATCGCTATTTTTTACAAGAATATCAGTCTTTGGAAGATGTCGGTTTGTTTTCTTTGGGCTATAAAATAGCTGCAATTATCCCATTCTTAATTACCGAACCTGTAAAAAAAGCATTTGGGCCTCATATTTTTGGTTATGTCAATGAGCCTGATAAATGCAGAAATCAATTGGTGAGATTCACTAGATATTTTGTAGCTATTTTGAGTGTGGTCGTTTTATTACTTTCAGTGTTTGCATATGAGATGATATATCTGATGTCTGATCAAAGTTACCATAGTAGTTATTCCATTGTTTTTGTTTTGGCAATGTCTTATTTGTTGATGGGGGTAGCCGGAATAGTGGTATTGGGCATCCAAATTACTAAAAAAACGTGGATAATTACTGCTATATGGCCTTTTGCCGCAGCCATCAATGTCGCGTTAAATATTTGGTTAATACCGCTGTATGCTAAGGAAGGCGCTACTTATGCCACTATTGCAACCACTTTTTTTATTTTAATTTCCTATTTTATTGCAACACGTAGGGTGTATAACGTTCATTTTGAGTATTTAAAATACATAATAATTCTAATCTTGACTGTAATTTTTTATTACTTATCCACTTTTTTTACAGGCATCTCTTTATTTTTGTCTCTACCCTTTAAAGTGTTGTTGATATTCCTGTTTTTGTTGGTAGTTTTGAAAATTAATTATTTTTCAAATGAAGAGATTGAACAAGGTAAAAAAGCTTTGTTGAAGTTATTACAAATCAAAGTTTAAACAGCTTTTTCATAAAAATCAAATATTAATAAAAGTATAAAAGTTTTGGGTATATTATTTTTTCTTGGCAGTTTATTTTTTGTTGTAATGCCAGTGTTTAGCAAAAAGTGGGCTTTTGTAGATTTGTATATATTGTTTTGTTTGTATTTCGATATCATAAATGTTCTTGTAACACATTCTACAGAGGTAAATATGCAATACTTTCAGAATGCAATAGTATTATCATATTCTGCATATTATATTCTCACCTATATGAGAAAGTTTCCCTTAAAGAACAAAAAGTTGTTGTATGCCACCTTCATATTATTTGTTGTCATATTGCTTACTCCACTTTTTAATGGAGCAAACATAAATCAAAGTTTGCGATATTTCTCTATGAATGCTGCTTCTATAGCGATACTACCTATCGCATATCATTATTATTCTACGAAGGGAAATTTTTACCAGTTACTAAAGGTAGTTTACAGTTTTATAGTTATCTCGGTAATTGCAATTGTAGTATTTTCTTTGTCTAAAACAGACACAGTAGATGGGCGTTTGGGTACAGAAACTTTTGGTCAAGGTATTATATATTTTGGCAATATGAGTCAAAGGGGAGCACTTACTTATATTGCTTTTGCGTTGTTGTGTTTTCCTCTTATATTTATTCAGATTACTTATAAAGGCAGGAGATTTGTTTTTATGATAGCTTCGGTATTTATATTGGTGGTTTTGTTTATCGCGTTAAAAAGAATGGCTTTGATTGTTGTGATAGGAGGCGGGGTGTTATATTTGCTGAAATCTAGGTTGAGTATAGGGAAAAAAAGTTTGTTTGTATTTACCATGTTTTTGGTGGGCGTTGTATTTGTCTGGGGTACTAATATAGATAAGGTAGTGAGGGATAGTTATGAGATGCGAGGGGGAGAAAGGACATTTAGTGAACAAGCAGTGCAAAATGATATTAGAATGTATGAGATAGGGTATGTGATATCTGATTTGTTTAATCATTCTATAGATGATTTTATATTTGGTAGAGCAAGTGAAGATAGGTTTGTATATATTCGTAGTAATCAATATTCAGGCTCACGAGACATACACAATGCATATGCTAGAATATTATTAAAAAATGGTATTTTAGGTTTGTTGGCTTATGTAGGAGTACTGATAGTTTTATTCAGAAGTATTCCTAAAACACCTTTAGGATTAAGTGAAAAAGAAAAAGATGATTTGATAAATTATAGATTAGTGTTCTTTAACCTTGTTGGCTGGTTTATAATATCAGGCATGGTAGGAGGTCATTTACACATTACATTTAGGGGGTTTGTATTCTATGTGTCAGCTAGTATAGCTGCTTATTTGGGAGTGGTATATAATAATAAAACTTTACATGCAAAAAATTAAACAGGCTTTCTTGTATAACGAACCCTTATATCTGATGTATGGGATTATCAAAAAGTTGTATACATGGAGGTGGACGTATTATCGGTTAGAATATAAGGCTCTGCTTCGAAAATTAACTAAGTGTGCTTGGAAAGCTGATGTGGATAAAGACAGTTTAAAGTCTGTATTAAAGCAGGCATTTGGTGATTTTTCAGATTATGCTGCTTTTGTTGATGCAAAAACCAAACAAGCTATTCTAAAGGAAGCTAATGAGAATTTGAAGCATAGGTTTCAAATATTAGGTTACACAATAGAAGCCGAAGAAAAGATAGATTGGCATATTGATTATGTATCGGGATTTAGGTGGCCAAAAGGCACTTTCTTTGGAAAATATGTACAGGTGGATTTAAATAACGATGCAGATGTTAAAATACCTCGCGAGATAAGTCGTGCTCATTATTTTTTGAGAATAGGAGAAGCTTATTTGCTAACTGGTGATGAGCGTTATACTTCCGAATTTGTAACTCAAATTGAAGACTGGATAGAAGAGAATCCTTTGATGTACAGTATCAACTGGGGGTGTACGCAGGATGTAGCTATCAGAATAGCAAATTGGACATATGCACTCAATATGTTTATTGATTCACCTTTGATTACAGAAGAGTTTCTAAAGAAATTTTTCGTTAGTTGCTACCAACATGCATGGTTTATTTCCAAGAATTTAGAACGAAGTTATAGATGGAATGCCAATCATTTTGATGGGGATATAGTGGGCTTTTTGTTTGTGAGTCTTTTGTTTAAAGATATTGATAAACAAGCAAAAGAATGGTTCTTAACATCAAAATATGAGCTTTATAAAGCCATACGCGAACAGGTTTTGCCATCTGGTGTGTTTTACGAAAAAAGCGTAGGCTATCATCGTTTGGTTACCGAATTCTTCTTTTATTCTTGTATCTTACTTCAAAAAAATGGGGAAATCATACCTCAAGATATTTGGTATAGAATTCGCAGTATGGTATACTTCACCTTGCATTATCAAAGTAATACGGGTTTAGCACCCGTAATTGGAGATCAAGATGATGCCCGATTGCTTCCTTTCTCAATACAACAAAACACAGACCATCGATATTTGTTAACACTGGGGGCTATATTTTTTAAAGATTCTTATCTAAAACAACATGCTTCTAGTGAAGGTATGTCCGATGCTTTCTTTTTGATAGGAAAAGAAGCACGTAATATTTATGATAATCTCCGTACAGATAACATGCCATTGGTCTCTAAAGCATTTGAAGATGCAGGATTTTATATTATGCGCAACGAAAGGTTTTATGTGTTTATAAATCACAGTGGGCAATCCTTTTATCAGGACGATCCTTTTGTTGGAGGTGCTCATACTCACGCAGATATGTTGTCTTTTGAGTTGCACATAGATAATCAGCCTATTATTGTAGATACAGGAAGTTATTTATACACTTCAAATCGAACAGAAAGAAATTACCATCGTTCCACTAGGATGCATAATACCATAGAAATTGATAATGAAAACCAATATGTGGTTAACCCCAATCATTTGTTTGCTTATGCAACTCGTGTAGAGCCTGAATTGCTTCATTGGCAAAGCAATAGTAGCACAGATTGTTTCGAAGGGCAGCACGATGCCTATATGCGTTTGACTAATGGAGGCATATTGCACAAACGGAAGGTTTGTTTTGATAAACTTAGGCATACCGTAGAGATAACAGATACACTTGTAGGTAGTGGAAACCATAATGTTGCGCTTCGGTTTCACTTAGCCCCTGCATTAGCCAAAGAGATTAGCTGCATAAATAAAGAGGTAAAAGGTAATATATCAAATAAGGATAACCTGAATATTACATTTGAATCTGCCGAAGATATAATGGTTGATACAGAAGATTCTTGGGTGTCTTCACAATTTGGCAAACGAGTTGCTTCTTCTGCCATTGTAGTAAAGGCTAATCCAAAGGTGTTTCCCTTCAAAGTAGTTACTAAAATTAGTACAGAATCTTTAAATATTGAATAAATTACAAATCTAATCCGAAATTTATTGGAAACCCACTAAAGTTTTAAATGACAATGAAATCACGAACACTTGTATACATATCTGTTGCGGAGGGAGCCGTATTTAATTCGCAGGTAGTATCTTTACTGGAGGCTATTTCTAAAACCAATTATTTTGATAGGGTTGTTTTGTTTTTAGGCGTTAAAAGAAATTACCCCAATAAGGAGGAGTTGATACAGCGTTTAGAACAAACAGGAATGGAGGTACAGCCTTTTACAGTGTTACCAAATTATTCTTTTTTTGATTGGGCACAGTATAAAATTCTAAAAACAGTATTCGCCCCTTATGCAACCAATGATACAGTTATACATATACGTGGCGAAAAATTTGCATTTGTTGTTGGAAAATTAATGAAAAGGTATAAGCATTTGTCTTGTCATTTGTTATCTGATATTAGGGGAGCTACCATATACGAGCATGTCTATTATTCTTCAAAGAAGACTATGCTTGTTTATAAGCTTAAACTGCAAAAGTTGAAAAAAGATTTAAATGATTCAGTTGTTTATAGCGACCAAATTAGTTGTGTTTCTGAGCGTTTGAAGAAATATGTTATAGAAGAATCCACACATTCTAGTCCTCCAATTAGTATCAATCACTGTATAGCCAATGATGCATTTGTTTTTTCACAAGAGAAAAGAGATGAGTATAGAAAAAAGCTATCTTTAAAGCAAGGAGAAACTTTGTGTGTGTTTGTAACAGGAGGCAATGGACCTTACCAAAATACGGGCTATATTGTGCAACAGATGCTCAAAAAGAATATACAAGTGCTCAATTTGTCAAAGAGTAAAATACAGGGAGCAATCAATATGTTTGTGCCTTTTTCTGATGTGCCCGGATATTTGTGTGCAGCTGATATAGGCATTATATGGAGAGAGGATAATGTTGTGAATAATGTAGCATCACCTATTAAATTTAGTGAATATTCTTGTTGTGGGTTGCCCGTAGTAGCCAATACAGGGGTAGATTTGATTAATGATTATATACAACATACGCAGTTTGGTAAAACAATTCACCAATTTGATGAATTGACACAAAGTGCTATTGCAGATTTATTACAACTCAATCGCCATGAAATTTCTCAATATGCTAGGAGTTTGTTTGGTTCTGATGTTGTTGTGGATAAATACCTGAAGATGTATAATCATTTGTTAAATAAGAACTCCCTTTAGTAGAAATATAGTTATGAGTTTAAGAAATATTCTGACAGAAAAAGTCATATTTCCCTTGAGTGATAAGTTGTTGCATCAACGTGTAGCTCAATATTTAGATTTTTTGAGGCATGAGAGCTTTTATTGGAATAAGGAACAGATGGTTGCCTTTCAAAATAAGCGACTTGCTAAATTGATAACACATGCGTATACAAATGTGCCATTTTATACCGATTTGTTCGATAAGCTAAAATTAAAGCCCGCTGATATTCAAAGTCAGGAAGATTTACGGAAGTTACCTATTCTCTCCAAAAAAGAGATGAAATCCAACTACGATAAATTATTAGCTAAGAATATATCGGAAAAAGATTGTTATCATCTGAGTTCTAGTGGGTCTACAGGAGAGCCTTTTAAATATGTTGTATCTAAGGATTGTTATAGTTTTGATATAGCAGCGAATTTAAGAGGGTGGTATTGGCATGGATTTAAATTGGGAGATAGATATTCGAAATTGAGCGTAAACCCTAGGTCCGGATTGCTAAAAAAAACTCAGGATTTTGTTAATAATTGTGTTTATTTTAGCAGTAAAGCTTATACAGATGAAAGCGCAGTGCAGTTGATAAATATGATTGTTAAGCGCAAAGTGAAGTTCTTGAGAGGGTATCCTTCTACCTTGAGTTTGGTCGCAGACTACATCCTTCGAAATAATGTCAAAGATGTATATGTGACTACAGTGTTTACTACCGGAGAAATTTTATTTCCCCACATGAAAGCAAATATCGAGAAGGCTTTTCACACAAAAGTGGCAGATGCTTACAGTGGAGATTTAGGTGCTGTGATGTTTTCATTGCCGGACAAACCGTTGTATCATGTGGCTCATGAATATGCTATTACAGAGATTTTGGATGATAAGGGCAATATTGTAAATGAGGATAAGGGAGAAGTGATTACTACTAACCTTTGGAATTATGCCATGCCATTTATTCGCTACAATGTGAAAGACATTGTACATATTGCTAATGAAAATTCTAATGAGATGTTTTATGTATCTCAAGTTGAGGGTAGAGATGTAGATGTGATTGTAACCCCTTCGGGGAAACAGTTAATTGTGCACTTCTTTACCGGTTTTTTTGAGTGGATAAATGCGGTAGATCAGTTTCAAGTTGTTCAACAAGATGATGACAAAATATTACTTAAAATTATTCCAAATGAAGAATATACCTCAAAAGATGAAATGTATATCATTGAAAATATTCAAGAGTATATAGGCGAAGATGTTTCTTTAGAATTTCAAATAGTTGACAATATACCACTAACTAAGGCAGGAAAGAGAAGATTTGTAATCAAAAAATAACAAACATGGATTTGAAAAATATTTTAAACAGTCATAACCGTTTTAGGAGTGAAAGTTTAAACTTATTGCCTTCTGAAAATAGAATGAGCAAACTGGCGTTGGCATATTTGTCTAGCGATATGGGACAGCGATATTTCTTTAAAACTCCTTTTGAGACAGGTAATGGAATATCGTATACATACGCAGGCACAAAATATATTGAACAGATTGTGGATTATGGCGAAGAGTTAGCTAAAGATATGTTTCATGCAAAATATGTGTCCTTATACCCCATATCTGGTCATCAAGCCAACTTAGCTGTTTTGTTAGCTTACTGCAAGCCCGGAGATGCCATTGTTGTGTTCGATACGCAGTATGGAGGATACCCTGGTCTGGATGAGCATAAATTGCCTAAATATTTAAATATAAATGTCCATTATATGCCAACTTTAAAAGGACAACATGAATTGCTTGATTATGATGCTTGTCGATTGTTGGTAGAAAAAGTAAGACCGAAATTGGTAATTTATAGCTCGGCACATACTCTTTTTCCTGTGAATATCAAAGAACTAACTTCGATTGCACATGATTCTGATGCTTTGTTTGTGTACGACGGTTCTCATCCATTAGGTTTGATTGCAGGTGGACGTTTTCAAAGCCCCCTGTCTGAAGGAGCAGATATTTTTATTGCCGGTACCCAAAAGTCATTTCCGGGACCACAAGGTGGTTTGATTGCTACCAATACTCAAGCCAAGCCGCTGGAAGAAGTAAATCATTTTGTGATTGTAGATAATCCTCATTTTCATAGAATAGCTGCCCTTACGGCAACATTGTCAGAGATGACATTATATGGAGAAGCTTATGCCAATCAAGTGGTTAAAAACACCAAACGTTTGGCCTTGGAATTATTTAATGCTGGTGTAGAAGTAAAATATTCAGAAAAAGGTTTTTCAGAATCTCATATGTTCAAGCTTGTATTAAATGATGCTTTTGTAAAGATGACCTCCCTCTTGTCCAATGCCAATATCATGATTGATGCTGCAGGTAGGATAGGTACGGCAGAAGTCACAAGATTGGGAATGAAAGAAGACGAAATGAAATCCATTGCTCATTTTATACTTTCAGCACTCCAACAGCAAGACGTGAAAAAACAAGTTAAAGAATTTGTTTCAAATTTTTCAGAAGTGCAGTATTGCTAATTTATGCTTTGAGAGAAGTGCTGTTTAGATGTAAACAGAGCTTGCAATTTGCCCAAATATTCAATAGTACTACATAATGGATGAAATAAAACTGTTAATTATTGGTAATTATGCCGAGGGTAAAGGGGGAATATCCGGAGTTATTTCCAATCATTATCAAAAACTTAGACAAGAAGGTTGTCAAGTTGATATCTTCAATACAAAAAGGCATAATTTGATAAGGCTATTTTTATTATTGCCATTGATAGTAAGGTTGAGGAAATATAACATTATACACATACATGGATGTTCATATATGGGGTTTTATCCCATAGTTTTAGGTCTAATTGCTAGCAAGTGGATATATCACAAAACAACAGTTGTTACTTACCATGGAGGAGGAGCCAAAGATTTTTTATCTAAGAGGCAGCGATTTGTGCGTTTCTTTTTGAAAAAAGCGGATGAGGTAACGGTGATGTCACCTTTTTTGCAAGATATATTTACAGCATTTAATATTCCAACAGTAATTTTACCAAACCTTGTAGATATAGAGGTGAGGAGAGATAACGAAGTAGATTTTACAATTCCTAAATTAATTTCTTTACGCTCTTTAAGTTCTATTTACAACATACACGACATTATTAGTGCGTATGAGATAGTTTTGCAAAACAATCCCAAGACCGAATTAACTATTGCAGGGAGCGGAGAAAAGCAAGCTGTTTTAAAAGAGCAAGCAGAGAGTATACAAAATGCGAATATCACATTTCTTGGACACATTTCTAACTTAGAAATACAAACCATACTTTCGCAAGCTAATATAATGATTAGTGTGCCGAGTTTTGATAATCAGCCCATGTCTATATTGGAGGCTTTTGCTTGCGGAACACTTGTAATATCTAGCAATGCAGGAGGTGTTCCCTATATGATACAGGATGGTGTCAATGGCTTGTTAGTTGATGCGCATCGCCCAGAGCAGGTTGCAAAGAAAATCATTTGGGTAATGAATCACCCTGAGGAAAGAAGACAAATAATTGAAAATGCCAAGAAAGCTATTAAGCAGTATCAATGGCATAATATTAAGGAGCAGCTTTTGCAGATATATAAGTTTTCTAAAAAGTAGACGCTTAAAGTGTTGTTATACAGTAATATAAAAATGAATAATGAGTAGAATCATATTTAAAATATTAAGAATGCTAGGACTCCCAATATTATTTCGGGAAATTCTTCAAAAAAATAAAGTAACAATATTATTGTTTCATGATTTAAAGAGTACAACGGCAGATAAAACGTTCAAGTATTTGGCTAAAACGTATAATATCATTAGTTTAGATTCTTTGGTATACGCCTTAGAGAATAGGGATTTCAGCAAAATACCTTCTAAAGCATTAGTCATAACGTTTGATGACGGACACATCGGTAATTATGAGTTGCTCCAAGTTGTTAAAAAACAAAAAATACCAATCACTATTTTTCTGTGTGCATCTTTGATTAATACAAACCGTCATTATTGGTTTAGGTATCAGAATAATTCTTGTTCAGTAGAAGCATTAAAACAAGTTTCAAATCATGAACGATTAAAAATCTTGTCAGAGTATGGGTTTAAACAAGAGAAAGAATTTGAACAACCACAGGTACTACAAGCAGATCAAATTAATCAAATGAAGCCATTTATTAATTTTCAATCACACACCTTGTTTCATCCTATTTTGCCAAAATGTACATACGATGTGGCTAAGTCAGAGATTGGGATGTCTAAGGAAATTTTGGAAACACAGTTTAACCTCAGTATTAACGCTATTTCATACCCAAATGGAGATTATTCTGACAGAGATATTGAGTTGTCGAAGCAAGCTGGATATAAGTGTGGGCTCACTGTAGATTATGGTTATAACACACTAGATACTGACCCTTTTAAACTAAAACGCTTTTCAGTAAATGATACCGGTGACATGAATGAATTGGTTGTCAAAGCGAGTGGTCTTTGGGCTTACATTACAAGTAAACGGAATAAAAAGTTTGGTTATACGAAAATAACAGAGTAATGTGTATGTTAAAAATAGGATTATTGGCAAGTGGTAGTTTGTCAGACTTTAGGTTAAAAACATTAAAGCCAGTTGTAGAAGATGAAAACTTTTTAATCAAGTTTGCAGTTATTGATAAACGGCCGGGTTTGAAATTACACCAAAAATTGAAAAAGAACTTGAAGCGTGGTCGAGGAGGTTATATTCTTATTATGGCACTAAAAAGTTTGCTAGCAAAAAAAGAATATAGCAAGCCAACAGTTGAGTATTGTCAAGAGAATCATATTGATGTTATAGAGACGGATATGCCATATTCTCAGGAAATTATTGATCAGATAAAAAAATATGATGTAGATGTGCTAATTTTGGTAGGGGGGTTTGGTATAATTAAAGATAGCTTGCTTAATGTCGCTCCTTTAGGGGTGTTGTCATATCACCATGGTGATATGAGAAAATATAGGGGTATGCCCCCTGCTTTATGGGAGTTGTATAATGATGAAAAAGAGATGGGGGTTACGGTTCAGGTTCTGTCTAAGGGTTTAGATAGAGGCTTGCCAATAGAAGAAAAAAGTATTGCTATTAAAAAAAATGACACACTACAAAAGCTTAAGAAAAGAGCCTTAGAGGAAAGTGAAGAAATGCTTTATAAGGCATTAATAAAGTTATCGAATAAGAGTTATAAACCCTGCAAAATTGATGCTTTTGGTCAAGTATATACGCTTCCTAATTTGCGTCAGTGGGTCACATTGCATTTTAAACTATTCTGGAGGAAAATGTTTAATAACCGGAGTTCGTCTTAAAGTTTTTAGGGTAGAAGCTTGCAAAAAGTAGGTGCCAAAAATTTATACATGTATATGTCATTTTTGGGGGATGAGGAGAGGACAAAGTAGAATATATGAGATAACCTTGTCTTAAAAAGAAAAATAAGCCCATTCATATTTTCGCTAAATTTGTGGTTCAAAAAATTACATTTGCAGACTCAACCTGCTGATTAATAAATATATTTGATTAATACAAAAAGTTGAGTGTCATTTGTATGCTAGACAAGTTAATTAGTGTTTGCATCACATCCATAACAGTCAAAATATAGATAGTAAATTGTTTGCGTATGAAATTTTTATTTTATTTGGTACATCCGGCAAAGTTCCACTTTCATAAAGTCCAAATCAACAAGTTATTGGAAAAAGGACATGACGTTGATATAATCATAAACACGAAAGATATTCTTGAAGATTTAGTGATAGAAGAGGGGTGGGAATATACCAATTTATTTCCTAATACTAGGAAAATAAAAGGTGTACATGTTTATTTGGCTGCTTTTATCAGTTTGTTTTTAACTGTATTTAGGCTTTGGAAATTTGCACGAAAAAAGAAATATGATGTTTTTATAGGTGATGCACTTGTTTATTTGGGTAGATTATGGAAAGTACCTTCTTTTTATCCCACTGATGATGTTTTGGCTGCGGTTCCGGAGCAAAAAGTTTGGTTTATTCCTGCACATTATATTGTGGCTCCTGAGATAACAGATATTGGTAAATATAAGAAGAAAAAAATAGGATATGCCGGTTATAAAGCACTGGCTCATCTGCACCCCAATCACTTCCAACCCGACATTAGTAAGCTATCTAAAGAATTACAATCAGGAGAGCCATTCTTTTTGATTAGGTGCACGGGGTTTGGCGCTACACATGATATTAATAAAAGGGGTATTCATGATGATTTGCTATACAAATTGGAAAAGATATTAGCCCCACATGGCAAAATATTTATTACATCAGAAAGACCATTACCCGAAGATCTTGAAAAATATAGAATCAACATCAGAAAAACGGATATGTCTCATTATATAGCTTTTGCTAAAATCTTTTTTGGCGACAGCACGACCATGTCAACAGAAGCTGCTGTACTTGGGACACCATCTATTGAGTTTGATGAATACTTCTACGAAATTGACCAAATGCTTGAACTTCAAAATAAATATCAGTTAATACATTGTTTTAGAACGAATGAGGAACAACAAATGCTCAACAAAACGGAGGAACTATTGGCTCTATCAAATTTGAAAGAAATTTATACAGAGAGAAGAGAAAAATTATTAAGCGAGACAATTGATGTTTCAGAATTTTTGACATGGATTTTTGAAAATCACCCAAAGAGTACACAATCATATTTTGAGGACCCCAATGTCCAATACAACTTTAAATTAAAATAAATACATATTAAAATCATTAACTATGTGCGGAATATTTGGTATAATATCACAAGAAAATATAAATACGAAACATTTACGGATTCTTTCATCTCATGCGAGACAGCGGGGGCGGGATTCTAGTGGCTTAATGGTGTATGAGAACAATTCTTATTCAGTGTTTAGAGCTGACTATGACATCAAAAAACTATTAAATAATGTAGGCAAGCTGCATGTTAGTACTGTGATGGGACATAGTAGGCTAATAACAGATGGTTTAGGAGATAATCAACCGGTTACTAGAGATGGAATAAGCGTAATCCATAATGGCATAATTGTAAATGCAAAAGAAATATGGGAAAATTTAAATACCAAAAGAAAATATCAAATTGATTCGGAGGTAATTATTGGTATAACGATGGACCACTTATCAAAAGGTGGGAAAATAGAAGATGTTGCCAAAGAGGTGCTTAGGTTATGTAAAGGAACCGTTTCATGTGCCATTGCTATTCCTTATCTTGGAAAAATGATGTTGTTTTCGAATAATGGAAGTCTTTACGTTGGAAAGGTTAATGAAGATATATATTTTGCATCTGAAAAATACCCTTTAGATATTATTGATTGTCAAGGAATTAATCAAATTATGCAAAAGGGGATAGTTCTGGATATTCCTGTTTCAGAAAACATTGCTGTTTCAGATAAACATACGCGTAAGGAAAACTTAATACCAAGTTTTCAAAATATATCACAAGAAGAAGCGATGCTTCTTTACCCAAAGCACAACCTAAGAAGGTGTACAAAGTGTATTTTACCAGAAACAATGCCATTTATAAAGTTTGACGATGAGGGTGTTTGTAATTATTGCAACAACTACACACCAAGAAATATTCCAAAACCCAAGGAAGAATTGTTTCAATTAGTTGAACCATATAGGCGTAAGAATTCTCAAGATTGTATTGTTCCGTTTTCAGGTGGGAGAGATAGTTGTTATGGACTGCATTTAATTGTAAATGAATTAAAAATGAAACCAATCACATATACGTATGATTGGGGCATGGTAACGGATCTTGGTAGGAGAAATATTAGCCGTATGTGTGCGGAGTTAGGAGTAGAGAACATTATTGTGGCAGCTGATATTTCCAAGAAACGGAAAAACATCGCAATGAACCTAAAGGCTTGGTTAAAATCGCCCCATTTGGGTATGATTAGTATTTTAACGGCAGGTGATAAGCATTTTTTCAGACATGTTGAGACTGTAAAAAAGCAAACCGGAATAGATTTGAACTTATGGGGTATAAATCCTTTGGAGGTAACACATTTTAAAGCAGGGTTTCTTGGTGTAAAACCTTATTTTGAAGAAGATAAAGTGTATATGAATGGTATTTCAAAGCAAATTAATTACCATGTACATCGGTTCAAAGCTATGTTAAGAAGCCCCGGCTATTTTAATAGCTCATTGTGGGATACATTATCGGGAGAATATTATAGAAGTTTCACAGAAAAAAAAGACTACTTCCATATTTTTGACTATTGGAGATGGGATGAGAAGATTGTTGACGGTGTTCTTGAAGAATATGATTGGGAAAAGGCTCCGGATACAAATACAACTTGGCGTATTGGCGATGGCACCGCAGCATTTTATAACTACTTATATTATCTCGTTGCCGGTTTTACAGAACACGACACATTTAGAAGCAACCAAATAAGAGAGGGGCAACTAACACGTGAAGAAGCACTAGAGTTAGTAGAGGATGAAAATAGACCTAGATACCAAAATATTAGATGGTATTTAGATGCTTTAGGTATGGATTATAAAGATGTGATAGAAGTTGTAAATAAAATACCAAGACTTTATCATGATGATTCAATAAAATAGAACAGAAGCATAAGCTTAAAAGATAACTGTTTTATCATTCATTGATTGTGTTTCATTCGTTTTATATTCCTATAAACCAGTATTTTATTGGTTTAGGTTGTGTTCGAATTGCATGTCTAGTTTGAGTTGACAATGTGCTTGTTGCAATTGTATAACTAATTGTTTTTGTTTTCCTTTTTTGCAAAGCATCTTTTTTAGATAAAATATAAAACTATAATATATGAAAATCATCTCAGTAGTAGGTGCTCGACCTAATTTTATGAAGATTGCACCCTTTATTCACGAAGTAAAGAAACATAAAGATATTCAGCATATACTAGTGCATACAGGTCAGCATTATGATGATCGGATGTCTAAAGCTTTTTTTGAGGCATTAGGTATTCCCGAGGCAGATATTAACCTAGGAATAGGTTCTGGAACACATGCAGAACAAGTGGGCAATACCATGATTGCTTTTGAAAAGGTGCTGTTGCAAGAAAAACCTGATTGGATTATCGTATTGGGTGATGTGAATGCTACTTTGGCGTGCTCTGTTGCAGCTAAGAAGTTGCATATAAAAGTATGTCATATAGAAGCC